>LNAP01004689.1_pt3 | contig 27357 bp, 21 predicted proteins | sample 602601 | NCBI WGS metagenome assembly LNAP01 (sample SAMN02440304, study PRJNA202911) | soil metagenome | biome: Subtropical and temperate rainforests or woodlands; isolation source: soil samples (1 kg each in a 20% v/v slurry with milli Q water) were... ... | reverse complement strand
CAGACTGCCGACCGTGCTTTTTTTGCTGTCGCTGATGACCTGGACCGCAACGGCTGGCGCGCTGACTCTGACCGACGAAGAACGTAGCTGGCTGGCGGCTCACCCGGACTTGCGCCTGGGTGTCGACGCGTCCTGGCCGCCGTTCGAATTTCGTGACGACCAGGGCCGCTATCAGGGCCTGGCGGCGGACTACATCAACGTGATCCGTCAACGGCTGGCCGTCAAACTGACGCCCATCGAACCGATCAGCTGGACCGAAGTCCTGCAACAGGCCAAGCAAGGCAAGCTGGACGTCTTGCCGGGCATCATGTCGACCCCGGAGCGCCAGTCGTACCTGTCATTCACTCGTCCCTACCTGGACTTTCCGATTGTCATCCTCGCCCATGTCGGAGGCCCCCAACCGCGCAAGCTCGAAGAGCTCTACGGGCTGAAGATCGCTGTGGTGGAAAACTATGCGCCCCATGAGCTGTTGCGCACGCACCACCCCGACCTGAATCTGGTGGCGATGCCCAATGTCAGCTCAGCCTTGCAGGCGTTGGCCACCGATGAAGTGGATGCGGTCGTGGGCGATCTCGCCTCCAGCGTCTGGAGCCTGCGTCAGCTCAAGCTCGACGGCCTGTATGTCAGCGGCGAAACGCCCTATCGCTATCAATTGGCGATGGCCGTGCCCCCCGACAACAAGATACTGGTCGGGATTCTGGACAAAGTCCTGGCGGACATGACTTCAAGTGAAATCAGCGCCATTCAGGAACACTGGGTGGGCAATGTACTGGATCACCGAACCTTCTGGTCCGACTTGCTGGTTTACGGCCTGCCCGGATTGCTGTTTCTGATGATCACGCTGGCCGTGGTCATCCGGATTAACCGCCGGTTGAGTTCGGAAATCGCCCGGCGGGTCGACCTCGAACAAGAGCTGCGCAGCAGTGAATACCATTACCGCGGGCTGGTGGAGAGCCTTTCCGCAATTGCCTGGGAAGCACGGATCAGCGATTTCACCTACAGCTACGTGTCTCCGCATGCCGAAGAACTGCTTGGCTATCCCCTGTCCCATTGGCTCATTCCGGGGTTCTGGCGCAACATCATCCACCCTGCGGACCTGACCCGGGCCCAGACATTCTGCGATCACGAAGTGCTGGCCGGGCGCGATCATAGCGTCGATTACCGCGTTATCACCGCCGACGGGCGCTGCCTGTGGGTGCGCGATATCGTCAGTCTTATCGAGCATGGCCATGAGCCGGTTATGCGCGGATTGATGATCGACATCAGCGACGCCAAGCGCACGGAAGAAGCGTTGAGACTCTCCGAGCAAAAATTCGCCTCCGTGTTTCAGCAATGCCCGGACATCCTGGTGATTGCGCGGCTGTCCGACGGCTGCCTGCTCGAAGTCAACAACGCGTTCGAAGAACAAATTGGTCTCAAGGCCGAAGATGTCATTGGCCAGACCGCCACCGACCTCAACATCTGGGGCATCCCCGGCGTCGGGCCGGGCCTGCTGCAGCGCCTGCAAGCCGGCAGCATCCGCAACCTGGAGATGCCTTTTCGACGCAGCAATGGCCAGGTGTTTACCGGTCTGATTTCCGCCGAGCCCTTCGACCTCGATACGACCCCTGCGCTGGTCGTCGTGGTGCGCGATATCAGTCAGCTCAAGGAAACCCAGCAGCAACTGCAAACCTCCGAAGAAAAATTCGCCAAGGCCTTCCACGCCTCACCGGACGGCTTGTTGCTGTCGCGGCAGAGCGACGGGTTGCTAATGGAGGTCAACGAGGGTTTCAGCCGCATCACAGGCTTCAACAGCGCGATGTCCGTGGATCGCTCAGCCCTGGAGCTGGGGATCTGGGTCAATCTCAACGAACGTAAACAGATGCTCGACTTGCTGCACCGGGATGGTTTCGTCCGCGACTTCAGTTGCCACATCCGCCGCAGTGACGGGCAGATCCGCCTTTGCGAGGTTTCAAGCCGTCCGCTGCCGATCGGCGACGAAGACTGCATGCTGACCATCGCCCGGGACATCACCGAGCGGCACCTGATGCAGGAGAAACTGCAACAGGCCGCCACAGTGTTCGAGAGCACCGCCGAGGGCGTGTTGATCACCGACACCCAACAGCACATCAGCGCGGTCAACCGAGCGTTCACCGAGATCACCGGTTACAGCGAGAGCGAAGCACTCGGCCACACCCCTCGCTTGCTCGCCTCGGGGCTTCACGACAGCGCGTTCTATGCGGCGATGTGGCATCAGCTGACGGACGAAGGTCACTGGCAAGGCGAGATTTCCAACCGACGCAAGAATGGCGAGCTCTACCCGAGCTGGCTGACCATCAGCGCCGTGCGTAACCGGGAAAAATTCATCACCCACTTCGTGGCGGTGTTCGCGGACATTTCCAGCCTCAAACACGCGCAGGCCAAACTCGACTACCAGGCGCACCACGATCCGCTGACCGGCCTGCCAAACCGTACGCTGTTCGAGAGCCGACTGCTGACCGCACTCAATACCCAACAGGAAAACGGTGGCCAGGGCGCGGTGCTATTCCTCGACCTGGATCGCTTTAAACACATCAACGACAGCCTTGGCCATCCGGTGGGCGACCTGCTGCTCAAAGGCATTGCCGTGCGCCTCAAAGAGCAGCTGCGCGACATCGATACCGTCGCGCGCCTGGGGGGCGACGAATTCATCATCCTGCTGCCCGGCCTGCAACAATCCAGTGACGCCGACAACATTGCCACCAAGCTGCTCAATTGCTTCGCGGCACCTTTCCAGGCCGGCGAGCACGAGTTTTTTATCAGCGCCAGCATCGGCACCAGCCTGTACCCAAAGGATGGCTGCGACGTCGCCACGCTGGTCAAAAACGCCGATGCGGCGATGTATCGCTCCAAGGCCAAGGGCCGCAACCGGGTGGAAAGCTACACCCGCGACCTCACCGCCCAGGCCAGCGAACGCGTGGCGCTGGAACATGAATTGCGCCGCGCCATCGAGCGCAATGAGCTGTTTCTCTATTACCAACCGAAAATCAGCCTCGCCGACCATCGACTGGTCGGCGCCGAAGCGCTCATCCGCTGGCAACATCCGACCTTCGGCTCGGTGCCGCCGGAACACTTCATTCCCTTGGCGGAAGAAAACGGCATGATCCTGCAAATCGGCGACTGGGTGCTGGAGACAGCCTGCCGACAGATGAACGAGTGGAATCAGGTCTACGAGTGCCTCGGTCCCCTCTCGGTCAATCTCGCAGGTGCTCAATTGCGTCAGCCGAACCTGCTCGGACGGATCGAGCAACTGCTCAAAGACAACGGCCTGGCGCCCGGTTTACTGCAACTGGAAATTACCGAAAACTTCATCATGAGCCAGGCCGAAGAAGCGCTGGCAGTGCTGCACCAACTCAAACACCTGGGCGTGCAATTGGCCATCGACGACTTCGGGACCGGCTACTCGTCTCTGAGCTACCTCAAGCGCCTGCCACTGGACATCCTCAAGATCGACCAGTCCTTCGTCCGCGGCCTGCCTGACGATCCGCACGATGCAGCGATTGTTCGCGCCATCATTGCCCTGGGGCGCAGCATGCAATTCACCGTCATTGCGGAGGGCGTCGAGACCCTCGCACAGCAACAATTCCTCGCCGAAGAAGGCTGTGAACAGATCCAGGGCTACATCGTCAGCCTGCCGCTTCCCCCCGACGAATTCGCCGCGACGAGCACAGCCGAGAAACCATCGCTATAATCCGCGGCCTACTGAGGGCCTATAGCTCAGTTGGTTAGAGCAGAGGACTCATAATCCTTTGGTCCACGGTTCAAATCCGTGTGGGCCCACCAAACAAGAAAGCCGCGCTGATGCGCGGCTTTCTTTTGATTTAACGAATCACGTCAATAGTGCTATCGAAGCGACTGACCGGATGAGATTGAGCGCTTCCCAGCGGCGAAAGCCGTAACTGCGCAACGCGGTTCGCAAGTGGTGTCCGGATCTGCTTTACCAAATCGAAGAAGACGCCTATGGCGTCTTTTTTCGTTTCTGCCCTAGCAATACAGCCCTGCTCATAATCCTTTGGTCCACGATTCCTCCGTGTGGACCCACCAAACACGAAAGCCGCGCAAATGCGCGGCTTTTTTTCTGCGACTAACGTTTGGCCTAAGAGATCAGACCAGCCGAACCACCAAGGCAACAGCAACAATAGTCACGAGCGCCAGCGCGGCACCGAGTCCAAACGGCAGTAGGATTGCTCGGGTCGCGATGGGGGATGGGCTACGCATGTCTTCGGCCAAGGCGGCCACGTCACGGTGTAACTGTTCAATGCTGGCTTGAATCGTAGGAGGTGTGGACATACTGCGTCTTCCTGCAGGGATCACGAGTCACGCCTAATGCGCTAACCCTTGTTAGATAAGGTGGGCTGCTAAGCGGTAAAACTCAAGCACCTCAGATCATTGGTCGCTTCCGTGTGTTAGCGATTTTAAAGCTTGAACCACAATCCGACGGCGGCGACAACGGCGGTCACTAGACCGGCGCCTACTGCGAACGGATACCAAAAAGCCTCCTGCCTAAGCTTGCTTTCTTCCGCCATAAACTTGCGGGTTTCAGCAATGAATCTCCGGATTTCGACTTGAAGCTTATCGAGCTCCAGATTTTTGCGGTCATTTTGTAGCATCAGTCATCCTGTCGGGGCTCGGGTCGCGTCCTGTGCGCTGCTCCGCGGCGGGACATGCGTTTTTTCCTGTCTGCCGTCTAGGTTATATTTTGCGCTGACGTGAGGTTATCGGATGACGTCTGCCAAGGTTGTAGGCAAACTCCGAGAATTGCGTAATGGGTGCGTTTGGGCACTTTGCCGCCTTGTTGGCGTTCTCTTCGACGGGATACTCTCCGGACGTCGCTGCAAATGCAGCGATCGGGTGTGGTAACCCGGTGAACCAGCGCAACAGTGCACTCATCACGAAGATAGGCAGTTTTTTATGCCTGTGATCTCGATATGGCAGCTGTGCGTGGGACGCCTTCGGGCGTGCCGGTTTCCTTGGTTCCCGGTTTACCACCCTGCGTACAGCTGCCACCCTTTCGTGTGGTAACGAAAGTGGCAGCTCCTCGAACCTAGGAGTTATATCGTGAATAAAATAAATCCATCCGCAATTTCAGACCTGAAAACCATCGGTTTCACCCCACTCATCTACTGCTCGGATCAGGCGTTGTTCAACGTCCGCGCCGGTGTCCCCATCGTTGATGCATTGTCACAAGCCTCCGATCTGCTGTTCCTCGCAAAATCATTTGCCGAGGACGCTGCCTACGCAAGAGACACTGACCGCCACGCCTGGGCCGCGCACTATCTGACGGCGATGGGTAAGGCGGTGATTGATGATGTGGTGAAGGTGCTAACGCCGAGACCGGCTCGGACCGCGACGGAATCAGAGGAGTAGCGCGCACTATCCCACTGAAAGACGCCCCGATTATTCGGGGCTTCCAGTCGTGACCGAGCGTGCAATGCGCGCCCGGAAGTTACTCCCTGTGCGAATCGGCACCATCGTTGCCAGCCCCAACGCGCAACCCCGGAATCGCCCGCACCAACCCCATCCGCTCAAGCCCCTCCCTCGTCAAAACACCCTCATACGTATCCGCCGACCGCCCCCATTGCTCCACGATACCCATGCCATCTACCAACGCTTCGCCCAACCCAATAATCGTATCGGCCAACTGCTCAACGATTGTTTGAGTCCGTAACCACAGACGATCCGTAATCTCTTTCAGCTCGGCCGTTACGCGTTCAGACGAAGCCGGATCCGTCTCGGGATAGGTGATGTTGCGCAGTAAGTGCCGTAATTCCCTTATTTTTGCGTAGTCCTGTTCTGCCCCAAGTTCTCCCCTCAGGATGGCGGCCGCTTTCGGCTTATCGACGCGTTTGCCGGGCGAACGCTTTGAAGCCAATGACTGCGCCATGGCGCCCGCAAAGAGAACCATCATTCGGGCTTGCAGATGCTCCTTCATTGCCTCAATCGTCGTAATTGAACGCGCCAAGGTAATGGAAGCGCCCGCTTGATGCCTCAAGTCCATGGTCACTGTCAGGCTCACATCACCCGTTTCAAACCCCAAGACTCGGGCAACGACGTAGTGACCCATTTCGTGATTGGCAATCTGCACTGCGTGATCCCGGACAGCGGGAGGCATGTTCTTTGTCATTTTGATCACCTCGCATCCCTCGATTTCTCATTCGACTATGACTGACAGCTGGTGTCCATCCTGTCTTCCGCGCGGCGTCTGACGTTCTCTGACATCCGCCGTGCCAGCCGTGCTGTAACATGCCAGCCCACTGATTTGTGTTGCTGGAGACGACCCTTGCCTGACACCCGCCCACCCGTTCTTGACGAAATCGACCGCCAACTGATCGCGGCCTTGCAGATCAACGCCCGTGAAAGCGTGGCCATGCTCGCTCGCCAGTTGGGGGTCGCACGGACCACGGTGACTTCACGTCTGGCACGGCTGGAAAAGGCCAAAGTCATCACCGGTTACGGCGTGCGTCTGGGTCAACGTGTGGTGGATGGCGGCTTGCAGGCGTATGTCGGGATCACGGTGCAACCGCGCTCGGGCAAGGAAGTGCTGCGCCGGCTCAGTGCCATGGCCCAGGTGCAGCAGTTGTGTGCGGTGAGTGGCGAGTTTGACTACGTGGCGTGGCTTCGCACGGAAGATCAGTTGCTGGATCAGATTGGCAGTGTGGATGGGGTGGAGAAGACGACGACTTCGATCATCTTGAGCAGCAAGATTGATCGGGGGCAGCCGGTTTGATTTGCAGCGTCTTGAGGGCCTCATCGCGAGCAGGCTCGCTTCCACATTGGTCAATGTGTAGTAGCTTGTCGTCATAGTGACCAAAAAATTAGCAAAACGACGACACATTGCGTCTTATTAACGTGTTCTACGCTCTCTAGAATGGCTGCCATCTTTTCCTATACTCAGATGCGCATTCCGCGTCGGGTCGCCAGTAAGGTCAGTCATGAACAAGAACAATCGCCATCCTGCAGACGGTAAAAAACCAGTCACCATTTTCGGCCCGGACTTTCCTTTCGGCTTTGACGACTGGATCGAACACCCGGCCGGCCTGGGCAGCATTCCGGCACACAATCATGGTGCCGAAGTGGCGATTGTTGGCGCAGGTATCGCCGGTCTGGTGGCAGCTTATGAGTTGATGAAACTGGGCCTCAAACCCGTCGTCTACGAAGCTTCGAAAATGGGTGGCCGTCTGCGTTCCCAAGCGTTCAACGGGACCGATGGCATCGTCGCCGAACTGGGCGGCATGCGCTTTCCGGTGTCGTCCACGGCGTTTTACCACTATGTCGACAAGCTCGGTCTCGAGACCAAACCCTTTCCCAATCCGCTGACGCCAGCCTCTGGCAGCACCGTGATCGACCTGGAAGGCAAAACCCATTACGCACAGAAACTGGCAGATCTTCCTGCACTATTCCAGGAAGTGGCTGACGCTTGGGCAGATGCACTGGAGGCTGGCTCGCAGTTCGCCGATATCCAGCAAGCGATCCGCGACCGCGATGTGCCACGCCTCAAAGAGCTGTGGAACACCCTGGTTCCGCTGTGGGATGACCGAACCTTCTACGACTTCGTCGCTACCTCCGAAGCCTTCGCCAAGCTCTCATTCCATCACCGCGAAGTGTTCGGCCAGGTCGGTTTCGGTACCGGCGGCTGGGATTCGCTCGATGCTGGAAATCTTCCGCGTCGTGATGACCAACTGCGACGATCACCAACATCTGGTCGTCGGCGGCGTCGAACAAGTGCCGCAAGGCATCTGGCGTCATGTGCCGGAACGTTGCGTGCACTGGCCCGAAGGCACCAGCCTCAAGTCGCTGCACAGAGGCGCGCCACGCTCCGGGGTTAAAAAAATCGCTCATGCCCCGGACGGCCGTTTTGCGGTCACCGATAACAACGGCGACACCCGCGAATACGCGGCGGTACTGACCACCTGCCAGAGCTGGCTGCTGACCACCCAGATCGAATGCGACGAAACCCTGTTCTCGCAAAAGATGTGGATGGCCCTCGACCGCACCCGCTACATGCAATCGTCGAAAACCTTTGTGATGGTCGACCGGCCATTCTGGAAGGACAAGGATCCGGAAACCGGCCGCGACCTGATGAGCATGACCCTCACCGATCGCCTGACCCGCGGCACCTACCTCTTCGACAACGGCGACGACAAGCCGGGTGTGATTTGCCTGTCGTACTCGTGGATGAGCGACGCACTGAAAATGCTGCCGCACCCGGTGGAAAAACGCGTGAAGCTGGCGTTGGACGCACTGAAAAAGATTTACCCGAAAGTCGACATTGCCGCGCGAATCATCGGCGATCCGATCACCGTGTCATGGGAAGCCGACCCGCACTTCCTCGGCGCTTTCAAAGGCGCCCTGCCCGGCCACTACCGCTACAACCAGCGGATGTATGCGCACTTCATGCAGGACGACATGCCGGCCGAGCAACGCGGGATCTTCATCGCGGGCGACGACGTTTCATGGACGCCGGCGTGGGTGGAAGGCGCGGTGCAGACCTCGCTCAACGCGGTCTGGGGCATCATGAAACACTTCGGCGGTGAAACTCACGCCGAGAACCCGGGTCCAGGGGATGTGTTCAACGAGATCGGTCCGATCGCCCTGCCCGAGTAAAAGGAGTTCCAAATGCGCGTAGCCCTTTACCAATGTCCACCGCTGCCCCTGGATGTCGCAGGCAATCTGCAACGCCTGCATCAACTGGCGCTGGAGGCCAAGGGCGCTGACTTGCTGGTGCTGCCGGAGATGTTCCTGACCGGCTACAACATCGGCATCGATGCCGTCAGCGTGCTGGCGGAGGTGCACAACGGTGAATCGGCGCAGCAGATCGCGCGCATTGCCAAGACCGCCGGGATCGCCATTTTGTATGGCTATCCCGAGCGCACCGAGGACGGGCAGATCTACAACGCCGTGCAGTTGATCGACGCCAACGGCGAGCGCCTGTGCAACTACCGCAAGACTCACCTGTTCGGCGACCTCGATCACTCGATGTTCAGCGCCGGGCAGGATGATTTCCCCTTGGTGGAACTCAACGGCTGGAAGCTCGGCTTTTTGATCTGTTACGACCTGGAGTTCCCGGAAAACGCCCGTCGCCTGGCCTTGGCCGGTGCCGAGTTGATCCTGGTGCCGACGGCGAACATGGTTCCCTTTGACTTCGTTGCCGATGTCACCGTCCGCGCCCGCGCCTTCGAAAACCAGTGTTATGTGGCATATGCCAACTATTGCGGGCAGGAAGGCGAGATCAACTATTGCGGCCAGAGCAGCATCGCTGCACCGGATGGCAGCCGCATCGCCCAGGCGGGCCTGGATGAAGCACTGATTGTCGGTGAGCTGGATCGTCAGTTGATGGTCGAATCCCGTGCCGCCAATCGCTACTTGGTCGATCGCCGTCCTGAGCTTTACGGCGACCTTAACAAGCGCTGATCCATCGTAATCCGCTAGCATTAGCGCTTCTCTGTCCTGGAAGTGCTCATGCCTGCGCTGAATCATCCCCGCCCCCACACTGAAACCCTGGCCAATGGCCTGCGGGTGACGCTGCGTCATGCTCCCGATTTGAAGCGCTGCGCCGCGGCGTTGCGGGTTTTCGCAGGCAGTCATGACGTGCCGCTCGCATGGCCCGGCCTCGCGCACTTTCTTGAGCATTTGTTGTTTCTGGGGACGGAGCGCTTTCCCGCAGGGCAAGGGCTGATGGCCTACGTGCAAGGTCATGGCGGCCAGGTCAATGCGCGCACCAGCGAACGCACCACCGACTTCTTTTTCGAACTGCCGCCTCAGGCGTTTAGCGGTGGGCTGGAGCGTCTGTCAGACATGCTCGCTCATCCGCGTATGAATCTGGACGATCAGCGGCGGGAACGGGAAGTGCTGCACGCCGAATTTGTCGCCTGGTCCCGGGATGCCACGGCTCAACAGCAATTTGCGCTGTTCGACGGGCTGTCGACGGCTCACCCGCTACGGGCGTTTCATGCGGGCAACCGTTACAGCCTGCCGGTGCCGCAGCCGGAGTTTCAGCAAGCGTTGAGGGATTTCTATCAGCGGTTTTATCGGACCGGGCAGATGACGTTGAGCCTGGCCGGACCGCAGAGTCTCGATGAGTTGAGGGCAATGGCTCAGCACTTTGGCGATCTTCTCGCCGTAGGGGAAAAGGTTGCGCAAGAAGCACCTGCACCGCTTATGGACTCTTCCGACAAAAGTTATCAACAGGCTGGCGAACGTCGGCTCGATCTACTGTTCGCGTTCGAAGCGTTGCCCGACTCATCCCGCGAGGCATTAGCGTTCCTGTGCCATTGGCTGAACGCCGCTAAACCTGGCGGTCTGCTGGCTGAATTGCGCGAGCAAGGGCTGGCGGACAGCCTGAAAGCCGCGCCGCTGTATCAGTTCGCCGGCCAAGCCTTGCTGCACATTGAATTCACCACAACTAAACCGGGGAACGCGATCCGCGAACGGCTTGTGGATTGGCTGGGCTTTTTTGCCTCTCACCAGAACTGGACCGAGTTGCGCCAAGAGTACGCCGCCCTGCTCGACCGTCAGCAACACGTCAGCGGTGCCCTGCAACTGGCGCGACTGGACAGTGAGCAGCTTGAAGCCGGTTTATCCGAACAAGGCGTCATAGCGCTCAAGTACATCCTGAAAAAAATCGGCGCTGTGGATAACTTCTCCGGCGAATGGCAATTACCAGCGCCAAACCCGTTTTTACGCACAGAAGCACCAGCGACCAATGCCGGATTGATTCGCGGCCAGACCAGCAAACACCGCGGCCTGCGGACGTTTGCCCAGGATCGCTCGCGCAGCCGTCGCGAAAACTCGCCGATGCAGTTCAGTCAGGCGTTGCCGGACAACACGGATGAGGGCGCGATTTATCTGCGCTGGCGACTGCAGGCCAAACCTCATCCCCGTGTTCAATCGAACCTGGAAAATCGCCTGCAACCCTTGCGTGAAGATGCCCGCCAGGCGGGGGTCGACTTTTCCTTCAGTGCATCAGGCAATGAATGGCTGCTGAAGATGACAGGCCTGCAGGAGCCCATGCCGACCGTCCTCGAACATGTGCTGAAAGAGCTGACAAAACCCGATGTCGGTTTCCCACAGGAAGAACCGCCAAGCATGCCGTTGATACCGATCAGACAGCTGCTGAAAATGCTTCCCGAGCATTCACTTGAGCGCACCGCTGAAAGTGATGACGTGCAGCAGCTCTGGGCGAGCGCACGCTGGCAAGGTCTGGCGATGGGCCTGTCGGCGCAGACGCAAGCAGCGATGGGCCTGGCACTTAGCCGCGTGCCCGGTGCTGCGGACGATCAGCCGTCGCCGCCCGCCTCGATAAACGCGCTGCATCTGTGGAGCGCGCTCGACACCGGTTCCAGCGAACACGCGCTATTGCTGTTTTGCCCGCCGGCCACGCAAGACATCACCGACGAAGCCGCTTGGCGTTTGCTCGCTCACCTGTGCCAGACGCCGTTCTATCAGCGCCTGCGGGTTGAACTGCAATTGGGTTATGCCGTGTTCAGCGGCCTGCGTCAGTTCCATGGGCAGACCGGGCTGCTGTTCGGCGTTCAATCACCGAGCGTTGCCCCTCAGGATCTGCTGGAACACATAGAGCGCTTCTTGAACGAAATGCCCGCACTGATTGAAGGCGTCGATGATGCGACCTTCATTGCCCAGCGCCAGGCCTTGGCCGACCAATTCCACGCCACCGCACTGCCCCACGCTCAGTCGGCCGAACTGCTCTGGCAGGGCAAACTGGCGGGCCACTCGTCGGATTATCTGGAGCGATTGCCTGAAGCGATCCTGCTGATCGACCGCAACGCATTGAATGAAGCAGCCCGGCGACTGAATCAGGCCGAAGGTGGCTGGCGCTGTCTGGCCAGCAGCGCTTGCGCGACAGCACCTTGGCAAGCGGCAAAATGATCATTACCGACGCTGCAATTAGCTTTCTCAAAGATTCGCGGCCAATCGCTCTGTAATTTTGAGTAACATAGCCACCTAACTATCTGAACATCTCCGACTGGAGGTGGACTATATGTATAGGTCTCAACTGTCTCATCACCTGAAGGAGCGCTCCCATGTCCTGGTCCAAACCTGCTTACACCGACCTGCGTATCGGCTTTGAAGTCACCATGTACTTCGCAAGCCGCTAAGGTCTGCCGTTGTAATGATGTGCAACGCCTCGGTTTACCGGGGCGTTTTTATTTTCAGCGTTGAAATGGAGCGCCCATGTTTGTCCAGATTCTAGGTTCCGCCGCCGGCGGCGGTTTCCCCCAGTGGAACTGCAACTGCGTGAACTGCGCCGGTTTTCGCAACGGCAGCCTGAACGCCAAGGCGCGTACCCAGTCGTCCATCGCGATTTCCGATGACGGCGTGAACTGGATCCTGTGCAACGCTTCGCCGGACATCCGCGTCCAGCTGCAAGGCTTCACCCCGCTGCAACCGGGCCGCGCCCTGCGCGATACCGGCATCAGCGCAATCATCCTGATGGACAGCCAGATCGATCACACCACCGGTCTGCTCAGCCTGCGCGAAGGTTGCCCGCACCAGGTCTGGTGCACCGACATGGTCCATGAAGACTTGAGCACCGGTTTCCCCCTGTTCACCATGCTCAAGCATTGGAATGGCGGGCTGAACTGGAACCGCATTGAACTCGACCGCAGCTTTACCATCCCGGCCTGCCCAAGCCTGCTCTTCACCCCGCTGCCCCTGCGCAGCGCCGCGCCGCCCTACTCGCCGCACCGCTTCGACCCGCACCCGGGCGACAACATTGGCCTGATCGTCGAAGACCTGAACACCGGCGGCAAACTGTTCTACGCGCCGGGCCTGGGCAAAGTCGATGCGCCGCTGCTGGACATCATGGCCGCCAGCGATTGCCTGCTGGTGGACGGCACGATGTGGGACGACGACGAAATGCAGCGCCGTGGCGTCGGCACGCGCACTGGACGGGAGATGGGCCATCTGGCGCAAAATGGCCCCGGCGGCATGCTCGAAGTGCTGGAACAGTTGCCCAAGCAGCGCAAAGTGCTTATCCACATCAACAACACCAATCCGATTCTCGATGAAGATTCGCCGGAGCGTGCCGAGTTGGCTCGGCGCAAGGTTGAAGTGGCGTATGACGGCATGAGTATTGTGTTGTAGCGGATGGCCTCTTCGCGGGCAAGCCTCGCTCCTACAGTGATCGCGTGCCCCTGTAGGAGCGAGGCTTGCCCGCGAAGGCGTCGGACCAGACACCAGAGAATCCACCGGTCATCCCCGGAGAACCGCAATGACTGACACCCCAATGTCCCCCGCCGAATTCGAAGCAGCCTTGCGCGCCAAGGGCGCCTATTACCACATCTATCACCCGTACCACGTGGCGATGTATGAAGGCCGGGCGACCCGCGAGCAGATCCAGGGTTGGGTCGCCAATCGCTTCTACTATCAGGTGAACATCCCCCTGAAGGACGCTGCGATCCTCGCCAACTGCCCGGATCGCGAGATCCGTCGCGAGTGGATTCAGCGTCTGCTCGACCATGACGGCGCCCCCGGCGAAGACGGCGGCATCGAAGCGTGGCTGCGTCTGGGCCAGGCCGTCGGCCTCGACCCGGATCAGCTGCGCTCGCAGGAACTGGTCTTGCCCGGCGTACGTTTCGCCGTGGACGCCTACGTAAACTTCGCCCGCCGGGCCAGTTGGCAGGAAGCCGCCAGCAGCTCGCTGACCGAGTTGTTCGCGCCGCAGATCCACCAATCGCGCCTCGACAGCTGGCCGCAGCATTATCCGTGGATCGACCCGACGGGCTACGAGTATTTCCGCACCCGTCTCGGCCAGGCGCGCCGTGACGTGGAACACGGTCTGGCGATCACTTTGCAGCACTACACGACGCGTGAAGGCCAAGAGCGCATGCTGCAAATTCTCCAGTTCAAACTGGACATCCTTTGGAGCATGCTCGATGCCATGAGCATGGCCTACGAACTGAACCGCCCGCCGTATCACAGCGTGACCGACCAGCGGGTCTGGCATAAAGGAATCACCTTATGAGTTTCGATCGCAGCAAGACCCCGACGTGGCGTCAGGGCTACCGCTATCAGTACGAACCGGCGCAGAAAGGCCATGTCCTGCTGTACCCGGAAGGCATGATCAAACTCAACGACAGCGCTGCGCTGATTGGCGGTTTGATTGATGGCCAGCGTGACGTAGCGGCGATCATCGCCGAACTGGATGCGAAGTTCCCCGACGTGCCCGAGCTCGCTGAGGACATCGAGCAGTTCATGGAGGTTGCCCGTGCTCAGCACTGGATCGAACTTGCCTGATTCCGTGTCAGGCACGTTACCGCCAAAACCTGAAATCGGCCTGCCGCTGTGGCTGCTGGCCGAGCTGACGTACCGCTGTCCGCTGCAATGTCCATACTGCTCCAACCCGCTGGACTTCGCCGAACAAGGCAAAGAACTGAGCACCGAGCAGTGGATCAAAGTGTTCCGCGAAGCCCGGGAAATGGGTGCCGCACAGCTGGGCTTTTCCGGCGGTGAGCCGCTGGTGCGCCAGGACCTTGCCGAGTTGATCGCCGAGGCGCGCAAGTTGGGTTTCTACACCAACCTCATCACGTCCGGCATTGGCCTCACCGAGCAGAAAATCAGCGACTTCAAGAAAGCCGGCCTTGATCACATCCAGATCAGTTTCCAGGCCAGCGACGAACAAGTGAATAACTTGTTGGCTGGTTCGAAAAAGGCCTTCGCGCAGAAGCTGGAAATGGCTCGTGCGGTGAAAGCCCACGGCTACCCGATGGTGCTGAACTTCGTGACCCATCGGCACAACATCGACAAGATCGACCGGATCATCGAGCTGTGCATCGCCCTTGAAGCGGACTTTGTCGAACTCGCCACCTGCCAGTTTTACGGTTGGGCACAGCTCAATCGGGTCGGCCTGTTGCCGACCAAAGAGCAATTGGTTCGCGCCGAACGCATCACCAACGAATACCGCGCCAAACTGGAAGCCGAAGGGCATCCGTGCAAGCTGATTTTCGTCACGCCGGACTACTACGAAGAACGCCCGAAAGCCTGCATGAACGGCTGGGGCAGCATCTTTCTTACAGTCACGCCGGACGGAACCGCACTGCCGTGTCACGGTGCCCGACAGATGCCGGTGCAATTTCCGAACGTGCGCGATCACAGCATGCAGCACATCTGGTACGACTCGTTCGGCTTCAACCGCTTCCGTGGTTACGACTGGATGCCCGAGCCATGCCGCTCCTGCGACGAGAAAGAAAAAGACTTCGGCGGCTGCCGCTGCCAGGCGTTCATGCTCACGGGTGACGCCAGCAATGCCGACCCGGTGTGCAGCAAGTCGGAGCATCATGGCGTGATTCTCAAGGCCCGCGAAGAAGCCGAACACGCGACCCAGACCATTGAACAACTGGCCTTTCGCAATGAACGAAACTCACGCCTCATCGCTAAAAGCTGAACCCTTCAGCGCTTCCCGGGCCGTCGCAGCCGGTATCGACTTCGCCGAGCTGTTAGTCGGCCAGCATGGCCTGTTCTGGAACGAATACCGTCCCGAAGATGCCGCCTGCAGGATCTGGCATTGGCGCGACAGCCAGGCCCGTTGCCTGACGCCAACGGGTTTCAGCGTGCGCAGTCGGGTGTACGAATATGGCGGTGGCGCGTTTTGTCTGACGGATGACGGGATTGTTTTCGTCAACGAAGCAGACCAGCAACTCTATCGGCAATCGCTGGCGGGCGAGACGCCTGAGGTGCTGACCTCCGGGGAATGCCGTTACGGCGATCTGCAGTTTGCCAACGGACAGGTTTTGGCGGTTGAAGAGAACCGGGATCGGCATCGTCTGGTGGCGATTGATGTGGCTGACGGCCAGCGTCATCTGCTGGCCGAAGGCGCCGATTTCTATGCCGCGCCGACGCTGAGTCCGGACTCGCAACGATTGGCGTGGATTGAATGGAGCCGCCCGGATCAGCCATGGACCGCCACTCGCTTGATGGTTGCCGAGCGCCAGAATGATGGGGGCTTCGCTCAACCACGTTGTGTGGCGGGCGATGGTGCGCAGGAGTCACTGCAACAACCGCGTTTCGACAGCGACGGCCACCTGTTTTGCCTGGCGGATCGCGGCGGCTACTGGCAGCCATGGGCGGAATCCGCAGACGGCCTGAGCCTGCTGCCGAGTGCCGCCGCTGACCATGGGCCGGCGCCGTGGCAGCTGGGGGGCAGCACCTGGTTGCCGCTGGGCGAAAGCCGCTACTTGGCCAGCTGGACCGAAGGCGGGTTCGGCAAACTGGGAATCTGCGGTGACGCCGCTGAAGATTTCACCGGTGATTACAGCCGTTTTCGTCATCTCGCACTGGATGAGCAATTCATCTATTGCATCGCGGCATCGCCGGTCAGTTCGTCGGCGGTGATCGCAATCGAGCGCGATACCCGCCAGGTCAAAATCATCGCCGGCGGGATCGCACCGTTGCCCGCCGAGCGCATCAGCGTCCCGCGAACCTTGCGCTACCCGAGCGGTTCGGGCGAGGCCCACGGCTTCTTCTATCCGCCGATGACCGGCGAGGCGAAACCGCCGCTGGTGGTGTTCATCCACGGCGGCCCGACCTCGGCCTGCTACCCGATGCTTGATCCACGCATTCAGTACTGGGCGCAACGCGGCTTCGCCGTGGCCGATCTCAACTACCGCGGCAGCAGTGGCTATGGCCGGGCGTATCGCCAGGCGCTGCATTTGAGTTGGGGTGACGTGGATGTCGAAGATGCCTGCGCGGTGGTCGCTTATCTTGCCGATCGCGGCTTGATCGACGGCGACAAGGCGTTTATTCGCGGCGGCAGTGCTGGCGGTTACACCACGCTGTGTGCGTTGGCCTTTCACAACGTCTTCCGCGCAGGCGCCAGCCTTTACGGTGTCAGCGATCCCGTGGCACTGGGCCGCGCGACCCACAAGTTCGAAGGCGATTATCTGGATTGGCTGATTGGCGATCCGGTTGAGGATGCCGAACGATACGCCGCGCGCACTCCGCTGCTGCATGCGAACAACATCAGTGTTCCGATGATTTTCTTTCAGGGCGAACTGGACGCCGTGGTGGTGCCGCAACAGACCCGCGACATGGTCAAGGCGCTACAAGACAACGGCATTCTGGTTGAAGCGCATTACTACGCGGACGAACGTCATGGCTTTCGCAAGGCGGGGAACCAGGCCCATGCGCTGGAGCAGGAGTGGTTGTTTTATCGGCGGGTGATCGAACTCGCAAGCTGAAACCGCGTCGCGCCCTTCGCGGGCAAGCTTCGCTCCTACAGGTACGGTGTTATCCCGTAGGAGCGAGGCTTGCCCGCGAAAGCGATCTATCTGACGCCGCAGAACTCAGCGCTTGGCGATGATGTACACCGCATGCACGATCCCCGGAATGTAACCGCACAACGTCAGCAAAATATTCAGCCAGAAAGCGCCGGCGAAACCGACTTGCAGAAACACACCCAGTGGTGGCAACAGAATGGCAATGATGATGCGAATGAAATCCATGGGGCAGCTCCTGATGTGAAGTGAACTCGTGTGAGCCCTACTGCTAATCGACACGCGCCGTTCGTCAGGGTTCAGTAGGAACCTGGCGCAATAGCGAAACCTCATGAATCGCAGGCAAAAAAACGCCCCACGCGAAAGAATCAAACGTGGGGCGATGCGTTATTACCGCGAGACGGTTCTGGAATTCGTGCGGGAAAAGTCTGATCAGACCGCAATCCCCTTGCGGCACTGCAGTTGTGCGGTGCGTACGCGGGAAAAGGCGCGGGACAGGCGCAGGATCATTTCGTCGATGTTGGCGTTGCTGACCGTGAGCGCCGGGGTAAAGCGCAGGCAATCGGGTTGTGGGGCGTTGATCACCAAGCCTTCGGACAACGCGGCTTTGACCACGGCTTCAGCGGAATCATCGGACAGGGTCAGTCCCCAGAGCAGCCCTTGCCCGCGCAACTCGCCGTGACCATAGCGATAGGACAAACGGCTCAAGGCTTCGCGCAGGTGCTGACCGGTTTCAACCACATGATCGAGAAAAACCTTGTCCTGAATCGTGTTCAACACCGCAAGACCGGCAGCGGTCATCAGCGCATTGCCATGATGAGCGCCCGACAGGTCGCCCACCTCGAAACAACAGGCCTTGCCCCGCGCCAACAACGCAGCCAATGGCACACCACCGCCAAGCCCTTCGCCGAGGACGACGATATCTGCCCGAACACCGTGGACCTGTTCGGCAAGCAACGTGCCGCAGCGACCGAGGCCGGTGTGCACGTCGTCGAGGATCAACAAAATGCCCAGCTCCCGACACAGGCGTTCGACACCCTTGAGGTAATGCGCGGTGGCCGGAATCACCCCGGCTTCGTTTTGGATCGGTTCGAGCAGGATGGCCACGGTCCGGGCATCGACCGCCGCGTGCATCGCCGCCAGATCATTGAAGGGAACGGGGTGAAAGTCCGACGGTGAAATCGTCCCGGGACTACGGCCATGGCAGCCGTTGCTGGCCACGATGATCCGTGAGGCCCCGCTGCGATGCAGTCGACCCCATTGACGTGCCAGTTGAATCGCGGCCTCACAGGCTTCGGCGCCGCTGTTGAGCAGGTACGCCTGATCACTGCCGGTGCTATTGCAGAGCCGCTCGGCAAGGTTGAGCATGCCGCGGTTATGCAGTGCGAAACCCGGGTTGATCAGCGATTGAGCCTGTTCTGATATCGCATTGACCAGCACCGAAGGGCTGTGGCCCAGGCTGTTGGCGCCGCCACCCTGCGAGAAATCCAGGTAAGCGCGGTCATCGCTGTCCCACAGCCAGGAGCCTTGGCCGCGGACAAAAATCTGCTTCGGCCGCTCGACACTGGGCATCAGGCACTCGCGGGAAAGGTTGTCGCGTCTGGACGCTTGGGAAGTGTCTACGACCAAGTCGTCGAGGCTCGGTGGAGTGCGACGCAAGTTGAACAGATTCATCCGCAAAAGCCTCGCTTGAGGTTTTTTGCCTTACCTATGCAAACACCATCAACGTAAACGGTATTCATCGTGCGCTCTGGCCCTGTAAGCCTTGTGAATGCGGTTAGACTAGGCCCAGACAAGGCGTTGAGCCATTTCGATTTCCCAGCATTTTCGATAAGCGCACCTTATGGATTTCAAGCAACTGCGTTATTTCGTCGCGGTCTATGAAGAAGGCCACGTCGGCCGGGCGGCCGAGCGACTGTCAATCTCCCAGCCGGCGCTGTCCCAGCAGATCCGCCAGCTCGAGCAAAACCTCGATGTAAGCCTGTTCGAACGCAGCAGCAAACGCCTGCTACCCACTCTGGCCGCCCATACTTTGTACAACCACGCCCTACCCTTGCTCGATGGCCTGCAACGGGCCCGCGAGGCATTGGGCAACTTCAAGGGTCAGGCGCTGCGCACCTTGGCCATTGGCGTGTTGCAGACGGTTCACACCAGTCTGGTGCCGCAGATGCTCGAACGCGTGCGCAAGGCGCAACCGCATCTGGTGGTGCAGATCTATGAATTGACTGGCCTGGAAATCGAGCGGCGGCTGCTCAATGGTTCCCTCGACATCGGCATCAGCTACCTGCCGCCCCGACAGCCGGGGTTGCACGGCGTCATGCTGTACGAAGATGAACTGACCCTGGTGATCCCGGCGGACCACCCGTTGCGCGAGTTCAAGAAAGTCTCGATGAGTCAGGCCGCCGAGTTGCCCATGCTGTTGCTGGGTGAAGAGTTTCAAGTGCGGCAGATCTGGCAGACACAACTGGCCAATCTGGGACGACGGCCGCAGGTGCAGGCGGAACTGAACAACATGGCGGGGATTCTCGACAGTCTGCCCCACACCCGGCTGGCCACCGTGCTGCCCGGGCGCTCGCAAAAGGCGCTCGGCAGCAATGAATTGCTCTGGAAACCGCTGACCGAGCCACGAGTGCCGCTGAAAGTCGGATTGGTGTGTCGGGATGTGCAGCGGCAACAAGCCTCGCTGGCCCTATTGCGCACGCTGTTGGAAGAAGTGATGAACGGGCCCGACGACCGTTCGAACAGCTCGACTACGCTCGACGGGCCGCGCTGAATACTTTTCTGCGGGCAAAAGAAAACCCCGCCGAAGCGGGGCTTTGCAGACTGTTTCCCTGACATCCATTTCCTGGCAGAATCCTACGTGTCCGTGTTGTTGCTTTGCGCTTCCTGCGCGACGTCCATGTGAAGTAGATTAGCTCTGGATCCAATCTTCGCCTATGGGAGAACAGCAGCACGTCATGTAAGAGAATGCTTACATGACGCTATCGGGTCAGAACTGTCCGGCGTCCAGCAGGAACAGCGACTCGCTCCCCGCCTTCACCGACGCACTCAACGAGTGAATACGCGGCAGCAGACGGGCGAAATAGAACCGCGCCGTGCCCAGCTTGCTCGCGTAGAAATCATCCTGCGCTTCTTTGCCGAAGGCCGCCTTGGCCATCAGCGCCCACATGTAGGCGTAAGCCACGTAACCGAAGGTTTGCAGGTACTCGACCGACGCCGCGCCGATTTCGTTCGGGTTGTTTTTCGCCCGGTCCAGCAACCACGAAGTCAGCTCGTCGAGGGTGGTGACGGCATCGTTCAGCGGCTTGGTGAACTCCGCGAGATCAGCGCTGGCGGTGGCGGTGAAATGACGAATCTCATCCGCGAACAGGTTGTAGAACGCCCCGCCCGTGCCGACGATCTTGCGTCCTACGAGGTCAAGCGCCTGAATGCCGTTGGTGCCTTCGTAGATCTGGGTGATGCGCACGTCGCGAACCAGTTGTTCCTGACCCCACTCACGGATGTAACCGTGGCCGCCAAAAACCTGCTGGCCGTGCACGGTGGTTTCCAGACCGAGGTCGGTCAGGAACGCCTTGGCTACTGGCGTCAGCAGTGCGACCAGATCTTCCGCGCGTTTGCGGACGGTCGCGTCTTCGCTGAACTTGGCCGTGTCCAGTTGCATGGCCACGTAAGTGGAGAACGCACGACCGCCTTCGTTCGAGGCTTTCATGGTCAGCAGCATGCGACGCACGTCCGGATGGACGATGATCGGGTCAGCGACCTTGTCCTTGTTCTGCGCGCCGGTCGGCGAACGGCTTTGCAGACGGTCGCGGGCGTATTCGACGGCGTTCTGGTAGGAGCGCTCGCCGGTGGCCAGGCCCTGGATACCGACGCCCAGACGCTCGTAGTTCATCATGGTGAACATCGCTGCCAAGCCTTTGTTCGGCTCGCCGACCAAGTAACCCACTGCTTCGTCGAAGTTCATCACGCACGTCGCGGAGGCCTGGATGCCCATCTTGTGTTCGATCGAACCGCAGTTCGCCGGGTTACGCGCGCCCAGGCTGCCATCGGCATTGACCATGAACTTCGGTACGAGGAACAGCGAAATGCCTTTCGGCCCCGCCGGGGCGTCCGGCAGTTTGGCCAGCACCAGGTGAATGATGTTCTCGGTCAGGTCGTGCTCGCCACCGGTGATGAAGATCTTGGTGCCGCTGACCTTGTAGGAACCGTCGGCCTGAGGCTCGGCCTTGGTGCGGATAATCCCCAGGTCTGTACCGGCGTGCGGTTCGGTCAGGCACATGGAACCGGCCCAGACGCCGGCATACATGTTCGGCAGGTACGCAGCTTTCAGTTCTTCACTGGCGTGGGCGTTGATCGACAGGCAGGCACCGGCGGTCAGCATCGGGTACAGACCGAACGACAGGCTGGCGGAGTTGACCATTTCTTCGACTTGCGCCGACACGGCCTTGGGCATGCCCATGCCGCCGTAGGTCGGATCGCCACCGACACCGACCCAACCGCCTTCAGCGTAAGTCTGATAAGCCTGTGGGAAACCGGCCGGCGTGGTGACGGCACCGTCCGCCCAATGGCAACCTTCTTCGTCAGCTGCACGGCTCAGGGGGGCGATGCTTTTGCTGGTGACCTTGCCGGCTTCTTCGAGAATGGCTTCGACGGTTTCAGCATCAACGGTCTCGGCCAGCGCAGGCAGCTGCGCCCAGAGTTTGGCGACCTCGAAGACTTCATTGAGGACGAAGCGCATATCGCGCAGGGGCGCTTTGTAGTCAGCCATGGCAAACCTCGCAAGATCTAAACAGGTGATTCGTGGGAATGATGTTTTCGTTGGGCTCGAGTGTAACCCAACAACTTTTGCGACACATAGGGTCAGGCCGTGACCGTTTTGTAATTTTTAGTCAGCAGGATTTCAGCTGAGCAGTTCTCGCCTGGCAGAACGCATTCGCGGGCAAGCCTCGCTCCTACAGGTCGGGGTCACGCATATCCCGTGAACGACACTGACCTGTAGGAGCGAGGCTTGCCCGCGAAGCTTTTAACAATCGTCAGAGCGCAAACAACTCCGCCGGCAACTTCATCAAACAATCACTCCCCGCTTCGATAGCCGCCCGATGAGCGGCAGTACGCGGCAGCAAACGCTTGAAGTAGAACTCGCTGGTTGCCAGTTTGCCTCGGCAGTAATCCGCATCACCGCTGCCAGCGTCGAGTTGCGTCTGGGCCACCAGCGCCATGCGCAACCACAGATAGCCGAGGATGATGTAACCGCTGTACATCAAGTAATCCACCGACGCCGCACCGACTTCGTCCGGATTCTTCATTGCGGCCATGCCAACCTTGGCGGTCAACTCGCCCCACTGTTGATTCAGTCCATTGAGTTGAGCCACATAGCTGGCCAGTTGTGGATGCTCGGCATTCGCCGCGCAGAATTTGTGGACGATTTTGGTGAAGCCACGCAGCAATTTGCCCTGACTGCCGAGCACTTTGCGCCCGAGCAAATCCAGCGCCTGAATGCCGTTGGTGCCTTCGTAGATCGGCGCGATCCGGCAGTCGCGAACCAACTGCTCCATGCCCCATTCACGGATAAAGCCGTGACCGCCAAACACCTGCATACCGTGGTTGGTGACCTCCAGACCGGTGTCAGTCATGAAGGCTTTGCAGATCGGCGTCAGGAAGGCCAACAGGTCTTCGGCGTCCTGACGCGCCGTTTCATCCGGGCTCAGGTGCGCGACGTCCAGCAGCTGCGCGGTGAAATAGGTCAGCGCGCGGTTGCCTTCGTTGAAGGCTTTCATGGTCAGCAACATCCGGCGCACGTCAGGATGAACGATGATCGGATCGGCGGCTTTGTCCGGTGCTTTCGCGCCAGTCAGCGCGCGCATTTGCAGGCGATCGTTGGCGTACTTGATGGCACCCTGGAAACTCGCCTCACCCAGACACAACCCCTGCATGCCAGTGCCGAGCCGTGCGTGGTTCATCATGGTGAACATGCAGTTCAGGCCCTTGTTCGGCTCGCCGATCAAGAAGCCCTTGGCTTCGTCGAAGTTCAGCACGCAGGTCGCCGAGGCCTTGATGCCCATTTTGTGTTCGATCGAGCCGCAGGAGACGCCGTTGCGCTCGCCGGCTTCACCCTCGGCATCGGGTAGGAATTTGGGAACGATGAACAGGGAAATACCCTTGGTGCCTGCCGGAGCATCCGGCAGTTTCGCCAACACCAGATGAATGATGTTGTCGCTCATGTCGTGTTCGCCGGCCGAGATGAAGATCTTGCTGCCGGAAATCGCGTAGCTGCCGTCGGCTGAAGGCACGGCGCGGGTTTTGATGATGCCCAGGTCAGTGCCGCAATGCGCCTCGGTCAGGCACATGGTGCCGGTCCATTGGCCAGCCGTCAGTTTGCTCAGGTAGGTGTTCTTCTGATCTTCGGTGCCGTGGGCGTGGATGGCCGACATCGCCCCGTGGGTCAGGCCGGGGTACATGCCCCACGAGGTATTGCTGGAGCCGACCATCTCACTGATGACCAGGCCCAGAGAACTTGGCAAACCCTGGCCGCCATACGCCGGATCAGCTGCCAGACCGTGCCAGCCACCTTCCACGTACTGTGCGAAAGCCTGCTTGAAGCCTGTAGGCGTTGTCACCACACCGTTGTCGAAATGGCAGCCTTCTTCGTCACCGCTGCGATTCAACGGTGCGAGAACGTTCTCACAGAATTTCGCGCCTTCTTCGAGGATCGCATTGACCATGTCCGGGCTCGCGTCGGTGGCGCCCAGCGCGGCGTAGTTGGTGTGGAAGTCGAAGACGTGGTCGATCAGAAAGCGCATGTCGCGCAGGGGAGCTTTGTATTCGGGCATGGTCGTTTCTCCGTCAGCAGATCGTTCAAACCTACTGCCGCCCACCCGGCCTCACAATCACAGTCCAGACGCTGAATGCGCCATCATCACTCAACCCGCAGCGGCGTCCATGCGCACCGCGCCACGGCGAGTCTGACCGAATGCCACCACGCAATTTCGCCCGGCGCCCTTGGCGCTGTAGAGCGCTTCGTCCGCGGACTTGAGTACTTTTTCGGGGGTGCGCTGCTCTTGTCGTTCGGCCACGCCGATGCTGACAGTGACCGACACACTGGTAGCGCCCGAACCTGCACGTTTCTGGCGACCTTGCTGGTCGTCCTGAGGACGGCTGTCCTGATTGCGCAACTGAATGTTGTAGGTGGCGATGGATTCGCGGATGACTTCCAGGTGCGGCATGCACTCTTCGAGGGTCTTGCCCGCGAACACCAGGGCAAATTCCTCACCGCCGTAGCGATATGCCCTACCGCCTCCTCCGATTTTCGACAGCTTACTGGCGACCAGTCTCAAGACCTGATCGCCGACATCGTGACCATGGGTGTCGTTGAATTTCTTGAAGTGATCGACGTCGCTCATGGCCAGCACGTAATTGCGCCCCAGCCGCTGCATCCGCTCGTTCAAGGCGCGACGACCCGGCAGGCCAGTGAGCTCGTCGCGGAAGGCCATTTGATAGGCCTCGTGGGCGACCGCGGCGGCAATCATTAACATCACCTGACTGCACATGATGTTCAGGGTGAACGGCAGGATGAAAGTTTTCGGCAGCGCCCAGAACAACCCGACCAACCCCACCAGTTGTGCGGCGTGCAAGGGTCTGGGGTTACGCCAGTATTGCCAGCTCAGCAGCAGGAACGAGGCGATGAACACGGGATAGGACAACTGGATCAAGCTCATCCAGGCGCCATGCAGCGCTGGCCAGCGGATTTCCGACAGCCACATCAACAAGGCCTGGGGATAACTTTGCTCCAGCCCGAGCGCGACACTGCCAACAGCGAGCAATACCGCGAAGCGCGCCACCATGTCCTGAAACAAGTGGGTGCGTTCCTGCCATGCGGCGAACACGCCGAACAACAGCGGCAGCAATAGGCAACACAGGTGGAACACCACTGCTGCATCTTCACGGACCTTGCCGTTGTCGCGGTAATAGTCGGTCTGGGTGTCGAGCAGAAAGTAGGCGATGTACACCGTCACCATCAGAAACAGTTCGCGCTGACGTCGGTAAACCGCGCAATACGCACCACCGAGTAACAGCACCAGGGTCGGCAGCACGTTGAACAGCGAAGTGAAAAAGACGTTGAGGTCCTTGATGTAAGCGGCCGCAAGCCCCGCAAGCAAAAGCAGTAACGACGGTAGGAAATGGCTGATACGTACAGCGGAAGAACGCGGCAAGGGTAAAGCTCCGACCGTCATGACAATAGATGGCATTGTGCCCACCTACTGTAACGGCAGAAATGCCGACTTACTGAGTCAATTGTCAGGTTTTTTTAGCGGGTGTTTCAGTGGCCGCAGACCGAATTGGCAGTGACTGGCTCCCATCAAAGATCGCGGGCGAGCTTTTACTTTCACCAGGAACAAAAAAGCCGCTACCCCGGAAGGGATAGCGGCTTTATGAAGAACTGCGTTGAGGCTTAGTAGCCCAGTGCGAAGTCTTCTTCTTTCATGTCCATCAAGTTGTTGGCACCCGACAGCATGGTTGCAACATGAGTGCGGGTACGCGGCAAGATGCGCTGGAAGTAGAAGCGCGCAGTCTGCAGCTTGGCGGTGTAGAACGCCTCTTCGGAAGTGCCGGCAGCCAGTTTCTCGGCAGCCAGACGCGCCATGTCAGCCCAGAAGTAGGCCAGGCAGGCGTAACCGGAGTACATCAGGTAGTCCACCGACGCCGCGCCGACTTCTTCGCGGTCCTTCATGGCAGCCATACCGACCTTCATGGTCAGCTCGCCCCATTCTTTGTTCAGTGCAGCCAATGGCTCGACGAACTCTTTGACCGCTTCGTTGCCTTCGTTGGTCTGGCAGAACTTGTGGACGATCTTGGTGAAGCCTTTGAGGGCTTCGCCTTGAGTCCCAGCAGGTCGAGTGCCTGGATACCGGTGGTGCCTTCGTACAGCATCGAAATGCGGCTGTCGCGAACGTTCTGCTCCATGCCCCACTCGGCGATGAAGCCGTGGCCACCATAGATTTGCACGCCGTGGTTGGCAGACTCAAAACCGACTTCAGTCATGAAGGCTTTGGCGATTGGCGTCATGAACGCCAGCAGTGCGTCGGCTTTCTTCTTCTCTTCTTCGTCTACGCCGTATTTGACGATGTCGACTTGCTTGGCGGTGAAGTAAACCATCGCGCGGTTGCCTTCGGCGAACGCTTTCATGGTCAACAACATGCGACGTACATCAGGGTGAACGATGATCGGATCAGCGGCTTTTTCCGGCGCTTTCGGGCCAGTCAGCGAGCGCATTTGCAGACGATCGCGAGCGTATTTCAGACCGCCCTGGAAGCCGATCTCGGCGTGGGCCAGGCCTTGCAGCGCGGTGCCCAGACGAGCGGTGTTCATAAAGGTGAACATGCAGTTCAGGCCTTTGTTCGCCGGGCCGATCAGGTAACCGGTGGCTGCGTCGAAGTTCATCACGCAAGTGGCGTTGCCGTGGATACCCATCTTGTGTTCCAGGGAACCACAGGTCACGGCGTTGCGTGCACCGATCGAACCGTCAGCGTTCGGCATGAACTTCGGCACGATGAACAGCGAAATGCCTTTGGTGCCAGCCGGCGCATCCGGCAGGCGAGCCAGCACGATGTGGACGATGTTGTCGGCCATGTCGTGTTCACCGGCCGAGATGAAGATTTTGGTGCCGGAGACTTTGTAGGAACCGTCGGCTTGAGGTTCAGCCTTGGTGCGCAGCATGCCCAGGTCGGTGCCGCAGTGCGGTTCGGTCAGGCACATGGTGCCGGTCCATTCACCGGACACCAGCTTGGTCAGGTAAGCCTCTTGCTGCTCAGGCGTACCGTGCTCGGAAATGGTGTTCATCGCGCCGTGCGACAGGCCTGGGTACATGCCCCACGACCAGTTGGCTTCGCCAACCATTTCGCTGACGGCCAGACCCAGAGACTCCGGCAGGCCCTGGCCACCGTGCTCTACGTCGTGGGCCAGGCTTGGCCAGCCGCCTTCAACGAATTGCTTGTAGGCTTCTTTGAAGCCAGTCGGGGTTTTAACGCCGGACTCGCTCCAGGTGCAGCCTTCGGTGTCACCCACGCGGTTCAGCGGAGCCAGCACCTGCTCACAAAACTTGGCGCCTTCT
>LNAP01001254.1_pt1 | contig 27360 bp, 20 predicted proteins | sample 602601 | NCBI WGS metagenome assembly LNAP01 (sample SAMN02440304, study PRJNA202911) | soil metagenome | biome: Subtropical and temperate rainforests or woodlands; isolation source: soil samples (1 kg each in a 20% v/v slurry with milli Q water) were... ... | reverse complement strand
GCGGCCACGAGGCCGGTGTCGAGGCGATCCGCCGCATCGTCGAGGCCGCGCCAAAACAGGGCATTGGCACGCTGACGCTCTACGCCTTCTCCACCGACAATTGGCGGAGGCCGAAGGCCGAGGTCGCGGCGCTGATGACCTTGCTGCGCTTCTATCTCGCCAACGAGGTGCAGAGCCTGGTCAAGAACGGCGTGCGCCTCACAGTGATCGGCCGCCGCGATCGGTTGCCTGACGGCATTGCCAATGCGATCACGCGCGCCGAAGACGCCACCGCTGAAGGCACCACGCTGCATTTGCGTATCGCCGTCGACTATTCCGCCCGTGATGCCATCCTCAATGCTGCGGCGAAAGCGGCGGCGCTGACGAGCCTCACCCGCGAAGCCTTCTCGCAGCTCGTCACCGGCGAAGCCGGCCTGCGCGACGTCGATCTCATCATCCGGACCTCGGGCGAGAAGCGGCTGTCGGACTTCCTGCTCTGGGAGGGCGCCTATGCCGAGCTGCACTTCACCGAGCGGATGTGGCCCGAATTCGACGCCGGCGATCTCGCCGCTGCCTTGGCGTCATTCCATGGCCGCGAGCGCCGCTTCGGCGGGCTTCGGGCGATCGTGCCCGAGGAGGTGCCTTCACTCTCCCGTGTGTGACGCGCGGCACATGGAAACGAGCTGTTCGTTTTCAGCCGCATGATTGGCAGCTCCGTCCAAGCGTCCGGTGCGCGGCCTCGGTTAGGTCTGCAAGTCCCAGCAACCTGCCTGAAAGCATCGCGCATGTCCCAGCTGTTTCCGGGAGCCGTCGTCGAACCGGTCGAACTGGCCGCAACGAAGGGCATGGTCTGCATCAGGGCCGCGGGCGAATCCGATGTCGAGAGCCTCTCGGTCTATTTCACCGGCCTTTCCACGACATCGCGCAACAAGCGCTTCAATGGCGCACGAACCGATCTCTCCGTGGTCGCGGCCGAGTGCGTCGCCAAGTCCGACCGGCTCGACCACTTCACCTTGCTCGCCGAGCTCAGGCAGGAGGGACAGGGCCGGATCATCGGCGAAGCGCGATACGCCTATGACGAGGCCGTCCGTCACGGCGAATTTGCCATCTCGGTCGCCGATGCCTTCCAGCGCATGGGCCTTGGCCTTCAGATGATGACGGCGATGGAAACGCGCGCGATCGATCTCGGTCACGAGATGATCGCCGCCGAAACCGCCCGGACCAATGCCGAGATGCGCGGCCTGGCGAAGAAGGCAGGTTTCAGGGATACCGGACTGGGAGATTGGCAGTCGGTCCACCTCGCGAAACGCTTGTCGCGTTAGCCGGGCTTGCTGTAAATTTGAGCAAGGGTGCGGCGCGGATCGTGCTCTACTGCAACCCGTGACGGGAGACTTCGCAGGATGCGCGCAGTTCTGAACTATTGCACGGGCGGGACCGAACGGCAGGTCAAGGCCGGGGCGGTCGTCGTCACCGAGGGCGGTACCACCGGCCATCTCTACGTGCTGATCCAGGGCAAGCTCGAAGTGCTCAAGGGCGAGATGGTGGTCGCCACCGTCACCGAGCCGGGCGCGGTACTGGGCGAGATGTCCGTGCTACTGGGGCAGCCGCATACGGCGACGGTGCGGGCCTGCTCGGATTCCATCATCTACGAATTCGAGGATGCCGCCTCGTTCCTCGAGCAGGAGCCGGGCGTCGCGGTGCTCATCGCAAAAATGCTGGCGCAGCGGCTCAACGTCGCCAACGCCTATCTCGCGGATCTCAAGCGGCAATATGCCGGGCACGGCACGCACCTGGCCATGGTCGGCGAGGTGCTCCAGAGCATGATCAACCTGCCGCCGGTTGAGGTCTCGCCAGGCTCGGATCTGCAATCCGATCCAAGGATGTGAGCCAGTCCGGCGGCGCATCGATGGGCGTAGCGGGCCGCTTCAGCGGCGCGTTGAGGTCGATCCATTGCGCCTCACCGGCCGCAAGCCAGAACGCCTTGTTTGCGTCGAGGTCGAGCACGATGTAGGTCGGGGGACGGCCGGGTTGCAGGCCGGTGTTGAAGACCCAGCTCTCGCCCAGCCGGTCGAACCACGAGCCATCCTTGATGAAGGGCGACTGGTGCACGTGGCCTGAGATCACGATCGACGGCTGGTACTGCATGATCCATTGCACCAGCTCGACGTCGCCGAAGAAGCGCTTGCCGCCCCAGCTCGTCGGCGAATCCGCCGGCGGCGCGTGATGGGCCCAGATCCAGCGTGGCAGCCGGCCGGAAGCCGCGTCGCCGAGCTGGGCCATGAGGCGCTGCTTGACCAGCGGCCCGTCCCACCACGGGCACACCGTGAACAGGGTGTCGCCGATGGTGAGGCTGTCGCCATCGCAGGCAATGCCGATGTCGCGCACCTCCGAAATCCAGCGTGCGATCTTCTCGCCCTCTGCGTTGCGGTCGTCGAGGTCGTGATTGCCGGAGCAGAGGATCACGCGGGTCTTCGCGGCGAGCAGCGCGAGGTACTTCTTCACCACCACGATCTGGGCCCGGAAATCCACTATCGAGCCGATGTCGAGCGCATCGCCGGCGAAGATCACGAGGTCGAATTGCGGAGCTGCGCTGACGAGCCAGTCGAGATGAGGCAGCGAATAATGCAGGTCGGCAACGACCAGGCAACGCATAGAAAATCCGTTCGCGAGGTTGAAAATGTCTGGGAATTTCAAAATGTCATAAAGCAAGAAGCAGACCAGCATGGCCGCTGCCTGTCGTCAATCGTGGGGCTGGACCGGTTGGTCGAATTCTGATGTCGTGGCGCACCTTCAACGGCTCGTGTCCGCATGACCTCCTTCAAGACCATTCGTGCCCGCGCGGAGAAGCGCAAGGGCGGGCCCAAGGCGCTGGACAGGCTGATGCCTGACAAGCCCGACTTGAAGCGGCTGGCGAAGCTCGGCGACGACCGCGTGCTCGCCGAAATGACCAAGCGGGTATTTTGCGCCGGCTTTGCCTGGAGCGTGATCGAGACGAAATGGGACGGCTTTGAGGACGCTTTCCTGCATTTCCAGCCGGCGAAGCTCACCTTTCAGCCCGAGGATTATTGGGAAGGCCTGCTGCGCGATGCGCGCATCGTGCGCAACGGTGCCAAGATCATGTCGGTGCGCGACAACGCCATCTTCGTGCAGGCGATCGCGAAGGAGCATGGCAGCTTCGGAAAGTTTCTGGCGAAGTGGCCCTCGTCCGACGAGATCGGCCTGCTCGATCTCATGACCAAGCGCGGCAGCCGGCTCGGCGGCAACACCGGGCAGATGCTGCTGCGCTTTATCGGCTGGGACGGCTTTGTGACGTCCGGGGACGTGGTCGCCTGCCTGCGCGATGCCGGCCTCGACATTGCCGAACAGGTCAAGTCGAAGGGCGACCTTGCCAAGGTCCAGGCGCAGTTCAACGCCTGGGCTGAAGAGACGGGCTTGCCCTACACCTATCTGTCACGAATCTGCGCGCTCTCGGTGGGCGAGAACCGCAGCGAGTAACCTTCACAACGACCTGGAGAACAGCAATGGCAAAAGCCTATTGGGTTGCAACCTATCGTGCGATCAAGAACCCCGATGCGATGGCGGCCTACGCCGGCGTGTCGCGCCAGGCCATCGAAGCGGCGGGTGGCCGCGTGATCGCGCGCGGGATGCCGGCGGCCGTCTTCGAGCTCGGCCAGATGGAGCGCGTCGTTCTCATCGAGTTCGACAGCGTCGCGAGCGCCAAGGCGGCGTACGAGAGCCCGGCCTACAAGGCCGCGCACGACCTGCTCGGAGATGGTGCGGATCGCGATATCCGGATCGTCGAAGCTGTCGATTAGCTCACCGCGGACAGATCGTGCGCATCCTGTGGCGATCTCGTGCCGCGAGCGCGGCGGATGGAACGCGCGATCACGAAAAGCATTTCACCGGAACATTCCCGCGCAGCGCCTGTTCGGACTCAAGCCAGGCGGACTAAGGCGCAGGGAACACGTGCTCCCGCCCGGCCAATGAAACCGGACACAGAAACGGAGCAGCTCATGAAGCTCACATCCGAACAAGTGAAGCAGACCGTCAACCAGCTCGGCGCTCAGGTGCTGCCCGACGAACATCCGGCCATGCCGCAGCTCAACAGCATGTTCGGCGAGCATACCTTCTTCGTCGACGAGATGGGCCTCAAGGTCCTCGAGCCCACACCATCGCCCGGTGCCGATCGGCAGAGCGGCGAAGTCGTCAGCCTCGCCGACTGGGGCGATTCCGACCTGACGCGCCTGATGGCGCACGAGCCCGAGCCGACCGGCGTGATCGTGGTGTTCGAGCACGTGCGGCATTGAGCGGACGATCCGCTCGATATTTAGCGGTGTCGGGTTTTGGAAATCCCGTCACCGCTACTCTGGCGCGGTGGGCGCTCCGCGGCGAGGTGACTGCAAGCTGGTTGCAGCAATTATGCGGCGAGCGGAATTTCGATGGCGATCCGAGTTCCCGGGCCTCTCTTGCTCTCCAGCCGCAGGCGTCCATTCAGGGATGAAGCCACCAGATTGAAGGCGATATGCAGCCCGAGGCCGGCATGGCCACGCTCGCGACTGGTCGTCACGAAGGGGTCGAAGACGTGCGCCTGCAATTGATCGGGGATCCCGACGCCGTCGTCAGTGCAGACGAGGCGGACCGATGTGGAGTCCGGCTGGCTAACCGTGATGACGAACCCGCCACCTCCCTTGTCAGGGTACGCATGCCCCGCGGTATTGAGCGCGAGATTGCTGATCACCTGAGCAAGCGCGCCGGGGTAGCTGTTGAGCTGGATGCCCGCCGGGCACTCGACCTTGACCGCCAAGGCATGGTGCGACAGTAGCGGCCCAAGCTTGGCCATCAGCTCCGATAGCCAGTCCTTCAGCTCGAACGTGCGCCGGTCCTCGTCGGCCTGATGGACCGCGACCTGCCTGAAGCTATGCACCATCTCGGATGCGCGGTGCAAATTGCTGGAGGTCAGGTCGAGCCCTTGCCTGAGCCTGTCGATTCCCCTGGTCAGATCGGAACGCCGAACCGATGATCCGCCCAATGCGTCGGCCATTGCCTGCAGATCGGTCTGCATGGCCGTCGAGGTCGTCAGGGCGAGGCCGAGCGGCGTGCTGACCTCGTGCGCGACACCCGCTACCAATTGCCCGAGCGAGGCGAGCTTTTCGGCCTGCACGAGGTGTTCCTGGGTCGCGCGCAGATCGCGCAGCGATTTCTCTGAGCGTTCCTTTTCCCGTTGCAGCGCCTCCGAGGTTCGGAATTGTTTTCGCGCCCGGTATTCCCGCGCCGCCACGGCGTAAAGCGACAAGGCATAAGCGTTGCCGACGAGGGAATGGTTGACGAATCTCAGGCCCGCCGGCATGGCCAGTGCGAACGACTCGGCGACCAGCAGCGCCACCCACGACAGCAGGCAGAAGATCGCCAGCGAGCCGATCCGCAACGGAAGCATCGTCGAGACGAACAGGATGATCATCATCATGCCGGGGGCGGCGAAGGTGAAGCCGGACGGCAGCACGAGATAAATGCTCGGCAGGATGCAGCCGGGAATGACGCAATAGACGAGGAAGATCGTCTCTGCCCATGGCTTCATGATCCGCCGCGACAGCAGCGCGGTGAGCGGCAGCAGCACGAACAGCGCCGTGCCGCCGCGGATGGCAAGCGTGGTCGGAACGACTTCGGGATAGAGCACCCAATCCCAGATCGTGTAGCCGGCATAGGTGGCCGCGCCGAGCAGCATCGCGATTTGCGTCCAACCGAGACTGCCCCGGACATATTGGTCGACAAAGCGGCGTTCCTCGATGCGGTCTTCGAAGCGCAATCCGAGGCGTGTCAATAGAGCAAGCATTCCAGCATCAATCGCGAAAAGATGTGTTCTGGTGTCTCTACGACAGGTTTGGAGCCGCGTCCCGGATAAAGATGTCGCGTTTGCCGGGGCGCGCGGCCTCGTTCAAACCCCCAGGGTCAGTTGTGGCTCCGCTTCGTCCCCGACCTGGAGGGCAGACAGCGACACTCCCAGCAGCCTGACGCGCTTGGGCAACGGCATCTCGACTTCGAGCAGGCCGCTGGCCAGCCGCTCCAGATCGTCCCGGCCCGCAACCGCCGCCGGGACGGATTTGCTGCGCGTGATGATCTCGAAGTCGGCGAATTTGATCTTCAACGTGACAGTGCGGCCGCGGTGACCCGTCGCCTCGCAATGGCGCCAGACCTTGTCGACGAGAGGCTTGAGTTCGGTTGCGAGCGCGTCGAATTCGGCGAGATCGGTCGAGAACGTGGTCTCCGCGCCGATCGACTTGCGGATCCGGTTGGCCCGAACCGGCCGTTCGTCGACGCCACGCGAGATCCAGTAGTAATAGGCGCCAGACTTGCCGAAATTCGCATTCATGAACGCTAGCGTCTGGTTGCGGATGTCGAGACCGGTGAACAGGCCGAGCGCGTTCATCTTCGCAGCCGTTGCCGGGCCTATCCCGTGGAACTTTCCGACCGGCAGCGTCTCGACGAAAGCCGGTCCCATCTCCGGCGAGATCACGAATTGACCGTTGGGCTTGCGATGATCGGAGGCGAGTTTTGCGAGAAACTTGTTGTAGGAGATGCCCGCCGACGCGTTGAGATCGGTCTCGGCCTTGATCTTCCCGCGGATCTTCAGCGCGATGTCGCGCGCCAGCGGGATGCCCTGCAGGTTCTCCGTCACGTCGAGATAGGCCTCGTCGAGCGACAACGGTTCGATGACGGGCGTGTGCTCGGCAAAGATGTCGCGGATCTGCCTGGAGATCGCCTTGTAGACCTCGAAGCGCGGCCTGACGAAGATCAGATCGGGACACTGCCGCTTCGCCGTGACCGATGGCATCGCGGAGCGAACGCCGAACTGGCGCGCCTCGTAGCTGGCGGCCGCGACGACGCCGCGCTCCGCGGAGCCTCCGACCGCGACCGGCTTGCCGCGAAGCTCTGGATTGTCGCGCTGCTCCACGGACGCATAGAAGGCATCCATGTCGATATGAATGATCTTGCGGACCGGCGGGGCTTCGCCGGTCACCGTGTCGGATTCGCTCATGGAAAGATGATACAGTTGCGCGACGGGATGCGCGAGGTGATGGATGCTGCAGCTGTTGTTGTTCGTGGTGGGCGTGGTCGGCATCGGCTGGCTGATCGGCGCAACCAATCTCCCCGGAGGCTGGTATGCCGCCCTCGCCAAGCCGGCTTTCGTGCCACCGAACTGGGCGTTCCCGGTGGCCTGGACCCTCCTTTACATCATGATCGCCATCGCGGGCTGGCGGACCTTTCGCCGCGAGCCGTCGGGCAGGGCAATGCTGGCCTGGGTTGCGCAACTAGCGTTGAACTTCGCCTGGTCTCCAGTCATGTTCACGATGCACCAGATCGGCGCCGCGCTCGTCATCCTCATCGGCCTGTTCGTCGCGATCGTGACCTATATCATTGTCGAGTCATCACGAGACAGGCTGGCCGCCGCGTTGTTCGTGCCCTACGCAGCCTGGGTCGCCTTTGCCGGCGTGCTCAATGCGGCCATCTGGCGTTTGAATTGAGACATTCGGTTTCGACCAATTCAAAGAGCAATCTCAGGCTTGTGAGTGGCAAGCATGGTGACGCGACCTAATATGAGCGCACGGAGGACAGCCAATGCAATACAGCTCCGAGCTCATTCACACGATGCGTCAAGCGCTGGAGACGGTGATGGCGAGCATACCGGCCCATCAATCGGTGTTCGGCCTGAAAGCGGCCGTAGCCGAATGCATCCTGAATGCTGCCGCACACGGCCAGACGTCATATGACGGATTGGTTTCGTCCGCTTCCGACCAGATCCAGGCGATCGTTGCGATGCTGACGTGAGCGCCGGCCCGAGACGGCGGCAAGACTGGCGCACCCGACACGATTCGAACGTGTGACCTTTGCCTTCGGAGGGCAACTCAACGGGCTCGGTGGGCTTGGCGTCTCTCTGGCGCAAAGTCTCAAAAGCACCTGTAAACACAGGCGATCACGGCAACAAGTTAAGAGGACGCGCTTCCAAAGGTCAAGTCGAGGTAGGCAGAATTAATGTGACCGCTGTGACGGTGCTGTGACCGTAGCGGCCCGATGGAGGGTAGCGGGGGAATCTCCGCGAACCGCCTCATTAGATGTCCGTGCAAAAAATTCTACAATTTTCGTGATACTGTGGAAAGTCGCCCCGGAGGCCTCCTTGCTCTCCCGTCAGGTAGCATCGGTGGCTTTAACACCCAAGATGAGTTCAAGGTCGTTGCTGAATTTAAGTGCGGCGTTCTCCCAACTCAGAAGAGGGATCAGGGCCCTACGCATTTGCTGGGCCTGCGAGAAGGCTTTGTCCGGATCGGATAGTATTGCTTGAGCGCGGGTCGCCCAAGCCTTGTTGATGTCCTCCGGCCTTCCATCAACGTCCGCGACGCACGCATCCGCTACGGTTCTGCCTATTGCAGCTTGTACATCGGGTTCCAGCAGTAGCCACGCTAGACCGCTTTCAGATGAAACGATTACAGGAATACCAGCCGATATTCCTTCAAGTGCAGTTAGGCCAAATCCTTCCCGTTTTGAAGGCATTATGATCGCCGAAGCACTACGTATGTCTGCGGCGACCGTCTCTGCATCAGCTGTATAGGGGCGGGGAATAAGGTACTGAATAGCTTCTTTGAAGCCGCCGATAGCGGCAATCTCCTTCTCAAATTGGGCTGGAGTTGGGTCGCATCCCCGAACGATCAGCCGTGGTCGCGAAGCGGGGGGCCACTGCCAGTCAACATTCAGGCTGCAAATCATCTGGCAAGCGAGGCCTGCACCCTTCAGCTCTCCGTCTTCCAAGCGAGCCAAAAAGAGGCACTGCGGCCTTCGCGGCCTGGCAAGGTCTACATCGTATTCGAGGAGTTTCTTGTTTAGCCCAGGTCGCATGACGACGACCGGCACATCCGAGTTGGGAGCGATCTTGGTAGACATTTCACTATGAATGCGCGGACCGACCCCGACCACCAGTTGAGCAGACATGCATTGGCGATACTGGATGTCGGCCTTTTCAGCGCCTCGCAGCATCAAATCGCCAATTCTCGACTTGTAGATTTCGATCGCGTCAGACGACAGCGAATCTCCACTTCTCAACTTGTAGATTTCGATCTCGTCGGGGAGCGTGTGAACGAAGTGCACGTTCGGTACGCCATAGAGCCTATGCGCTATGTGTTGCGCTGCCGATCCGGTAATATGGTCGTGACCAAGTACGACCTCGGGCGTGTAACCATCCAGCTGTGATGGGTGGAATAGTAGGAGCCGGCCGGTTCCGCCAATAGCAGGGTCGGGCGGGCAGCCTATCAGTCGTACCTTAGCAGCGTCGGCTTCAGCAACTTCTCTCGGCGTGGGTTCAACAACCAAGCAAACGACGCTGTGTCCGGCGGCTGCCAAGGCGATACAAAGTTCACGATTGAGCGTGGAAAGACCGCCGTGGCCCGAACTCCACTCTGTCGCGACGGTCATTATTCGTCGAGGTTTTATAGGTGTGACCGCAGCCGCCTTGATAAGAGAAAAATCTAGCGTTTCGGGGGCGCGATCTAATGCCGTCAACAACTCGTCAGCAGGCGTGATGTCGCTGATCTCTTGCGAGGCAATCGCGCGCTTCACTGCTTCCTTGGTGCTCCGGATGGCCGGCATCGGCCGGAACGAGGCGATGACTGCTATCACGTCTGAGGGAGCTAGCCTCTTCCAGCTGCTTGCCGCGGCTTCTCGCCTCGCGTCAACGACCTTCCACCTTAGCCAATCAACTTCTGGGAGCTTACTTGCAAGCTCTTGCACAGCCGAGACAGCCTCAGTCGTGCCGCGGCTGATGAGGTTGGTTAGAATCGCGTTGCGTAGCTGCTCTACTTGATCCTCAAAGCCTAGCCATCCCGCGTCCTCTCTCTCTGCCGGAGGAGGGATCTGACGAAAAAGCCATACATAAAGGTCTACCAATTGTACTTCTGAAAGATAGCGAACGAACGGAGCTTCGCCAAAGGAGACATTCTCCAACGTCGCCTTCAGTACATCAATCGCTAGCTTTTCATCACGTTCGCGTAAGCTGCAGAAGTATGGCCACGCCGCTGTGGTGTCTTTCTGAATGAGAGATGCAGCTGCTAAGACAAAATTCTCTGCCCCGGAAATCTGCTTGCCTAGTTCAGAATTGGGATCGGAGAATAAGTCGATCGTGAGCTGCGTGGCCGGAGCATACGCTTCGTGGACTAGAAAGCGAATTATCGGCTTGGCCCGGAAGTCGCCCGAATCTATCTGATCTAGGTGCCGCCATAGTGCTTCATTCAGCCTTTCGTCCGAAGCGGAGGAAAACCAAGAAAGCAGAGTTCGGACATCAAATTCGGACTGAGCCATCGTGATCAGCCGTCGGATGACCATTAAGACAAGTTCCGGAGCTTGACTGAAGCATCGCCGGGCGATCTGGCTTCTTATCTCCCGATCTGCGGCGTTATCGGAAAATGAAACTCCGAATATCGACGTAGCCCACTTGCGCCATACCGCTCTACTGAGTTGGAGATATGAGGAATGATCCTCAGAAAAGAGCAATCGAAAGGCTCTATAGCCTGCTGCTGCTGGTCGATGGAACGTGTTCGTTCCGAGCCAAGGCCGGGATCGAACGAGATTTTCTTCGAGGTAGCGCCGAGCGGATGAGACAACGTTGTTGCGGGACTGGTCTGGCAGGGACAGCCACCCTCGCGATTTTGTAAGGTCTGAGTGGAATTCAGCCGACGGATCAATCCGTCCATCGAGATGAGCGAACAGAATCATATTCAGACGCCACCAAGCAAAGCTATCGCCGGCTTTGATTTCAGCCAACGATTGTTCTGCTAGCGCGATAGTCTGGATCGTTTCTCTCTGGCTTTCCGCCGCGGCCCGGGCCTTCGTTCGCTCGAAGTCTTCCCGTTGCCATCGTGCGACAGCAGAGGAGAGTTCGACAGTGTAAGCTCGTGCCAATGCGTCGCGCAGGTTTGGAATATTGTCAGCGGCCTCCCAAACGAATAGAAGGTCATCCAATTTTTGGGAGAATGTCTGCCCGACGACAAGTTGAATGATCTGGGTCTTGACTGCATCGAAAGCAGACGATGTCACCAACTCGATAAGCCAAGGCAAATCCTCTGTAGCCAAGAGCGGGTTCGACCCGCCCAGCAACAAAGGCCATTCTTCTTCATTTAGTACTACAGCCCTAGCAATTATTGAGCGTATTAACTCGCGACGAAGCTCTGCATGATCTCGCGACCGAACTGCGTCTAGAAACACTCTGCTAAGTTCATCGCCGTGCGACCAGTAGGTACCCGAGCGAATTGCTCCGAGTAGAAAATCCGCTAAGCGTTCGCGGACGTTGCGATTTCCAGATGCTTCAAAAACTCTCTCCAGGAACTGAGACGCTATTTTCTCTAAGGGCGTATGGTCCGGTGTCTCCGGCAAGCTCTGTGTACACCATTCAAGTGCCGACAGCGCCTCAATGTCTGTGAGAGGAGGGATTTGTAATTCGGCTAGAAAGAAATAGTAGGAGCCGATCAAATTGCTCCGTTTGGGTTTGATGAGATTCGATAGCAGCTCGTTGAAAGACAGCTGACTAGGCCAAAGTGCGCGCAGCGCGTAACCCTTGAGCTCATCGTCAATGTCTTCCGGTTGATCGCCCCGGAGCAATCGCTTCAGTTTGCCTTTTGTTTCATTCTCTGAACAAGCGGCTACAGCATGTGCAGCTTGGGATCGAATATGGATGTCATCGGTGGCGTCGAGGGCAACGTCGGCAAGGGCTGTGGCCAGGACGTTTAGTTTGTTCGCTTCCGCGATATCGATTGCAACCCGGCGGACAACGCGGTTCTTGCTCTTGTCGAATATGTATGGTCGAAGCTGTTCAGCCAAGCGTGGATGACCGAGCCGGTCATAGCGGGTCCGAAAGTCGAGCTGGAAGTCGTGCAACATCTCGTTGTCGATGCGCTGCAATAACTCTCCGACAAGAATTTCGCGGTCCTCTGGCTCAGCGGCGGCCACGTCGCTCTTGAGCAAGATTGCTGGATCAAAGCGTACGAGCGCACGAAAGAAGTCCGGCTGCATGCTGGCCAGCCATGCAGCGACTTCGGCTAATTGAGGTGGTATTTGGCCGGTAGCTTCATCGTGTCCCCTAAAGAAACGTAACGCCTCTTCGGCCGAGAGGCCATGTTCCAGCAGATAGTAGGCTGCCAAAAATTCAGCGAACGTTTGGTGAGACCAACCAAACAAGAGAGGACGTAGTGGAGCGAAGAGCGAGGTTAGTAGCGTTTCTCTTAGTTCAGCCTCGCCGACAGCGAAGCTAGAATCTAATGATGGCTCGTATCCACCTGCAATTTCCGAAAGTATGACTGATCTTTCGGGCGGCACTTGTGACTGATGACCGGTCCAAATCTCAAAGCTATTGGAGAATACGTTACAGGCCGCAATGCGCGCGGCGACCATTAACTTTGAACGTGTATCTAGCCACCAAGTTTGCCGATTTGCGCGACGTGTCTCATTGGCTTCTTCGATGGATGCCAACAGGCCCTTACGATAGAGTTCGACTTGTCGTCTAGGCAGAGCCGCATCCTGCCTGGATACGTTTAGAAGCATAGTCAGTGTTATTGGACGACTTGCGAGGGGTTGAGCGTCGTGTTGTTGCACATAGCTCATGAACTGATCTTGCTGCGAATTGGACGGGAAGAGCTGCTCTACCGCGCTCCTTACGTCCTTCTCGCGAAGATGACCTAGCTCATAAACCTTGACCTGCTCTGAGTCCCAAATTCCCCTCAGCTCGGCTTCGAGGGTTTGAGGCCATTCCGCTGACCGGCAGCTAATTCGTAAGCGCAGAGCATTCAGTTGGCTGCCGTTACCCGCTAGCTTCCTAACGAGGTCTGGGATCGATTTTTCGATTTGGCTTAGTTGGGCTAAGGCCTCATCAAGGCCATCCAGGTATATGTTCCAAACCTTATTGCCTTGCTGCCACACAGCGTGATGCTTACTTCCGATCAGCTCAGATTGAAGCTCCGAGGGGCCGGTAAGTCGAGCTAGAGTAATAAAATCGACAAGCTCGTCTGCCTGCTTTGCAGCATCTGCCGCTGCTACGAGCTCGCTTGTCTTGCCCATGCCCGGTATCCCAAGCAGGATGAGACACGGGACTTCGGCCAAAGCGTGCAGCTCTACGCCCCTGGCATCAAGGTCTGGACCCATCCGGCTTTCCGAATCCGGCAGGTATCCATCCATCAATGAGACCTGACTTCCCGCGGGAAACCAGAAACGTTTCCAGTGAAATGGCGTATCTGGCATGCTGATTGAGCCCTAACAAGATGGCGTTACTAGAGATGCATGAGTTGATAGTAGCAGTTCGATCAACTGATGCGAGAGGCTACCTCTGCTAGAAGCACACCAGTGCACCGAAAGACGATTGCCGGACGCCGTTGCTAGCGGCTGGCCAGAATTTGAGCGGGTCTTGCCGGCCCAAATGAGATAGATGCACGCACAGGCCTGCCGAGCGTGACACTAGGCCCCGCCCTTTCGCAAATTCTCGCCCCGCCACAAGGGTTGAAGATTGCTAAAGCGGCAAAGTAAGAAGGGTACGAGGGTCCGTTCACTGACTACGGTGTTCATGGTGATCATGTCCCTCCGTCCTATTCCGACAACGTAGTCTCCAGCTAAGTACGCTATATGGTCGGAAGTTTGATTTCTTGAGCGTATTGCGCCAAATGCCCAGGTCGAGGAAAGCGCTTAATCAGGTGCTCAAGAACGTTGACGTTTAGTTGCAACGCCCATTTGACGACTTCGCTTGAGAAGGCCGTGTTCTCGTCGCGCGAAACCTTGGGCAGCAGCTCACTATCGAGCTGAATATGAATCCGGTTTCGATATTCCCTTAGCTTATCCAGATCACGATAAACGTCGGCGCCCAGCTCATCGAGTAGTTTGTACTCCTTCATCTTCTCGATGATCACTTTGAAGCGCCCTATTTTTTTCGACGCTATCTTTGCCCTATGTCCCTCCGATATGGTGGGGACGCCTTCCTTGGTGTGATTCTTGGCTCTGTAAAAGATCTGATCGAGAGCGGCCTCGACAATCGAGCCGGCTTGCACGACGATTAGCTTGTTGAATACCTCGTTTTCATTGGCTTCAACCAGCTTGCAAAGCGATGCCGCGTTACGTGTGATATTGTCGCCGACCTTGAACTCGCCGATAAAGTTACAGGTAATGTTTTTGGTGGCCATTAAAACCTCCGGCAGGCAATGGCAAAAGATAGTTGTCGTTTTAGTAGTAGTCTACCACTAGATGAGGGCTCGGGCCGCTGTCGATGGCGGGAATGTCCGGGCGTCTACAAAATTTGCAGCAAAGCCTAGATGCGTATTGACTGCGGGCGAGTGGTAGTAGAGGTTCGCCAACCCCGCGTTCAGGTTGTAAGATAGGAGCATTGAGAAATCTGACATCGACGTTCTCATCGAAAACCTCGGGAAGCCCAGTCGAAGTTTGGCGGGGGATCGATCCCATCGCGACGCTATCGAGCAGAGCTTTGAAGCAATATGAGATTTCGTGGACCAGAGGTCATTTTAGGTTGCCTGCTAACTTTTGCCGCTTTTGCGTTGGGGATGATGTTCGCGTCATCCGGGCGAGCGGTCGAACCAGTCGGACCCAGTTGGCTCACTAAGGATGCCAGTGGCTTTTTTGCGGGCCTGCAATTCGTAGTGGCGACGATCCAAGCTGCACTCTTTATTTATCAGCTCCGCTTGATTCGCATCAGCTTGGACGACGCTAAGGTCGCTTCTTCGGCAGCTGCGCGGCAGGCTCGTGTCGCCGAAGACACCCTAAATAAAATAGAACGTCCCTATCTCTTCGTCTTCAATGTCAGCTCTCTTAAAATCGAGCCCTGGGAGGATTACGAAGACGGGAGCAGTGGCACGAGATTGTCCGTCGCGTACTCCGTTGCAAACTTTGGAAAGCTTCCTGCCGTCATCGAAGATATGCAAGTTAGCCTGAGCGTGCATACTGAGCCGCTGCCGCCCGCGAATTATGACTTCAACCATCCCCTCGCGGTCTCGGCTGTTCTTGTACCCGGCGAACCTCGCAATGACTTAGACGAGGGGCTTCAATGGGACGATGTGACGTTGAATGAATACGAAGGTCACACCCCCAATTTTGGTGGCCAGAATTTGTTCTTCTGGGTCATTGTTCGCTATCGCGGAACACTCTCTGGAGGTCACGTTACCCGAGCGTGCTGGCGATACGATGAGAGAACAGGCCGATTCGTCGAGTTCAACGGTGGACCCGAGCATAACAGTCAAACCTGATGGCGGCAAAACAGATGCGCGGACGCATTTAGTGCCTGCCTATTCTCCTCTTTAGAAGGGTAAGGCATTCGCGCATCGTATCTTCGTCCTTGGTGTGTGCCTCGGGTGAAGCGCGGTTGCGAAGACCGGGGTCGCCGTTGGACATATACAAAGAAACTTTCGTTCTTAATCGTTCAGAATCAAACTCAACACGACCAAACAAGTTAGTCGCCTCGCGTTCAAGCTCAATTACCCACTTCGCTTTGGCAGCGCGGGCGGCTCGCACCCGATCCAATATCCATCTTGCCGTCTGGAGGTTTTCGTCTGATACGACCGCCGCTTGTCGTGGTGACATGCCGTTCAGCTTCTGAAATGACCTATCGAGCCAAGCTTCACTCTCATCACCTATCTTTTGCTTGGCCTCTTGAATGAGAGCGTGGACGCGAGCTTCACGTTCCTGAAGATCCTTTTCTTCAGCCTCCAGCCTCCGCTGCGCGGCTCGCTCCTCATGGGTCTTAAGCATCGCCCGCAAAGTGTCCCCTACGGGTAAGCCAAAATCCTGGGCGCCCGCCTCTGTCTCGTCTTTTAACACTGCTAGTGAGGTTTGGAGGCCCCGCAACAACTCTTGCCAAGCCTTGCCGCCTGCATCGGCAATCTGTTGAGCACTTTGTTTGGTGTCGCCGATCTGCTGATCTAGCCAAATACCGATGTTAAAGTTGGTTTGGTGCGCTGGGTTCCCAACCGCTAAGATGCGATCTACAAGCTTCCTTAAGTGGCTATGGCGGGATGCGCGCTCCGCGGCCTCGCGGTGAAGACGCTGTTTGTTGCGTGCGCGCTGTTCTAACTCGTTCAGATGCTGGTGAGTGTACCCCCATCGCCATCCGTCGTAGGCAGCAATACCTTTTCGTTTGAGATGCTGGAGGAAGCTCTTTATGGCCTGCTGCGGCCCGCCGGGAGGTAGGCCCGCTTCCTCAATCAAGTCTCCGTGCTCAATACCTCGGAAGCGTTTCACAAGCCAGTCACGGCTTGCAAATTCAGCAACTATGGAAGTCTGAGTTGGGTGACCAAAGCTTTGAAGCAAGAGGTTTAAGGTGGCCGCTTTCCAGACGTTGGGATGAACCGTGAAGTAGCCTTCTCCTACTTGGCTCCCTGTCAAAAGTTCTGCGTCGCCCCTCTCTACAATCGAGACCACGTCCTCGGCACCATTCCAGTTGGCAGCTAATGCTTTATCACGTGCAGTTGCATACGCTCTAGCAAGATTGATGGCGGCCCGATGTCGTCGTTCCTTCGCAGCGCGCGCTTCCGCTTCGGCTTCGTCTTGTAGTTCATTTAAAATCGCTTGGGACTTGCGGTTGTAAATCCACTCACGCGGAGCACTGTTCAGGATGGCTTTGTCAACTTCTTCGACTGTCGAGTTTCGATCAACGCCCGAGAGATTGACCTCAATTGCCGCGATTCCGGCCGCGGTGAGCTTAGCACGCTTCTCACTGGTGCAACGATGCGTTACGTAGAACTCGACATGCATGCGATGCTCCCCTTTGTAGAGAATAACGTCTGGGATGGTTTCCCCGTCCATTGTCTCCAGTTTTGCACTGTCGAATCTGTACTCCTTTGCTTGCCGCCGGACGCGCTTGATGGCGCCTAGATAAGCCTCGACTGGCGGAAGCACCAAAGTCTTCGTCTCGTTCAGAAGCTTGCCTGCATATTCGTGCAGGATCGTCATCGGTGCGTAACGACAACTCGGTTGGATACCCGCCTTGCGTTCGAGTTCGGCGAGTGGAGCATGATAGAAGTGGTGGGCAATATTGCGCTCGGGCTTCCGCGCTATCAGTTTGCGGCGACAGTCGGCAGCCGGACACACGCACCCACAAGCCGCTCCTCGGTCGGCTTGTGAAATGTGAATAAGTGTACCATCCCACCGCCTCCCGAAGGCGAGCTTCACGCCATCTTTTGCGAAGAAGGCATGGCCAATTTGGGTGAAGGCGGTCAAGGGCCGCATGTCGTCGGTAGCGTCCATGTAGCTATAACAAAAGTCTAGCCACGCATGTCTACGAAGCGTCGCTGCCAAAGGTCGCAATCTTGAGTCGGGCATCGAGTTGCAGTACCCAATAATGGTTGGCCGATGCGACCCGCGCAAGTCTCCTGAAAGGTTGCGCCTGGAGATCAACAGCCCGTAGTACTGCAAGCCCGACAAAGACAGATGCCTGGACGAGTTTGCGGATCGAAGGCGGGGCACTAGGCCCCGCCTTTCCGTAAGTTCTCGCTTCGCCACAGCGGCTGAAGATTGCTGAAGTGGCATAGCGCGATCAGTTCGTTCAGCGTTCGTGCCGATGATAGCGGCCTGACATGATCGACTTCCCATTGCCTATATTTCTCCCAGGACATCCCCGTACGAAACTGACCAGCGATGTGATCGCGCAATTCGGGGTGGTCGCAGCCGACCGCGAAGGAAGGGCTGGCGCGGCCCCTGAGAGCCATGCCAGCGCGTCTTAGCGTGTTTCGGTACATCCTGAAGGACGGGTCTTTGAAGCTTCTCACGGCCTCCCGCTGGCGTGCTTTAATGGCATTGCAGGCGACGCATTGTCGGTTGCTCACGTACCGGTTAGAAAAATGCCCATCTTTACATGGCCGACCGGTATAGAAATGAGAAAGGCCGCTCGCGGCGGCCTCTGTTCTGCTCAGCACAGCTAGTGTGCTAGCACTACCTAGGATCATCTGTAGCTATTGCTTTATGAAATACGACAATTTACCTCGGCCCTTCGTGCAGTGAAATGCTACCCCGATAGCAGTTAACTCCTGTGCCAATGGCGAGCTGGGCTTCCGTAGTGTGGCCGAGATGCGATCAAAGGTGCGGCTGGTAATTCCGAGCTGGCTCATAGCTCTTGTCTTGATGTAGACATCGCGCGGCGCAATACCCCTTAGCTGATCCACAAGCGCCTTCTCCCTGGGAGTGATCGAAGACGTTCGAGTTGGTAGCGCTGTCCAAGGTAGTAGCGTTGCATCCGGCATTTCGGCCTGTATTGCAGCTACTAGGAGGTCTCCGACTGTACCGCGAGGCAAGAGAATGAATACGTCTGTAGGTTCGCAGTTGCCTTGATCGTCAATGATGATGCGACAGCGCGGCCGGTTGATTGCCTGTATAACGCTCCGCGCCATTGATCCGTACTTGAGTGCAGCCTTTATATCCGGGTGTCCGGCGTACTCTCGATTGCCTTCAAACCAGTCCCTAGACCATAAGCCGGTGCAGGCGTGAAATGTATCCGTAAGCGCAATGTCTTCAGGATAGGGAAGACCGTACAGCAGTACGGCATCTGCGTCCTTCCAGTTGTTCTTACCGTCCAGATTGTACCAATGAGCAATGCAGTGCTCGCGGCATGATAGCTTGTGCCTGAGTAAGCTCTTGGTGCCCTTATGGGCGATGGTAAGCACCTTGCTGTTTTTGGAGACCTTGCTGGAAAGTTCCTCAGCGAGCGTAGGCCACTCAGTGGCAGCGTGCTTCGCAAGATGTTCCTTGCCGACGCGGTGAGAACGGGAAATATGCACCCGCACGTTGCGGTACGTGCGCATGTGCCCTGGTCGCGGTAAGACAACAACGCGATCTCCTAGCAAATCATACGTGCGGTCGATGCCTGCGGTGGCGTCGAGAATAACGCCACAAGGTCGCTCAGTGTTCAGCAATAGTCTTGAGCTATGCAGCCGAATGCGAGTGCGTCGCTGGCTTAGCCAACAGTGTCCGATGCGCTTAATTGCGTCGAGGCGACCCAGTAGAGCGAGATACTCGCTCTTAAACGAAGTGAATCGGATCTCCGTAGGCGAGAATGCGGTCTCCTCGGTGCGCCGATGCAGGCTAGTGTTCCGCCACAGCTCGATAGCTTCCGCTGGGGTGTCTTTGACGACGGCCTTAAGGTGATCGAGGTCGATCGAGGCAAGCAAGTGCGTAGCTTCGTCAGATAGTAGTCTGTCCGATCCCAAAACGTCATAGTCCGTACGTGCGACGGATGCGAGGGATTGCAGAGTGTCGAGATGCCTGTTTCGTACGTGCGCAGATAATGCCGCACACATTGCAGACAGCTCGTCTAAGTCGGCTTCGTAAGCGTCGATCCAATTGAACGCTTCGTCGATAATGATCCAGTTCCGAGAGCCATGATGATGCCGGTGATACAGGTCTAACCGGTTGGATGAGTCCGGCCGATCGTACGCTTCGCGAAGTGCTTGCCTGTAGGCCTCGTGCGTAATGACGAGCACGCGGCTCTCGATCATCGCTTGTTCCGTGATCGAAGCCTTCCCATGAGCTGCCGAAGCCAAGGTAAGGCCAGACTGATCATTGATCTTGCGAACAATCTCATCAGCTTCATCTGTGAATTTGGTAACGATGAGCGCAGCCGAGTTATGCCCAAGTCCGAGTGTCGCACATAAGACCGTAAGGGCCTCCGTCTTTCCGGTGCCTGTCGGCCACTGTATGACACGCCATTGCTGCCGATCCGCAGCATTCGTTACTGCCTGTTCAAATTGATGCCAGCCTTCGATCAATCCGCTAGGACAGGGGCGTGATTGAAAGCGCTGGGTCATAGTTTCGATGAAGTGAGAGTTCATATTCTCGCAGTTCTGTTTTCTGTATGTAGAATGACAAAGAGCCCGCCGATCTTGCGAACGGCAGGCTCTCGGGACGCGCGGGAAAGTCCGACAGGTTTCCTATAGAACTATCTTATAGGAGAATTGTCGTATTATCCGGTCAGGCGACTAATCCTAATAGGGAGGGTAATCGACTTACTTGGGAGGAGCATCTTCGCGTATTGATCGATGGAGGCGTTGATTTCGCTTTGATTTGGTTGATTTTCTGCGCTCTGCAATGAGAGCCAATGCTTTCTTGAGTGCCAATTCTCCGGACGGAAAGGTAACGGCAGCGCTTCTACGGCGCGGCTCATTGCTTAGCTTCTCTTCTAGGAGCGCGCTTCGTATCGACGATAGATTGTCTTCCGTGAATAGCTTCCGGTTTCCGTTTGGATAGTAGAAGGGATGGCGCTTCACGATGTCTTGGAGGCGCCGGACGCTGATGCGTAGTTCGCCCGCTGCTTCCTTCATCGTGAATGCCGGCATGCTTGCGCTCTCCTGTAGATTGACCGATCGGCGGTGGTTGTAGTTCTGGACTATCGCAGACATGGGAGGAATGCGAAGCGTGCCTTCTGTCGAAATCAAGCGGCGATTGAGCTTCCGTGCTGCTGCTTTCGGCGTGAACGTCGTTCTTGCTCGCGCGCAGCTTCGCGCCGAGATATTCAGGCGTCAAGTGCGTGTATCGAAGCAGCATACGCAAGTCGCGATGCCCGCTGATTGATGCGACTTCGGCAGGGTTTAAGCCCATCTCGAAGAACCGGCTTATAGCTTCGTGCCGTAGGTCATGAAAGCGTAGCTCCTGTATGTCGATGTAGCCGCTACGCTCCGCACGTCGCTTGCAGCGTTCCCACGCAAGTCGGAATGCATTAGCGCTGACAGGGAATGCATACTCGGCATCAGTGCTACATTCTGCTCTACGCTCTGTAAGGATCGCCTTAGCTCGATCAGTGAGCGGGATTGTGCGAGCCTTGTCGGTCTTGGTGAAGGGCACATGCAGGACGGCTGTATCGAAGCGAACGTGCTGCCAGCGGATACCAAGCAGTTCGCCGCGCCTTAGGCCAGTTTCGATGGCGAGTTGAAAGCCGTGCAATAGCCATGAGCCAGCCACTGTGCTGCACGCCTTGGTCAACGCTTGTAGTTCGCCCGGCTTTAGCCTGCGCTCGCGTCCCTCCGGTGTCTTTGGCTTTCTCAGTCCGGCAAGTGGGTTTTGTAATGCGGTGTAACCCCATTCACGGCGAGCCGTCTCGAAGATGGAGCTTAATAGCCCTAGTTCGCGTATGACCGTGCCTGGCTGCACCTGCTTCAAACGCGTGTCGCGATACCGGCTAAAGATTGCAGCATCGACCCGTGCAAGTGGCAGTGCGCTCCATCTTTGACGAAGGAATACCTCGATCCGCTTTCGCTCCGGTACGATGCCGCGCTTCTCGCTCGTGACGTTGTCGCGGTAGCGCGTAAGGAGTTGCGCAACAGTGATCGTATTGAGCGATCGTACGTCGTTAGGGATCAGCGTCCGGTCTAGTTCGGCTTCGGTCTGTCGTGCCCAGCGTTGTGCATCGGACTTAGATTGGAACGACTTGGCTTGTGGTGCGTGTCCGTAGCGTCGTACTTGGACCTGCCACTTCCCGTTCCTGAACCGTAGGCTTGCCATTCAAAAAGCTCCTCTCGTGTGACCAGCTTGTGACCGGCCGGTTCGAGGAGCTTTTGAGGAGCTGCGACCAACGCTCTAAAACGCTGGTAGATCAGGAGAAACGCTGGCGCACCCGACACGATTCGAACGTGTGACCTTTGCCTTCGGAGGGCAACGCTCTATCCAGCTGAGCTACGGGTGCTAGTCGAGGTTCATTTAGCCGATTGGCGAGGGGCGGGCAACCGGTTCTCGCCACATTGCGCTTCAAGCGGTTTTGCGCCGGAAAGTGGCCGGAACCCCCGCGGCCTCCCGGCCGAGGCTTGCGAACTCGGCCAGCACCCTTTCGGCGCAGATGACGCGATTGCGGCCGAGGCGTTTGGCCACATAGAGCGCCTCGTCGGCCGCGCCCAGCAGCCGCTCGGGCCCGCCGTCGGCGCTGCCGGGAATGTGGCTGGCGACCCCGACGCTGAGGGTGACGTGGTCGCCGGCGCCCTCGGCGCCGTGCGCGATCGCTAAGGCCATTACGGCGCAGCGGATCTCGTCGGCGATGACGCAGGCGGTGTCGCAATCCATGTCCGGCAGGATCAGCGCGAACTCCTCGCCGCCATAGCGGCCGGCGAGATCGAGCGGGCGCACGGCATGCCGGCTGACGACCGAAGCGATCGCGCGCAGGCATTCGTCGCCGATCTGGTGGCCATGTTGGTCGTTGAACAGCTTGAAATGATCGACGTCGACGAACAGCAGCGCCAGCGGCTTCTGCGTGCGGTGGGCGCGGGCCCATTCGGTCATCAGCATCTGGTCGAACGAGCGGCGGTTCGACAGGCCGGTCAACCCGTCCTTGGTGGCGAGCTCCTTCAGCGCCATCTCGGCGCGCTTCTGGTCGGTGAGATCGCGCAGCGTCTCCACCACGGCGATCAGATGTCCGGCCTCGTCGTGGATCGGACCGGCGTCGATGGCGAGATAGAGCTGGCTGCCGAGCTTCGGCATCATGCACCAGTTCTCCGCGGAAAAGCCGAGCCCGTTATGGCCGCGCGCGGCATATTCCGAATAGAATTCCGGAAGCCGCTCCGGCCGGTCGAGCGCGACGAGGTCGGCGAGGCAGGGGCGCCTCGTCTCGTAGAAGGCCTGCCAGTGCTTGTTGGTGCCGATCACGTCGGATGCGGCGAGGCCGGTCAGCCGCTCGCAGGCCCTGTTCCAGATCACGACACGGCGCTTCGGGTCGATCACGAAGGTCGGTACGACCAGATGCTGCATCAGCCGCACGGCATAGGAATCCGCGACGTCGACGGATTTGGCCGAAGACTTGCCTGAAGTCCTTCCCGGCGACTTGCTTGACGGCTTCGCTGATTTCGTCATCAGGCCACCGCCGCCACCGGCAAGGCTCCGGGCAAGCCGTCACGCGAGCCGAACAGTTTCCGCACTTCGCTGGCCGGTACCGGCCGGCTGAACAGATAGCCCTGCATCTGCGTGCAGCCGAGCGCACGCAGGATCTCGCGCTGCGCCTCGGTTTCGACGCCCTCGGCGACCGTGGTCATGTTGCTGGCGGCCGCGATGTTCACCACCGCCTGCACGATCACGGGCGCGCCGCTCGTCTCCGCGATGTCGGCGACGAAGCAGCGGTCGATCTTGATCTTGTCGAACGGGAAGCGCTTGAGATAGCTGAGCGAGGAGTAGCCGGTGCCGAAATCGTCGAGCGCGATGCGAACGCCGATCGAGCGGAGCTGGTGCAGGATCGAGAGTGCAGCTTCGTCGTCGCGGATCAGCACGGCCTCGGTGATTTCGAGCTCGAGCCGGCGCGGGTCCAGCCCGGAAGCGGCGAGCGCGCTCGCGATCCGCAGCGCCAGCGTGTCGCATTTGAGCTGCACCGGCGACACGTTGACCGCGACGCGGATATGCGTCGGCCAGGTCGCGGCCTCGTTGCAGGCCATGCGCAGCACCCAGTCACCGAGCTCGGTGATCAGGCCGGTGTCCTCGGCGACGGGAATGAACTCGGCCGGCGACACCATGCCGCGCTCGGGGTGGCGCCAGCGCAGCAGCGCCTCGCAACCCGAGACTTCATTAGTGCGCAGGTCGACCAGCGGCTGATAGTGGATCTCGAAGCCGCCGTTCACCAGCGCCTGGCGCAAATCCTGCTCCATGGCGAGGCGCGCCCTGGCGCTCGCATCCATCGCCGGCTCGAAGAAGCGGTGGGTGCGGCGCCCTTCGGCCTTGGCGCCGTACATCGCGAGATCGGCGTTCTTGACGAGCTGGTCGAGATCGGTGCCGTCCTGCGGCGCTAGCGCGATCCCGATGCTCGCATCGGTGGAGAGCTGATGACCGAGACAATGATAGGGCTGTCGGATCGCCTGGTAGATCCGGCTTACGAAGGACAGCACGTCGGCAGGGGATTGTATCCCGGTCTGGATCACCGCGAACTCGTCGCCGCCCAGTCGCGCGATCAGATCGCCCTGCTTGAGGCAGCCGCGGAGACGGCCTGCGATCGCCTTCAACAGCTCGTCGCCGACGTGGTGGCCGAGCGAATCGTTGATGCCCTTGAATTCGTCGACGTCGATGTAGAGCAGCGCGAACTGGCAGCCGTCGGCGACCTTCGCCAGCTCGCGTTCGATCTGCTCGCGGAACAGCGTGCGGTTCGGCAAGTCGGTCAACGCATCGTAATGCGCCATATGCGCGATTTTCTCGTCAGCCCGGCGCCGGTCGGTGACGTCGTCGATGACGTGAATGAGATAGCGCGGCTCGCCGGCTTCGTCGGGAATCCCGATCCGGGTCGAAGTAATGTAGCGGATCCCCTTGCCGGGCATCTGCCAGGCGTGCTCGTCCTTGAACGATCCTTTGGCCGATTGCAGCGCGTTGGTGTCGTCTTCGGTGATGCGGGCGGCGGGCGCCTCGGGGAAGATGTCGAAAGCAGTCTTGCCAACGACGTCCTGGCGCGAATGGCCGAACAGCTGCTCGGCGACGCCGTTCAACAGCAGGTACTGTCGCGTGCGGGCGTCCTTCACCGTGATCTGCGACGGGATATGGTCGATGATCTCGCGCAGGAAGGTGTGGTTGCGGTCGCGCTCCTGCTCGAGATTGCGCCGCTCGGTGATGTCTTCGATCGTGGCGACCCAGCCGCCCTGTGCCAGCGGGGTGTTGATGACCTGGAAGGCGCGGCCGTTGGCCAGCTGATGCGTGCGCCTGGAGACCGTGCCTTCGGCAACGACCCTCATGACTTCGGTGCAAAACGCCTCGACGTCGCCGTCGAATGCGCCGCGCTCCTTGCGGTGGTACATCGCCTCGCGGATGTGGCAGCCGGGCTTGATGACCTCGTGGGAGAGGCCGAACATGTCGGCGTAGCGGCGGTTGCAGGTGACGATCGTGCCGCTCGCGTCGTAGAGGATCAGACCCTGCGTCATGTTGTTCAAGGCGGTGTCGAGCCGCAGCCGCTCCGCTTCCAGCCGTTTCTGCGCTTCCCGGTTCTGCCGGTTGATCAGGCGGATGATCAGATAGAGGATCAGCGCGATGATGGCTGCCGAAAGCGCGGCGGTCGTGACCATGAAGCCGGTCTGATGGCGCCAGTCGGCCAGCGCCGCTGCCGTGGTGTTGGTGGCGATGATGACCAGCGGGAAATGCGTCAGTGACGCCGCCGATCCGAGCCGTTCCTCGCCGTCGACCGGACTCTTGCCGCGGAGCGTCTGCTGGCCACCCTTGGCCAGCACCTGCTGCATCAGCGGCGCATCCTTGAAGCTCCGTCCAATCAGCTCTTCGCGATGCGGATAGCGGGCCAGCAACTGGCCTTCGCGATCGAACAGCGAAATAGCCGTTCCCTCTGCCAGCGCGACAGACGCGAAATAATGCCGGTAGCTGTCGGGATCGATCCGGCGGACCATCGCGCCGAGGAAGGTGCCGTCCGCGCCGGTCAAGCGGCGTGCGACGATCGTGGTCCATTTGTTGATGATGAAGCTGCGGACGGATTCCAGCAGCACCGGCTCGGACTGCGGGTTGGTCTTGAACGTCTGAAAATAAGCCCGGGCCGAAACGTTGATCTTGGGCAACGGCTGGGGTCGCGACCAGTTGATCAGATTACCGTCGGCATCGTAGATCGCGATATCGCCGAGATAGGACACCGAGCTGGTCTTGCCGCGCAGCATCTGGTGCGCCGCCGGGCCGGACATGCGGTCGCGGAACATCGCCGGCGAGGTGATCTCCATCAGGCTCATCTGCCCGATCACGTCGGCGGCGACGACGTCGGAATCCTCGAATTGCTGGTCAAAGTGCCGCGCGATGAGCTGCACCGTGTTTTCCAGCTCGCGCTCGCGGTTGGTCAGGGTGCGCTCGCGAAATTCGCCGACGGCCATGGCCGTCACAGCGAAGATGCCCGCGACCAGCAACACGCCGCACAGGGTCAGCCACAGGACAGGACCACGTCGCGCCAAAGCCTCCCAGCCGTTCCTTGCGGCTAGAGACATTCCGGCTGCCACCGTGGATAAGACCTGGCGCATTCCCCCTCCCTGGAGGAACACGAATACACCGCACAAATGGCCTAAACCTTAGGAAAGCCAGTTACCTAAGCATTAATCCAGTTGCGCCATCGCCTCCGTATGCAGCGGAGCGGGAATCGTCTGGCGGTTGTGCGGCGGGCGCGGCAAACGCCGCACTGCATCATTAATCGCGGCCTAATGCGAATTGCGGGCGCTCTTGTCGCCAGCGGGATTACGCAGCCGTCCGACCACGCCGGTCGGGAAGAAGTAGACGCTGGCGATGAACAGCAGGCCGAGCCACAGCAGCCAGCGGTCGGGATGCAACAACCCCGGCAGCAGCGGCAGGCCGGCCTCCGAAGCCGCCGTGGAGGCGACGCCCATCAGCGACTGCAAGTAGTTCTGGGCGAGGATGAAGATGGTGGCGCCGATGATCGCGCCGTAGATCGTGCCCATGCCGCCGATCACGACCATCAGCAGGATGTCGAGCATGATCGAGAAGCTGAGCGAAGTATCGGGACCGGCATAGCGCAGCCACAGCGCGTTCAGGATTCCGGCGCTGGCAGCGACCAGCGCGGCGATGCAGTTGGCATAGGTCAGGTGGAACACCGTGCGGAAGCCAAGCGCCTCGGCGCGAAAGCGGTTTTCGCGGATCGCCTGCAGCACGCGCCCGAACGGCGAGTTCACCACCCGCAGAAGTGCGAGGATCATCAGGGCCGAGACGGCGAACACCAGATAGAAGGTCAGGATGCGGCCGTTCACCTCGAAGCCGAACAGGCTCTTGGAGATCAGTACCGTGCCGGGGCGCAGCAACTCCGGCAGCTGGAAGCTGCGCCCGTCCTCGCCGCCGGTCAGCCAGGACAGCTGCGAAGCCAGCACCTGGAAGGCGGAGGCGACCGCGAGCGTGATCATGGCAAAGAAGATCGCGGCGACCCGCAGTGAAAACAGTCCGATCGCGAGTGCGAGCAGGGCTGCGAGCGGCAGGCCGACCACGATGCCGGTGGCGACCGCGGCCCAATTCGGGCCCATGCCGTACAGCGCAATCGCGATCGCGTAGCTGCCGATGCCGTAGAACATGGTGTGGGCGAACGACACCGTGCCGGTATAGCCGAGCAGCAAATCGTAGGAGGCGACCAGGGCGGCGAAGACGCAGATCTTGGCCGCGACGTTCAGCGCCCTGGCGCCTGGAAACAGGAACGGCGTCGCCGCCAGCGCCAGGATGATGACGACGAGAACGAGCGTGAGGATCCGGCTACGCGGCGGATCGCCGGAGAGAAGCATCATCGGCTGGTCACCGCATAGAGGCCGCGCGGCCGCCACATCAGAATGGCGACCATCAGCAGGATGTTGGAGACGAGGGCGAGCTTAGGCACCAGGAAGCCGCCGTAATTGGCAACCATCGCAACCAGAATGGCGCCGATGAAGCAGCCGCCGATCG
>LNAP01001253.1_pt1 | contig 27360 bp, 30 predicted proteins | sample 602601 | NCBI WGS metagenome assembly LNAP01 (sample SAMN02440304, study PRJNA202911) | soil metagenome | biome: Subtropical and temperate rainforests or woodlands; isolation source: soil samples (1 kg each in a 20% v/v slurry with milli Q water) were... ... | reverse complement strand
GTTATTAGTGTCCGGTTTCTGCGATTCGATCGCCAGAAGAGTTCCATTGGGTGTGATCAAGACCGGCCCGCGCCGTCGCCGTCTGTGTGCGTACTACAGCTCCCATCCTAGTCTACAGGACATTCCTCTGTACATTCATCCTGGTAGCAATCTGTACAAAAGCGACCCCACCGCGAACCTCCCGGAGTTTATCACGTACCAGAACCTGGTGCGCAACCAGCGCGGTGACTGTATTTACATGACTTGTGTGAGTGTGGTTAACCCTCTCTGGCTCAGCAGCGTGGCCGCGGACTGTCCCTTGTTGAAGTGGTCCGACCCGATAATGTCGCCAGCGCCGTATTTTGATCCCCACGCCGACGCGGTGATGTGTTTTGTCACACCGCGATTTGGCGTGCACAACTGGGATCTGCCTGCGATGCGGCGCAGTTTAATGGAGTGCGTGAACTATAGTTTGCAGAGTAACAACAATAGCAGCAATAGCGGTGATAGTTTGGGTACACCTGCAGGACTGAAGAAAGAGAACGAGGCGTACAGGTATGTACACTCAATGTATTTTTTAATGCATTTATTTTGGAATGGCCGACATTGTTTACAGCAACTTTCCTTTTTTGGACTCATTTGACCTGCTCTTATCATTATATTTCTTTATTTAGATGGTTCGCGAAGCTTTTGTTGGAAGGCAACGTGCTCTCTAACACTCCCAGTGCCAATGTGAAGACACCCACCAACAGTGGGAGTGCTCTCAACAAGGTACCCTTAACCACACTAAAAGACCTCAAGAATGCCTTGAATAAGACCAAGCTGCAGAATGGCTCTGCCAGCATGATCATCGAGTTGAAACACGACGTCAAGGTACATTTTCGCTGTTATTTTTGTTGTTGCTATTCTTTATAAGAATGTGTCGCTCGACAGTACGCATTTCTATAATTTGCGCTATTTTACTCACACCACTCACTGTCTCATTGTTCTTGGCATACACAGATTAACAACCTTCTGTCCAAGCTGGTCACCCGCGAAGTGTGCAGTGTCGCCTCGTTACTGACCCAGATGCGAGGAAACCCACGTTTCCTGCTGGAGGAAATTCAAGCCTTTTTGATCTCTAGAGACACGAAGACTAGCGAGGATTTCAAAGCCGCGTGGTTGAAGCTGGCCGCACATGCGATGAGTGTATAATTGTGTTGTTGTGCCAAATAGCGTAAATAATGTGGTGACTACGATAAGTAGATAGAAGAATAAAGGTCTCCGACATCGGTGAAGCGTTTTTGCGTTGATTTTTAACCCTTTCTGCCAAAAAGAAAAAGAACAACACTTCCACTCACTTCATTCATTCTATTTCGCCAGCTTTAGTTGTTGTTCATCACAATCATAATGGGCCCAACATTTGGAAAGGTTACGCATCCCAAGGCAGGTTTTGAGAGAATTCAGTTGTTTCCCATTGAAATTCGCACTTATCCAGCAACTTTCGTGGCGGAAATCATGTGCAACGACGAAGAAACGATCGAAGCCTCGCAGGCGTTGATGTACTACATCGGCTTCAATGATGCACCGCATAACATGAAAAGTAATGATTCCATATTTTCTTCTTGAATTTTACAATTACTAAAACGTAATTTGTTCTCTTGTCAACTTTCAGTGGCCCAAACATCCCCAGCAGATCCGGCTGTTCAAGTTGTGAACTTGCCTGTCAAGATTGATCTGATTGTGCCGATGTTGCGCGAAGACCGATCTCTGACTCTCATTCTTCCTCCGGAGTACACTGTTATGGACGCCATTCCGGTTCCTACGGACTCCCGCATCACCATCAAGGCCATTCCGGAGCGTACTGTGGCTGTGCAGAAGTTCAAAGGTGGTGCATCGCGCAAACAATACATGCACTACGTCGATGTGCTACGCGCCAAGCTCGACGAAGAGAAGATGTTGGGCGTGACGACTGTGGTCTCTTCTGTCCCGGCTGCCACCGCGGAGCCGGCCCCCGAGCCCGGAGTTGCCAAGCATGATCTCCTCAGCAAGCCCACCGAAGCAGAGCTGGGCCAGCCACGACTCAATGTGCCCAGCGACGAGACCAACAAGTGGATCGTGGCGCAGTACAACTCGCACAGCACGCTGCCGTTTTTGCGCAAGAACGAAGTGTGGATTGAGCTGAATGTGGCCAACACACAGGTCGCCAAGCTGCTTGAGAGAAAAGCAGCAGAGAAAATTACTCAAATTTAGACCAGCTGGACAATGGTTACATAAATTTTGATCTTTGTAGATGGCCAAAGTCCAATTCTTTTGTGTCATCTATTCGTTCCATTTTCTCCTGGATTCCTGTGTTCAACATTACAGTATTTTTCTTCTCATACATACTAAATAGTTTTGGGGTTAGCGATTTGCACTTCTTTGTATTTTTCTGAATCATTGCACTTCGATGTATTGTCATTTTCTGCCCTGTGTTGTAACCCTTTCTAGTGTCGTCATCCAATTCTTTCTGCGTTGGCTTCGCCTTTATATCTATCGTATCCAATATACCATTCATCTACAGTTTGCACAATGGGTGTCGCATACGGAAAGATAACTTCTCCCAGAGCACCATATGAGTGGATTCGGCTGCAGCCTTTTGAGGTCCGTACATATCCGCCGGCTTTTGTGGCAGAAGTGATGTGCAGTGATGCCGAAACGGAAGAGGCCTCGGAGTTGTTGATGAACTACATTGGACATTCAGGCATGCCACACAATGTGCAAGGTGGGTACAATGACATTTCCTTGCAAATTCTTGCTCTCACACAATATTCTCTTTGACCCTGCTTAGCTGCCCAGCCAGCTCCGGCCGATCCGGCAGTGCAAGTGGTGAATCAGCCAGTCAAGATTGACTTGATCGTGCCTGTGTTAAGAGAAGACCATTCCATGATGATTTTTCTGCCTGGAGAATACACGACCATTGATGCCATTCCGGTTCCTACTGACCCTCGTGTCGCCATCAAACCCATTCCAGAGCGCACTGTGGCCGTGGAAAAGTTCAAAGGTGTTGCTACTCGCAAGCAGTTCATGCACTATGTTCATCTGCTGCGTTCCAAGCTGGAAGAGGAACACATGCTTGGGGTGTCTACGGTCGTTGCCTCGGTTCCAGCTGTTGTGGTGGGTTCAGCTCCAGATCCTGGCATTCCTGGCGTGACCAAACACGAACTTCTCTGCAAGCCCACTGCAGCAGAGCTGGGTCAGCCACGACTGAACGTACCCAGCGACGAGGCCAACAAGTGGATCGTGGCGCAGTACAACTCGCACAGTACGCTGCCGTTTCTGCGCAAGAACGAAGTGTGGATTGAGCTGGACATGGCCAACACGCAGGTCGCCAAGCTGCTCGAGAAGACAGCTCTGCAGGACATCAATCCCAAAGGATAATTTACGTGGTTTCCCTGGGGTATTGTTTTAATATGTTCGGTATTGTTTTAGTTGTTGGTGTAGTTCGTGTATTCGTATGGTTAAGTTGAATTCCCGTTTTCCCTACTCTACCCCCGGAAGTCTTTCCGTTTGTCAATTGCCGAGACATAATCATTCAATCTAACTGAAGTTTGATTATTTGAAGATATATTATCATGGGAGTTGCTTTTGGTCAGATGGAAGGTCTGGAGATAGCCTATGACAGGGTTGGTTCCAGGCTCTATGAAGTGCGTAGATATCCTCCTCATTTTGTGGCAGAAGTTGAGTGCAGAGACGATGAACTTCAGAGCGCCTGCGAAGATTTAGATCGATACATTGGACGCTTCAGTGAGCCCGAAAACGTGAAAGGTATAATCTGGTATTTGACATTGAATGCTGTGATTTTATTTTACTGTTGTTATCGACTTCTAGGATCACCCATCGCAAGCATCGCGGGTCCACAGGTTTCCATGCTTCGCGAGAAAATTCCCCTCCGGTTGCCCGCCATTCGTGAGAAGAATTCGCTTCAGTTCCCATTGCCAGCTTCATATACCAGTTTCGAACAGGTTCCAGTGCCGACCAATCCTCGTGTCAAGATTCGAGCTATTCCGGAGCGATATGTGGCTGTGAAAACGTTTTACGGCCAGTGCTTGCGCTCACAGTACACTCGGCAGCTCACGGAGCTCTACAAGATGCTCTACGATGATGGCATGGTTCTGGATGCGGTCGAGACGGCCCACCCTTTCTCCTCCCTTCGTGGTGTTCGCAAGCCTCTCCTGGCTTCCGAAACAAAGAGCGAGGGAGTGGGCTCCACTGCTTCAGCACCCGCTCTCTCGACCAAGCAGCGCGGAGATGGTATTGCAGAAGGGGAAGGAGAAGGGGAAGAGAAGAACGAGGTGCACTGGTCAGTGGCGCAATACCATCCTTATCGTACGTACCGCTGCTGCCGCCGCAACGAAGTCTGGATCGACCTCAATATGAAGAACGCAAACGTGTGCGATCTGGTGTATAACCTGTAACTATTCGACGGCTTGATACTGTGATTTCACGACTACTGCGTTTGGGAGAACTTGAACTGATATATATGTAGAAAAAATGTAGGAATAGTGCCATGATTGTGACTAGTTACTTACCAAGGAAGTGACTTTGCTCCACATTTTTTTCGATCCAGTTAAATTGCAATTTACGTTTTAAATCGAATGAGACTGTGCTCATTGTTTTTTTTCATATTGAACACTTTGCACCGGTGGAAATACTGTTAAATAACCCTTTCCCAACCAGGAGCCACAGAAGTCATCCAGAAAAGGATAAGGATTTCACACTTCTGGCAACATGTTAGTAAGAACTAATGATCCAAAGTTTGCGGAGGCGAATGAAGCCATTGTCCTCGCTGCTGTGGCCGGAAGTGACGATTTCCCATCTAATTTCAGAGTCAAGTTGAGATCAATGAACACTGTTCAGCTATGCAAGCTCTTTGACCATTGTTACCTATACAACCTTGGCGAGTTTGTTACTCAAAATAAACTTGTAGGTATTAATGATATAATTGTCGTCTTGTCTGACAATGGATATTTAATTCGTTCTGGCATTATAGGTGTTCACTTGGAGGACGGCATTGAAAGCGTTGAGGATCTGACTGATCTAGGCTTGGACAAACTTAACGCAAAAGTTCTATTCAAGAATATTTTAGTATGGAAAGCGGATGGATTACCCAAAGATTTCTATCTTCAGCTAGACGCGGAACCCGTTTTTTCAAGTACTCTTTCGATGTCATCCCCTATCAACCACACCGCCCAAGCGGAGAAGCAGCTAGATGATGATTTTATTAGGGCTCGTTGGCTGTCTTGCCCTGTAGCCACTGATCGCATTGTTTTGGCGGCTAGTACCGAGTACATCTTAGCCAAAGCTTATCTCAGCATTTTGTATGATAAACCACTCATGGCCGTTGCTCAAAACAAAGAAAAGGCTGCAGAGTACGCCGCCAAAGCTTTGCCATGGTTGAAAGAGAATGCGGACAAAGGCAACAAGTATGCGCAATTCAACTTGGCGATGTGTTACGAAGACGGGAGAGGAGTGAACAAAGATCTGAAAGCGGCCATCAAGCGTGCCCAAGTTGCCGCAGATCAGAACCACTCGGGAGCTCAGTACTTTTTAGGCTTGTGCTATGATGAGAGAACAGGAGAGATTTTTAATGAGGCGGAAGCAGCTAGGTATTACCAGCTAGCTGCTGATCAAGGTCATGTCGACGCGCAATACAATTTGGCTGTTTGTTACGAAGAAGGATTGGGCATAAGAAGAGATGATCAGGAGGCGTTTCGGTATAACAAGCTTGCTGCTGATCAGGGCGACGTAGAAGGGCAGTACACCGTGGGCAATTACTACGCTCAAGGGATGAGAGGAAGGATAAATAAGATGGAGGCGGTGAGATACTACTTGCGGGCAGCGGAGAAAGGTCATTCGAAGGCTCTCCGCAAATTATCCGACTGCCATATCTAGTTCTTGGGCTATTGTGTGCCACATGATACCTTCATTAATATAGTAGATGAATTGCGCAACCATTTTAAATGTTTGTTTGTGTGTATTTGAGTTGCTTTTATGTGTAACTCGTTAAGTTTAACATAACCGAATAACCCTTTCCAATTTAGGAGCCACAAATGGTTCGAAAATGGACGAGCTTCTAGATTGGGCCATACAAAATAAATATACCTTTTGTTTACACAGGTGCAAACGAAACTACAGGCATGATTCGTATGAAACTGGTGAGATTTAGTACAGCATTCACATTTGCCGCTTCTGGTCGAAGTGTCAAGTTTTCTCCTTATTCCTGCGGCGTTGGATTGAGGTTAAGGTCTTTGACCAGTCTCCAGCTCTGTCAGCTCTTCGAACATTGTCACATATACAATCTTGGCGGCTTCATTTTTCAAAACAAGTTAACAGGTACATCCAGTTTGCTTGCTATTCCCTTATTGAAATGTTCTTTAAACAAAATCATTTATTTGCATCGCAACAATTTAGGCATTCACTTGGAGGATGGTATTGAGAACATACGTGATCTGACAGATTTGGGACTTGATAAACTTAACGCCAAAGTGTTGTTGAAGCGTATTGATGTGTGGAAAGTAGAAGGATTGCCGTTAGATTTCTGTTCGAGTAACAATTCCTCCCCATCAATGACCGCAACGGCCGACCCCAGTACCAGCACTGAAATCGTTCAGAAGCAGCTAGATGTTGATTTTGCGTCAGCTAGGTACTGTCGCGATCGCGCTGCTACTGATCGCATTGTAGCTTCAGCTGATGCGGGTAATCACTTAGCCCAAGCTTATCTCAGTATCCTATACGATAGGAAAGGCACTTTGGTAGAAACGAACCGGCACAAAGCCGAAGAGTATGCTACCAAAGCGATATCATGGTTGAAAAAGAATGCGTCGAGCGGGAACAATTATGTTTTGTACAATATGGCATTGTGTTACTGTGACGGACGAGGTGTAGAACAAAGCGATGAAGAGGCCGTGCGATACGCAAAGCTGGCGGCAGATCAGAACCATGCTGCTAGTCAGGCCCACCTAGGATTTTGCTATCATTTTGGAAAGGGTGTGATCCAAAATTATTCTGAGGCGGTACGATACTTCAAGTTGGCGGCTGACCAGGGCTATGCAGAAGCACAATTCTATCAAGGATTTTGCTATACCTACGGAACCGGAGTAGTTAAGAACGACAAGGAAGCTGCCAGATACTTTAAGTTAGCGGCTGACCAGGGCTATGCAGTAGCACAGTATTGGTTAGCGGTGCGCTTTGAATACGGTAGGGGTGTGACCAAGGACAGAAGTGAAGCTTTGAGACTTTACGAGCTTGCTGCAGATCAGGAATATAAGCCGGCAGTGTTGCGTTTAGAGACATGGTTTTATGATGGTGTTGATTAACAATTATGCTTACTGTTTACTGAGGTTAATAAGTATGATACTTGATTGTATGAATACGATTGATTTTGGGTCTGAATGTAATCTGGTATCTTTTGTTGCATCACGAAGTTGTTTCCTACATAACGTAACGCTCGGCGACTTCTGGAGCGGAGACTTCTTATCGACTGAATTCACTAATTAATATGCGTAATTGTTAATAATAACACACCAAAATACGCAAATCAGAAGTCCATGAAATCAGAAGTCGCCCAGCGTTACGTTAACCCTTTCCAAAGATTGGTCTGAAAGTCTTCTTCATTGATCATCATAAAGTTTTTGCATAGACTTAGCAAATCACTGTCTTATACATTCCGTGAATGTTGCCGAGAAGTTTAATATGCTTGCAGTAATAGTTGCTGAGAGGCAGCTGGACGATGACTTCATTGCTGCTCGTTGGGGCGGCAGTCGTGCTGCAACAGATCGCATTGTATCTTCTGCAGAGGCTGGAAATCATTTAGCAAAGACATATTTCAGCATTCTGTGTAATAGAGATGAGACTCTGCTCCAAAACAATTGTACGAAAGCTGAAGAGTATATCCGGGAAGCGCTACCAAGTTTGATACATGAAGCAGACAACGGCAATGTGTTTGCTTTGTTTAATTTGGCCATGTGTTATGCAGATGGACGAGGTGTAAACAAAGATGATAAAGAAGCATTTAGGTACAGCAAGCTGGCTGCAGACAAGGGTCACGCAGGAGGTCAACTGTACACAGGAACTTGTTTTCGAGAAGGATTGGCATGCATGGTGGACTTGGCAGAAGCATTCCGTTACTACAAACTAGCAGCCGACCAGGGCCATCCACAGGCACAGCACTGCTTAGGTATGTGTTATTATGAAGGTACTGGAGTGAGTCAGGATCTTCAAGAGGCATTGCGATACTATCGATTGGCTGCGGAACAGAGCAATTGTGATGCATTGTATGCTCTTGGGGCTTGCTACGCCAACGGCATTGGAGTAACGAAAGACGAAGCAGAAGGGGTGAAATATTACAAGATGGTTGCTGAACGAGGCCACGCACTTGCCAATTGCACATTAGGCTGGTGCTGTGCGAATGGCTCTGGAGTAACAACAGATGAAAAAGAAGCGATTAGATATTATCAACTGGCAGCAAAGCAAGGACACGCGGGTGCACAGTGGAGTCTTGGTTATTATTATGAGAATGGCGTAGAAGTAGCCAAAAATGAAGCAAAAGCTGTGGAGTACTATAAGTTAGCCGCGGACCAGGGGGAAGCTGGCGCACAGTTTCGCTTAGGCTGGTGCTATGCCCATGGCACTGTGGTAAATAAAGATGACCAGGAGGCGGCTAAATACTATCAGTTAGCCGCAGAGCAGGGTCATGTGTTGGCACAGTATAATCTAGGGTGGTGCTATTCTCAAGGCATTGGGGTAAGCACAGATTTTACGGCAGCGGTAAAATATTTCAGACTGGCAGCGGAGCAAGGGAATGCAGATGCACAGTACAATTTAGATATCCTTTGTGAGGATAATGAATCATCTGTATGATGCTACCCCGATAGTTTTATATTCAATTCTTCTTATAGTTAATTGCCACAGCGTTGGTGTATAGCCTATTATCTAAATGACATTGTAACACAAACGAGTATTTACATTTACTTCAAAAAGCATCAACCATGCTGCTTCATCTACTATGCATACTACATTTTATCACACTCTACAGAAAATCGCCGTAGTCAACGGAAATCGAAGGAACTACTTCATCTTTAATAAGGTGAAGTTCCTCATTCTCAGGGTTGCATATATCTAGATAATTCATGTCCCGCACCGTGGCTTCGTCCAGCACCAGGTGGGCATATGAGAGCAGGTTGTACACGTTCATATCGCACAAAAAGTAGACTTTTCGGTGTTTGAACAATGCGAACTGATCGATAATGTCGTTGCCCAGCAAGGCCCACTTTCTGCGCTTGATGATGCTCCCTTGGAACAACTGGCGGTACTGGGTAAGCGACTGCACTACACGCAAGGGAAGCTTGGTGCAGTTTATTAGCTCATCGAGATCCTCCGAACACAAGTGGAAAGTAAGATGAGGCAATCTGATTGGAATACTCGGCGTTACAACATCAGTGGCCAGGGATAGGAGAAAACCGTTCACCCGTGTCATTTTTAGGGTAACAAGTGGACCGCCTGGAGAATCTGTGTTCTTGACGTTGTACAATATCCCATCTTCCACGGACTGCTCAGCCGTTGGAGCAGATTCGATGAAAGATGCGAACGCAGCACTGGAAGCAAAGTAAAACAAAGAAGACTCGATACCATGATTCAATTTTGCATCCCTGATCTGCACGGGTGGTGTCGTTTTATCGGTACTGCCAGCAAATTGGATGAAATTTCGAGTGCTTGGTACTACATATGCATGTTGAGCGTTGCGTTGAAAAATGGAAACGAGTCCTGGGCGCAAGTCAGGAAGAGAACGTCTGAGCGGATTTGTCATTACAGGATGCTCTCCTGTCTTGACGTTCGACGTGGACGGTGCCTCCATTTCGTGGAATCGGGCGGGTCTTCGTCAGTCAGATGATTTTAAGGTCAGAGGGAACTGAGTATTCACACCGGTTTTGTCCTCCATCAAGACAAATGGAACTTAACCCTTTCTACACATTCAAATTTGAACGCACATCAAGAGGTGGATCACATCTTTCCAGCCCACTGAGTGAAATAATTGGTGTAATCTTTGTAATGGCAGCGAAAGATACTAAGTTTGCGGAGGTGGATGAAGCCATCGTGAACGCGGCTCTTGCCGGTAGCATAAAATTCGACTCCAATTCCAGTGTTCAACTACGGGTTTTAGATAACATCCAGCTTTGTCGCCTTCTGCATCATTGTTACATCTTCGATCTTGACGACTTCATACTACGAAACCAACTTACAGGTAAGGCCATCTGTCTCATTCTCGATTTGTTTTGTGGTCAAACTTTTATTTATTTGTTTCTTTTCCTTTGTTAGGCAACAAGCTTGTGGCTGGCATTGATTCAATTGATGACTTGATGGAACTGGGATTGGACAAGGTGAACGCCAAGGTTCTGTTAAGGTATAGCACTGTCTGGAAAAAGGAAGGATTGCCAGCGGACTTCCATCTCACCGTACCCTCGGCATCCACACCTTCAGCTACCACCGAGGCTCCAGCTGTCGATCCAGTTAAAACAGAAACCTCTCACGACGGTACCATTGATGTCGAATTAGCACATACAAACGAATATCCTGCTGAATTGTTGGAAGACAGAGCCTTAGCGGCAGAAAAGCCTCAGTGCGACGACCTTGCTCTTGATGCGCCACAAGAACTCGACGGCGATGCTGAAATGACTCAGGATGAGGATATTGCCCAAAACGACAATAATGCTAATGCTGTGGAGAAGCAACTAGATGAAGACTTTACTGCTGCTCGGTGGTGCAGAAATCGCCCTGCTACTGATCGCATTGTAGCTTCAGCAGAGGCTGGTAATCACTTAGCCCAAGCCTACCTGAGCATCTTGTACAATGACTCCGACTCACTCGTTGGCAAAGATCGCACCAAAGCTGCAGACTACGCAAATACAGCATTGCTGTGGGTTACCAGCCAGGCCGCACGTGGTAATGTGTTTGCACTGTACAACCTTGGCATGTGTTACGTCGATGAAAGAGGTGTGCAGAAGAGTGCGAAGGAATCCTTTCGTTGCTTTCAACTCGCTGCGGACCAAAATCACCCAGGCGCACTGTTTATCCTTGGTTATTGTTTTGTGCACAGTACGGACACGACGAAAGATTTTCAGGAAGAAAGCAGATATTTGAAACTAGCCGCTGAACTGGGACATCCAGGGGCACAATTTCATCTGGCTTCGAATCTTTATCATGGCCGTGGATTCCCTACAGGAGACGCGAAAGAGGCAATCAAATATTACAAACTAGCGGCTGAGCAAGGTCATAGAAGAGCACAATTTTCGTTAGGGGTTTGTTACAACAACGGTTTCGGAGTATGCATAGATGCGTGCGAAGCAATGAAGTACTACAAGATGGCCGCGGATCAAGGTCATCTTAAAGCCCAGTACAGCATTGCGCAGCATTACAAGAAAGGTCATAAAGAGAAGGAAGCTACACGCTACTACAAAATGGCTGCTGATCAGGGTCATGTTAATGCGCAATATTACTTAGGCTACTACTTTAAGAGCTGCACCGAAGAAAGCAAGGATGAGAATGAAGCTACGAAGTATTACAAATTGGCTGCTGACCAGGGTCACCTGGAATCACAGTACAACTCAGGCTTACGCTTTGCGAGCGGTACTGGGGTGGCTAAAAGCGAGAAAAAAGCTGCCAGATACTACAAGATGGCTGCAGACAATGGTCATTCAGAAGCACAGTATAAAACGGGTTGGTGTTTTGAGCATGGTCACGGGGTTCCTATCGATCAGAAGGAAGCTTTTAAATACTATAAGCTGGCCGCAGATAAAGGCAATAAGGATGCACAGTTTAGTGTGGGTGTGTGCTATGAGGAGGCTAGGGGTGTGTCTAAGGATGACAGTGAGGCGGCTAGATACTATGAACTAGCTGCTGACCAGGGTCATATAGATGCTCAGTTTTACTTTGGATTATGCCTTGAGGATGGTATTGGAGTTACAAAAGATGTAAACAAAGCCGTTACATACTATCAGCTGGCTGCTAAGCAGGGTGATGCTGATGCGCAGTATAATCTAGGTCGATGCTACATGGAGGGTATCGGATTAACAAAAGACGAGAAGGAGGCAGCAAGGTACTTCAAGCTGGCAGCTGAGCAGGAGTTTTTAGAAGCACAATATAGTCTGGGTATGTGTTATGAAAATGGTACGGGTGTTGGAAGGAATAAGAAGGGGGCGGTTAAGTTGTATCAGATAGCTGCTGATCGTGGACATGCTGATGCACAGTATAGATTAGCTAATTGTTTTGCTAGTGGTTATGGGGTGGCTACGAACAAGTTGGAGGCGTTCAAGTACTTTCAGTTAGCAGCGGATCAGGGCCACGTTGAAGCCATTGACACGCTGTCACGTTGTATTCTAACTTGAATTCCTATTTAACGTGAAGTTTAAAATGTTGCAAATATTTTTTAATTAAGTTTTGTACACGCATTGATGAATTTCTTTTCCGCTGTGCAATACATTTTCACTGGACGTTCGGACTGATCAACATAACCCTTTCCCATTGCAATTTGAATCTTGGATGGATGATGGATGAGGGAGCAACGCCAGCATTGATTCTTCTCCCGTTTTATTCATGGCTGCGAAAGATAAAAAGTTTTCAGAGGTAGATGAGGCCATTGTAGTCGCCGCTCTTGCCAGCAATGCCAGTTTTGCCTCCAATCCCAATGTTCAGTTGGGTTCTCTAAACAGTGCCCAGCTCTGCCAGCTCTTTGACCACTGCTACCTTTACAATCTCGGTGATTTTGTTCTTCGGAACAAGCTCATAGGTACTCCATTTGTATTTAATTCTTTAATACATCTTCTCAAAGTTACAATTGTCGCTGTTCAGGTGCTCATTTGGAGGATGGCATTGATTGCATTGAAGACCTGACTGAGTTGGGATTGGACAAACTTACCGCAAAGGTGTTGGTGAAGCGCATAGCTATTTGGAAAGAGAAAGGCCTGCCTGAAGATTTCCACCCTACTGACATGGTCACCGCTTCCACAACTTCACTGTACAACAACCTTTCCTCCACAGGTTTCGGTGCGGAAAAGCAGCTGGATGATGACTTTATTGTTGCTCGATTTTGCAGAAATCGCACAGCTTTGGATCGCATTTTGTCGGCTGTTGAAGCTGGTAACCACTTAGCCCAGGCATATCTTAGCATTCTGTACGACAGAGCCGACACTTTGCTAGTCCAAGACCGTACAAAAGCTGAATATTATGCAACAGAAGCTCTTACTTGGTTGATTCATAATGCTACAAGTAACAATGTGTATGCATTGTACAATCTGGGCATGTTTTATTCGAATGGACGTGGCGTCACAAAGAACGAGAAAATGGCATACAAAAACTGTAGGCTAGCGGCAGATCAGGGTCATGTCGGAGCATTGTTTAGCTTAGGATTTTTCTATGAAAATGGGATTGGGGTTTGCAAAGATGAAGTAGAGGGAGCTAAGTACTACATGGCAGCAAACGACAAGGGCCATATTTGCGCACAGTTCAATTTCGGGCTTTGTCATGCCCAGGGAAGCGGAGTTGCTAAGGATGAGGCAGAAGCAGTGAGATACTACAAGATGGCTGCTGCGAACAATCACGTTACCGCACAATACCAACTCGGTGTCTGTTATGATAAAGGTACAGGCGTTACAAAGGATGAGAAGGAAGCTGTGCGTTATTACAAGATGGCTGCAGATCAAGGCGACGCTGATGCTCAATTCAACTTAGGTTCCTGTTATCAGGAAGGAGCCGGAGTAGTAAAGGACGAGGTTGAAGCAGTGCGGTATTTCAAACTGGCTGTGGAGCAAAAGCATGACGTTGCGCAGTGTGAATTGGGTATTTGCTATGCTGAAGGGTCGGGTGTGAAGCAAGACTATAAAGAAGCTGTCAAATACTACAAGTTAGCAGCTGAGCAAGGACATTTTCTCGCACAGTTTCACCTAGGTACCTGCTATAAGACGGGGAAGGGGGTAGAAGTTGATTTGAAGGAGGCGATTAGGTATTATAGACTTGCCGCAGATCAAGAGGACGGGGAAGCTATGTGTGCCGTTGCTAATTGCTATGCTAACGGTATTGGAGTGGCCAAGGATCATGCAGAGGCTGTGAGATACTACAAACTAGCTGCCGAGAAAGATATCGCGAGTGCCCAGTACCTGCTGGGTGTTTGTTACGAGGAAGGTACTGGAGTCACCAAGAATGTAAGCACAGCTGTTATCTACTACAAGCTGGCAGCTGATGTGCGCTATACAGATGCACAGTACAAGTTGGCATTGTGCTATTATAGTGGTACAGGAGTTAACAAGGATGAAAAATTAGCTGTAAAATATTTTAAGATGGCAGCTGATAAAGGTCACATGGACGCACAATATGAATTGGGAGTAAGCTTTACATTAGGAGAAACTAAGGATGTCAAAAAAGCAGCGAAATACTTCAAGCTGGCTGCTGACAAGGGCCATTCTATTGCACAGTACCTTCTTGGTGTATACTACAGTACTGGCGATGGGGTGGCCAAGAATGAGAAAAATGCGTTTAAATACTACAAATTAGCTGCGGATCAGGGCTATGCAGACGCGCAGCATAGTGTAGGGGATTGTTATGCAAGTGGCAGAGGAGTGGCAAAGAACGAGAGAGAGGCAGCAAGATACTACGAATTAGCTGCCGACCATGCAAGTGACGGGAGCGAGGATGAAGAAAGTGAAGGGGAAGGTTCCGTGTATCACGTGTTGTAAAGATGAACTGTCACCTCACACCAGCCGAGTGGGTGCTAAAATACTAAATGAATTGTGAAATTTAGGAAATTTTAAATTATCTTTGGTTTATGGTTGTTGCGACATTGTAAAGTTAAGATAATGTGTTGCACAGGCTGTGAAGCGTTTTAGAATGTTTTACGTAAATAACCCTCTCCTATGTAGGAGCGCGATTCATGGGCGGTCTTCTTGATTTTCAAAGCAGATTGAATAGAATACACTACGTGCGAACCGATGGTTTCAAAAGATCTGGCGTTTCAAATTGTTGATGAAGCCATAATTGTGGCAGCTCTTGGTGGTGACGCAAAGTTCACTCCCAGCAAAGGAAGTGTCCGGTTGAGATCCCTAAACAGTGCCCAGCTCTGTCAGCTCTTTGACCACTGTTATCTTTACAACCTTGGCGACTTCGTTGCTCGAAACAAACTCATAGGTGTACCGAGTTCAGTCGTGTGTCATTTGTTTCATGTGTCTAACTAAAATGTATCTCTCTTTCGTCATCACACCGAAGGTATTCACCTGGAGGACGGCATTGAGAGCATTCAGGATCTGATTGATCTAGGATTGGATAAACTTACCGCGAAAGTACTGCTGAAGCGCATCACAGTGTGGAAAGAAGAAGGGTTACCGGAAATTTTTCGTCTCACTCCTCCTATTTCTACTCCAATTGGCGAATTTAACGGAAGTGTAGAGAAACAACTGGATGATAACTTTGTTGGTGCCCGCTATTGTAAAAGTCAGGCTGATACTGATAGTATTACTGCTGCTGCCGATGCTGGTAATTATCTGGCCCAAGCATACCTCAGCATCCTGTACGATAGGGAAGGCACTTTGGTTGAAAAGGACCGGCTCGTAGCCGAAGAGTATGCAAACAAGGCGATATCATGGTTGAAAGAGAACGCTGCCAGAGGTAACATATACGCGATGTTCAACTTAGCCATGTGTTACAACGATGGCAGAGGCGTAAAAAAGGATTTGGAGGAAGGTGTGCGGTACGCAAGGCTTTCGGCGGGCAGAAGTCATTCCAGTGCTCAATTCTTCTTAGGTGTGAGTTACAGAAATGGTACCGGCGTCATCAAGGACGAGAAAAAAGCTGCAGTTTGGTTTCAGCTGGCAGCTAACCAGAATCACGCGGGTGCACAGTTTGTTATGGGGTTGTGCTTTCACCATGGCACTGGGGTAACAAAAGATGAGAGGAAGGCTGTAACTTTTTTCAAGTTAGCAGTTGAGCAGGAACACCTGGATGCCCACTTAATTATTGCTCATTGTTATGCCAAGGGTGTTGGAGTAGCTAAAGATGAACAAGAAGCAGTGAGATACTATAAACTAATAGCCGACCGGGGCGAAGCACTGGCTCAGTATTCACTCAGTTATTGCTATTCCAAGGGCATTGGCGTGGCAAAAGAGGAACACATGGCCTTTAAGTACAGCAAGATGGCTGCCGAACAGGGTAATGTAAGCGCGCTGTTTAACATAGCTATGTTTTATGCTGATGGGACGGGAGTATCCAAAGATATGATGGAAGCTGTGAGGTACTACACATTAGCGGCTGCGCAGAACCACGCGGGTGCACAATATAAGCTAGGCGTGTGCTTTAACAATGGCACGGGAGTAAGGAAGGACGGGAAAGAGGCGGTCCGACTCTGCCAAGCTGCCGCAGGTCAGGGTCATGGTGGTGCTCAGTACTTCATGGGCAGGTGTTATCAGCGCGGTAGTGAAGTTTGCAAAGATGAAGCAGAAGCGGTGAGGTATTTCAAGTCAGCAGCTGATAAGGGTCACGCTGGTGCTCAGTATCACATCGGTGTGCGCTATCATCATGGTATCCATTTAACCAAAGATAATACGGAGGCTGTGCGATACTACACGTTGGCAGCTGACCAGGGCCATACCAGAGCACAGTATTATTTAGGCATGTGTTACGAGTGTGGGCTCGGGGTATCCAAGAATAACATGGAAGCTTTCCGGCACTACAAGCTGGCTGCTGACAAAGGGTACGCGCGTGCACAGTATAAGATCGGTCTGTTTTACACGTTCAGTATCGGTGTTACAGAGGATAAAGAAGAAGCAACAAGATACTTGCAATTGGCAGCTACACAGGGTCATGCTAAATCGCAGAAATTCCTTGCATTTATAGCCCAAGTGAACATATTGTAAGAACAGACTAATTTTTAGGTGAATACTGCTTATTACGGTTCATGTTGCATGACTCGTTCGATGTTGCATATAATCTTGTAAAGTAAGGCGTTGTGAAGAATGTGTCGGAATACAGTTCATTTGTTGTCCAGTGGTACAGGGAATGCAAACAAAAAAATTGCCAATTTTAATTGCAAACAATCGCCTACAGTACACACTTAATAATCCAGATCTGCGAGCTGCATGGTCTCGGCGTGGTGCATGATGAAATCTTTTCGGGGCTGCACGTCGTCCCCCATCAGCACCGAAAACATCCGATCCGCTGCCACCGCGTCCTCGATGCACACCTAAAGAAGTTAATTATATGGTGGAGAAAAGGGATAGAAGTTTAATACAGAGACCAAAAACAGTGTACTACGGTGGAGACGAGGGATAGAGTGTTGTTAAAGAAACCAAATCAATCTAGAATTTGTACCATACTTCAGGCGACATTAAGTGAACTGATCGCAGAAGCAATACAATACAGATATGACACATTCCAATACTAAAGTTTACCTGCTTCAATATTCTCGTGTCTGGGTTCATCGTGGTGTCCCACAGCTGCGTTGGCATCATTTCCCCTAATCCCTTGAATCGCTGCATCAGTGTATTCTCCTGATTGTGGGTGGTGAAGTAGGTGTCCAGCTGGGCCTGGTCGTACAGGTAAGTCTCTTTTTTACTCCCCTTGGGGGTCACCTTGTACAACGGAGGGCAGGCAATGTAGATGTAGCCTTGTTCGACCAATTCACGCTGGTATCTGTGATGCACAGTGTAAGGATGAGTATGTTGTGCATATAACTAAGTATAATAAAGTTCAGGGTTGAAAGCTGTGCAAAAAATGCTTGCTATTAAAAGCACACCACACAAAACTACACTAGTTCACAATTTCACACATCAAGAACATACCTGTAGAAGAAGGTCAGCAAGAGCAACCGGATGTGCGCACCGTCCACATCTGCGTCGGTCATAATCACAACTCTGTGATAGCGCAGCTGTTCGGGGTCGAAAACAGCTCCTTTCACCCCCAGGCCCAGGGCAGAAATCAGCGCTTGCAGCTCCGTGTTTTGGTAGATCTGGCAATATATGATAGTGAAATGAAAAATATCAATAACATCCTTTAATTCACGTACGCGGCCTTATCAAACAACACAATATTGAAACACAATATGGGTACACACAATACTACAGACACATACCTTGTCGCTGGATGCCTTCTCAATGTTCAAAATCTTGCCTTTTAAAGGTAAAATCGCCTGTAAAAATTATCAAAAAGGTTAACCAAAACAAATGAAAGAAGTAAAAGAAATAGACCATTGACAAATAATCTACCTGTGTGCGACGGTCTCTGCCTAACTTTGCACTTCCAGCTGCACTGTCACCCTCCACGATGTAAATCTCAGACTCTATATGTGTTGTTGTTGGTAATTGGTAGAATCATAAGTAAATAAACCAGAGTATCAACCTCAATCCATACTCAATCTCAATAAAAATGCGTGGGTATCTCACCAGCGGGGTTTCTGGAGGCGCAGTCGGCTAATTTACCCGGCAGGATGGTGCTAGTTAGCAGGGACTTCCGTCGCACCTTAAGAAATGAATATGAATATTTCGTGTTCATTAAAAATACTATGATGAATAGGTTCATAAAAGACACTGACATAACCTAAGCGCATCACGATTACACATAAATTTTTAACAACTCATCCATCAACACAATCAGACTTAATAATAGCACACTCACCATTTCTCTGGCCGCTTTGGCAGCAACACTCGCCTGCTGTGCTTGCAAGGCCTTGGATATTACCGCATTACACAATGCGGGCTGCCACTCAAACAGCGTAGTCAATGCCTCGGAGATGACACTGTCCACCACTTGACGCACTTCGGGGTTGCCTATCAGTGTATATAGAAATACATATATTTACAAAATAAAAAATGACAAGATAAAAATAAACATAGATATAAAACACAATGTACAATGGCTTACCTAATCTGGTCTTGGTTTGTCCCTCAAACTCTGGCTCAGCCACTTTCACACTCACCACAGCTGTCAGCCCTTCGCGAATATATTCCCCCGGGATGGTGCTATCTTTGATCTTGCCCAGCTGTGTGTTGTATGATGATGAGTGCAGGGGAAAAGATACAAGGTAGTGTAAGAAGGGCATTCGGCAAGAGAGAGTCGCAGTAAAAATGTTGATTTCATCATGCTGGCACTCGCGAAAATCACAGAGAAGCTACCAAAATGCAATAAAAAGGAAATGCTTACCTTCTTGGCGAATGCGTTGACCGTTTTGGTGACCGCTGCCTTCAAACCGTCCAAATGAGTACCACCGTCCGCAGTGCGAATACCATTTGCAAAACCTGCACAAATATAGTATTAATATTGTGAATATCAACAAAACAGGAGGTGGGATAGTATTGATGCGGACAGGTATCCGTTTGAATCGACACATATTAGCGCAATATAACACATGAGCAACAACACATATGCGCAAAAATACCATATAACTCTAAAATGAACAACACATATGCATACACATACCTTGCAGAGCATCGACATAATGATCACGGGACCAGCGCATGGCTACTTGCACCGCCACGCCTTTGCTCTCCTGGGACACGGAGATCACATCGCTGAACTCTGCGTATGGAAGAATAGATACAAATAAGTGACGACAGTGAAGGTAAAGATAGTGACAAGTGAAATTAAAAAAGTCGCACGACAAATCGTTTATTGCCAATTTACAGGCCCACAACTATAAAGACTGTGCGGTGATCGCACAACAGAATCATGAATACTAACATACGTACCAGTTGCAGCATTCTTATCGTTCTTCTTGCTTCCCTCTGTCGCACCCGCCTCTCCCTCTGTGGAGGACTGTAAAAGAGGACTTTTCCCCTCACACAGGACCGAAACCAGCTCTGTAATTCCTCCCTCGTGGTAAAATATATCTTTTTTCGTCACATTATCTGCGTTACTTGATTGAGCAGCGGGATGAGTAATCTCAACAGATTCACTTGTTTCTTGCACCATGACGCCACTGTCCACTTCTTCGCTATCCGACATGTCTATCTTTGGGACATCCTCTCCATCAATGCTTTCTGCGATCTTATTCGCGCGCATCTGTGCTAACATCGCTGCCGTGGGCTTGGGCCTTTTGTCCACCAGACTAATCGAAAGCCCTGCGTTCAGATAGGCCAGCTCGTCTAACCGCATGGCTAGCTTGTCAAACTCAAAAGTAGTGGTGGTTTTAAAGATTTGTGGGTCGGGTCGGAACACCACTTTGGTGCCTCGTGTTTCTCCGGAAAATGCCGGTCGGGTGATGAGCTCCGACACCGGCAGTCCCTGGGCAAACTGCATCGAGTGAAAAGTGTTCTCTCGCACCACTTCGACATTAAGAGCTTCACTCAAGGCGTTGACGACGCTGATGCCGACTCCGTGCAGCCCGCCAGACACTTTGTAACCACTCGCTTCGCCACCGAACTTGCCACCTGCATGGAGCACGCACAACACCGTCTCCAGCGGCGCCTCGCGCAGGATCACGGGGTCCATCAGATTGCGGACGATGTCGGCGGGATCGGCGACGCCGCTGGTCTCGATGACGATATATTCCGGCTTCGGATCGCGCCGCAGCAGCGTCGAGAGCGTGCGGAGCAGATCGCCTTCGAGAGAGCAGCAGATGCAGCCATTGGCAAGGCTCACCACGCCGTCGCTGGCGCCCGCGACCAGCTCCGCGTCGATGTTGATCGCACCGAAGTCGTTGACGATTGCGGCGATGCGGCGGCCTTCCGCATGCGCCAGCAGATGGTTCACGACCGTGGTCTTGCCGGCCCCCAGAAAGCCCGTCACCAGGACAACGGGGACCGGCACGTCTCAACCCTCGACGACGGGACGGCGGACGGGCTTCCCGGGCCGCGCCGCGACATCGAGGATGCCGTCGCTGATCAACGGCTGGCCGCTGACCACCAGATGCCGCACGCCCGCCGACGGACGGTTCATCGCCGTGAAGGTCGCGCAGTCGCTGAGCTTCTCGTAGTCGAACACGACGATGTCGGCATCGGCGTCCTTCGTGAGCCTTCCCTTGGCGCGCATCGCCGGCGTGCTCTGCGACAGGATCTCCGCCGGGATCAGCGCGCATTTGCGCACGCCTTCCAGCAGCGACACGGTCTTGCGCTCGCGCACCCATTCGCGAATGAATTTCGTGAAGCAGCCGGCCGAGCGCGGGTGCGACGTGGCGTCATCGGGCAGCGGCCAGGCGTCACCGGTGTAGGTCTTGCCGTCCGACGTGGTCCACGGCATCGCGTCGGAGGCGATGGCTCCACCGGGATACAGCACCGACATGTCGAGGAGGTCGCGGTGATGCGCGTTGTTCTCGGTGTCGAGGATGTGCCAGAGCACCAGCGAGGACGGCTCCTCGGCCTGCGCCTTGAGCAGCTCTTCGCGGTCGTGGAAACGGTAGCCGTCGGTCACGCGCTGCACCGAATCATAGCCGGTGCCGTTGCGCTCGACGAATTCAGGATCGCTGAAGAAGGCCGCGGCCAGCACGGTCGAGCCGGTGCCGTAAGGATAAGCCTCGACCGTGATGGGCAGGCCCTGCGCCTGCGCCTTCGCGATCAGCACCCGGCAACGCTCGATGTCGGTCTTGCTCGACGAATTGAAATGGCAGATGTGCATGTGCGCGCCGGTGGCGCCGGCATAGCCGATCAGGCGGACATAGGCCTCGGCCGCGCTCTCGGGGTCGACGCGCGACATGTAGGCGACGTGGGTGAAGGTCGGCACGTCCTGCTTTGCGGCGAGCTGGCAGACCGCTGTCAATTCCTGCACGCCGGCGCCCGGCGCGTAGGCGTTCAAAATGCCGATGCCGATGCCGCCCTCGTTCAGGCCGCGCTCGAGACGTTCGAGAATGCCGGCGACCTCCGCATCGCTCGCCACGTTGTCGATCCAGCGCCGGTCGCGCATGGCGTTGCCGAACGCCTCCAGCGAGCTCTCCGCATTGGAGCCCGTCATCGCGCCGATGCGCGCAAAGGCCCAGTTGGTGGCGGCCCCATAGTTCAGCACACGGCCTTTCCTGGCCTGCCGCTCATACCACGACCCGACCGGCAGCACGCCGGCCTCGAGATCGAGCGTCGTCGTCACGCCGTCGAACGCCTGCATGCGGTCGGCCGGGATCGACTGGCCGTGGGCATGCAAATCGATGAAGCCGGGGGCGACCACGAGGCCGGTCGCGTCGATCACCCGCTCGGCGCCGCCGAGGCCCGTGCCGACGGCAGCGATCTTGCCGTCCACTACCGCCACATCGCCAACGGCGTCCATCCCGCTCGCGGGATCCACCACCCGGCCGCCGCTGATCACCAAACCGCTCATATCGTCACTCCGAAAAGCTATTGCCAAAACCTCCAAAGGCCCGGCAGCAGCTTTGGAAGCGGAGACCGGCCGCATCGCGCACCGTCCCGGCACGCATAGATGCAGATTTTGGGGGGAACGACTACCGCCGTTGATGCCGACGCATCATGCGGAATCGCGCGCGCGGTCAGAGCCCGTCAAACCACGATTTCCACTTCGGCACCGCCGTCGCAAAGGTGCCGCGATGGCTCGTGCTACCGGTCGAGACGGCTTCGACGGCCGGGTTGCCGCTGCCGATCGCGCGCTGGTAGGTCATGGCGAGCTGGCCGAGCCCGACGCTGATCGCTTCGTCGGTCTCTCCGTAATAGTTGCGCACCGGGCTCTTGACGAGCCAGCGATACGCCTGTGTCTGCGCGACGAGCCGCCCGTAGGCCGAAGTTGCGAAGAACTGCGGATCGAAATAGTCGGCACGGATCAGCTTGTGCAGATCGGTCGGCACGTCCGCGGCGTTGAAAGGCTCACGCATGTAGGCCTTGCGCGACACGTCGTAATAGGCATCCGCGATCAGCGAGCGCGCGAGCCCTGGCACGCCGTAGTAATTCTCGAAGGAGAACGCCGTCAGGATGAACAGCGAATTCACCCAGCTCGCATCGTTCTTGCGCGGAAAGCTGAGAAAGCCGTTCAGCGCCACGAACGCGTCGACCGGCGCGCTCGCGGTTGCGGCGGCGTCGACCTTGATGCCGGATTGCTCGAGCTTCTCGAGCATGGCCATGGTCACGAACCCGCCTTGCGACCAGCCGGCGAGAAACAGTCTTGTCGTGGTGAGCTTGAGGTGATCGAGCACGGCGCGGCTTGCGATCAGCATGTCGTAGGTCGCCTGCTGGTGGCTCGTCTTGACCATGTAGCCTTCCGGCTCGGTCGACGTGCCCAGCCCGAAATAGTCGGCGCCGATCACGACATATCCCTGGCCTGCGAACTGCGCGATCATCAGTTGCGTCTCCGGTGACTGTTCGGGAAACGACGGGACCTCCTGCTTCCCGTAAACCGTGCCGTGCTGGTACGTCACCATGGGAAACGACGTGCCCTCGACGTCGGGAACGGCCACCAGTCCGGACGTGACCGTCGGCTTGTTGCCACGCTCCGGCACCACGGACGCGTAGGTCACGCGATAGAGGCTGACGGCATTTCGCGCCGGGCTATAGGTTACGGTGATACCGGCGAAGGCCGGGGTATCGACCTGGAGGATCTTGTTCAGCTGAGCGGCATCCCAGCGGCCGATGCGCTGGTATTCGATGTTTGCCGACAATTTGACGATCTGGCTATCCTGCGCCCGGGCCGAAAATCCCGGGAAGAGCTGGACAAGAAGCAGCAGCGAGAAGCATCGAACCAATTTCATGCAAAAGACCCGTTGAATGAGGACGTGACAGGCCTAAGCGGTTTGGGTTGAGATTCTGTTTCGGGTGGGCGTCGGGCCCATCGTGGGACCCTCTGTTGATCGGCATGGTACGATCGACGCGCGCAGGCGCGACCACACCGGCAGTCTCGCGGCAGGATCTGCCCGAGTCACGTGCCTCTCGTCCCCCCGATACGATCCTTAAGGGCTTCCCGGCAGCCATCGCGAAGGTTGCACGCCGAAAGCTGATCATGGTGGACGCCGCCGATGTTCTCGATGCCCTGAAATCGCCTCCCGGCAATCGTCTTGAAGCTCTCAAGGGAGATTTGGCGGGCAAGTACTCGATCCGGATCAACGATCAATGGCGGATCGTGTTCAAATGGACCGATACAGGCCCCGAAGACGTCGAGATCCTAGACTATCACTAGCTCGGACGACCGCCACCGACTTAAAGGAGTTTGCAGATGACAAAGAAACTTCCGCCGATTCACCCTGGCGAAATCCTGCGCGAAGAATTTCTCGTTCCGCTCAAGCTGACGCCCTATGCGGTCGCGGCCGCCCTGAACGTGCCGCGCACCCGGATCGAACGCATTGCGCGCGAGGAAAAGCCCGTTACAGCCGACACCGCGCTACGGCTCGGCAAGTTTTTCAAGACCGGCGCAGCGTTCTGGATGAACATTCAGACGCGCTTCGACCTCGAAACGGCGGAAGATGTGCTTGCGCCGCAGATCAGGAAGATTGCAACTTACGAAGCGGTTTGAGAGCAACGCAATCGCGAACACCGACTATCCCATGCCAGTGAGTTTTGGAGACATCACCCAAGCCTTCGAATTCGCCGACACCAATGGCGACATGGGAGAATTTCGCGCGTTCGTCTGCAGGCAGACCGGAAATATCCATTATCAAACCGATTTCATTGACGCCTCTGAGTTGAACGACGAACTGCCCGAGGACATTGACGACGAGGACAAGTACATCCCGCTCCCGGACAAGCGTGAACTCGACCTGGGCAAGCCACTGGTGCTCGACTTTGTCCGCGAATTTCTGCCGAACGATTTTGACGACGTCCGCTATTGCTTCAGCAAGCGGGGCGCCTATCCGAAATTCAAGGCGCTGCTCGCCAGACGAGGTGCGATCGATCGCTGGCATGTGTTCGAGGCGAAAGCCACGGAGCAAGCGTTGCGCGACTGGTGTGCGCTGAACGAGATCGAAATCGTCGGTTGATTGACCAAGCACTCCAAGCCTCCGGACCCGAAGGCCCGGAGGCTGCATGCCGGACAGGCCGTCGCTCAGTTCTGCCGGTGGATGGTGATGTTGATGTGGCCGCCGCCGCCGAGACTGCCCAGGGTTTCGATGCCTTTGCCCCATTGTTCGCCGACCCACTTCGCAGCCGAATGAACTTCATGCTTGATCCAGCCCCAGACGCCGCCTCCGGCAATGGCGTCGAGTTCTTCGATGGACAGTTCGCGGTTTTCAAAACCGGCGTCGTCAGGATTTTTCATTGGCGTCTCCAGTTGGTGATGCGAGCCATCCCGCAAGCACGCGCAGGATGCGCGCGCACGCCAGATGACAGCTGTGACGGCGATCACCTCGGTCGCGACAGGCAAAAAATGGTCGCTCACGTCGCGGGGCGACGAGGCTGGTGATCGCAGAGGAAGACAAGCGGGGCTGAAGCCCGGCTGCGGCCATGCTTCGAGACGACCGGCTGCGGTGGGCTCCCAGGGATTAGATCGCGTTTTGTGGCGAGAGGCTGGGACCGGCGGACAGCGGAAAGTTCAACGCTCGATGGAGCCGGATGGCGCTCCCTAGGGGAATCGAACCCCTGTTTCAGCCTTGAGAGGGCCGCGTCCTAACCGCTAGACGAAGGGAGCGTGCGGGCTAGCCAATAACCTCGAAATTTGTCCGCCGCAAGGACCCGGGCGGGCCTTTTACGGCTCATTGGCAAATTTCAGCTTTCCAGCCGGCTTCAGGGTGTGGGCGTCGAAGGTGCGGATCTCGATGACCCCGCCGACATCGAGGGTAACGACGAGGCGGTCGCCGGCAACCCCGGTCGAGACGATCCTGGCGCCCTTCGGCAGGGTGGCGGTGACGTCGCCCACCGGCTCGGGCGCCCTTCCCTCGGACTTGAAAAGGCGGTAGCCCACCGCGATCAGGACGGCGCAGATTGCCAGCGCCGTGGTCAACCCCGCGATCAGCATCATCCGCCGCACCCGCGCAAACAGCGCGGCTTGCTCGGGGCTCGGTTCGGGAACAGCGGTATCAGACGTCGTCATGGAAAACTCAGGCTCTGCGCAAAGGTTGGAGGTTGTCGTCGAAGGCTCCGAGGGCTCGACTCGGCTCGACCGCGTGCTGGCGGTGCATCTCACCGAGCTGTCGCGATCGAGGCTGAAAGCCCTGATTCTGGCGGGAGCGGCGACCCTCAAGGCCTCAGCGATCCGCGACCCCGCTTATCACGTCAATTCCGGCGATACGATCATAATCGACGTGCCGGAGGCAGCGCCCGCCGAGCCCAAGGGTGAGGATATCGCGCTCGATATCGTGTTCGAGGACGACGACATCGTGGTCCTCAACAAGCCGAAGGGGCTGGTGGTGCACCCCGCGGCCGGCCACGAAACCGGCACGCTGGTGAATGCGCTGATCGCCCATTGCGGAACGTCGCTGTCGGGCATCGGCGGGGTGCGCCGGCCCGGCATCGTGCACCGGCTGGACAAGGACACGACGGGGCTGATGGTGGTCGCCAAGAACGACCTCGCCCATGCCTCGCTCACCGCGCAATTCGCCGATCACGGCCGCACCGGACCGATGCGGCGCGGCTACATGGCCTTTGCCTGGGGCGTGCCCGGCCGGCACCGCGGCACCGTCGATGCACCGATCGACCGCCACCCATATGCGCGCGAGAAGATGGCGGTGCGCCAGAGCGGCCGCGAGGCGGTGACCCATTGGGAAATCCTCGAGAGCTTTGCCGGGCGCGACGGAAAGCCGATCGCGACGCTGCTCGCCTGCGAGCTCGAGACCGGCCGCACCCACCAGATCCGCGTTCACCTCGCTCATATCGGGCACCCTCTGATGGGCGACGCGATCTATGGCCCGCATTTCAAGACCAAGGCGAACCAGCTCGGGCCGGAATCGCAGGCCGCCCTGGACAGCCTTGGACGGCAGGCCCTGCACGCCTATCTTCTGGTATTGGAGCACCCGAGGACCGGAGAACTTCTTCACTGGGAGGCGGCTCTGCCGGAGGATTTGCTTCTCTTGCAGGGAGCCCTGAAAGCGGCGCTATGACGCAGCCCCCTTTGGAAAAGCGTTACATTACAAAAAGTTATAGCTGCCACACGGGGACGTGACGTCAGCAATCCTTCCCTTTTTGCCCCCCGATGGGGTATATTGCGCCTGCGTTGGAAATGACCAACGCGGAACATCGCAGCTACGGCCGGCTTTAACAAAGCGGTCGTCTGCCTGGCCCGCCGCTATCGGGGGCCTGAACCTTTGGAGGGCTCGCCTATGGCCCGTACCGCTGCTTTGCCGGTGCTCAATGGAGAATCCGGCCTCTCTCGCTACCTCGCCGAGATCCGCAAGTTCCCGATGCTGGAACCCCAGCAGGAATACATGCTCGCCAAGCGTTGGCGCGAGCATGACGATCGCGACGCGGCGCACCAACTCGTCACCAGCCATCTCCGCCTCGTGGCCAAGATCGCCATGGGCTATCGCGGCTACGGCCT
>LNAP01001251.1_pt1 | contig 27390 bp, 26 predicted proteins | sample 602601 | NCBI WGS metagenome assembly LNAP01 (sample SAMN02440304, study PRJNA202911) | soil metagenome | biome: Subtropical and temperate rainforests or woodlands; isolation source: soil samples (1 kg each in a 20% v/v slurry with milli Q water) were... ... | reverse complement strand
GACCCGCACCCTGCATCCGCACGTGGACATCGGCATCGCCGTGGACACCGACGAGGGCCTGTTCGTGCCGGCGCTGCGCAATGCCGACCCCGTGGTCGATGCCTCCGAGCCGGACCCGATGGACCCGGTCGCGGAAGCCACCGCCAGCGCGTTTGCTGCTTCCGAGGCGATAGGGTCTCCGATTATCGCTCCCGCGCCTTTGCCGCTGCCCAGGCAGCCCCCGCTGCCGACACCTGCGCCCAAGCACGCCGCCGTCACTGAGGCACCCGCTGCTGCCGCCGACAAGGAAGAGGCCGATCCAGACGAGGCCGACGATCAGGCCGCTTCCGGCGGCGAGCCGACCGGCTCCGCCACCATCCGCAGCTCGGTGACGATGCGCGCCGCGCCGAAGAACGGGGCGGCCCCGGTGCTCAATCTCCAGGCCGGCCAGAAGGTCGAACTGGTCGCCTGCAAGGGCTGGTGCGAGATCGTCGCCGAGGGCAAGCGCGGCTTCATCTACAAGCGCTTCGTCGATGCTGGGGCGCCGAAGCAGGTGGATGCCGCAACGCAATAGCCTGCGGCGCCGCGGTAACATCCTGAAGCAATTATTGAAGCATTCGTGCCGGCTTACGGAATCCCCGAGTCTCGCCACGCTCCGAGGCGCGTGTTAGACCCGCGCCGACCGTGCATTGAGACTCAAAGGTGAGATGAATGGCCCAGAGCCCGACCGGGGAACGTACCCCCATCCGCGTCGGTGTCATCGGCGTCGGCGTCATGGGTTACAACCATGCCCGCGTGCTGATGGACCTGCCCGGCGCCGAGATGGTCGGCATTGCCGATCCCGATGAGGCGCAGCGTACCAAGGTCGCCGGCATGCTCGGCTGCGTCGCGGTGGCAAGCGTGGACGACCTGCTCGCGCTCGGTGTCGATGCCGTCATCGTCTCCGCGCCCTCCCATCTGCACCATGACATCGCCCTGACCGCGATTGCCGCCGGCGCCCATGTGCTGGTCGAGAAGCCGATCGCGCCCACAGTCGAAGAGGGCCAGGCCATCGTCAATGCCGCCCGCGCCGGTGGCGTGACCTTGATGGTCGGCCATGTCGAGCGCTTCAACCCGGCGGTCGAGGCGATCAAGAACGCCATTCAGGGCGAGGAAATCCTCTCCATCGGCATCACCCGCGTCGGCCCTTTCCCGCCGCGCATGTCCAATGTCGGCGTCGTCATCGACCTCGCCGTGCACGACATCGATTTGATCTGCCACTTCACCGGCTCTGAGATCGCCGAGATCCAGCCGCAGGTGAAGGCGGCGGTGGCGGACCGCGAGGATATCGCGCTGCTGCAGTTCCGCACCGCCAATGGCGTGCTCGCGCACATCAACACCAACTGGCTGACGCCGTTCAAGGCGCGCACGGTGCATGTCGCGACCCGCAACAAATACGTCATCGGCGACCTGCTGACCCGGCAGGTGACCGAGTGCTTCGAGTACAAGCCCGACGGCAGCTACTCCATGCGCCATCTGCCCGTCGCCTATGCCGAACCGCTGCGCGTCGAGCTGACCCGCTTCCTGGAGGCCATTCGCGGCGAGAGGCCGTCGGCGGTTTCCGGCGAGGACGGCGTCGCCTCCATCGCCACCGCCATTCGTTGCCTCATAGGCCACGACACCTTCCCAGCCGCGCAGGCGCCCCGTCGCGTCAGCGCTGTCGGCTGAGCCGAGGACACCGCCATGAATTCGCATGTGAAGACCGAGAGCGTGCCTGTCCCCCTGGCGCCCGTCCCCTTCATCGACATCGCCGCGCAGCGCGCGCGCCTCGGCACCCGCATCGACGAGGCGGTCGGCCGGGTGCTGACGCATTGCCGTTTCGTCGGCGGGCCGGAAGTGATCGAGCTTGAAAGCAAGCTCGCGGCCTTTGCCGGTGCCAAACATGCGATCTCCTGCTCCAGCGGCACCGACGCGCTCGCCATGCTGTTGATGGCGTGGGGCGTGAAGGCCGGCGACGCGGTGTTCTGCCCGTCCTTCACCTTTTGCGCGACCGCCGAAGTGGTGCCGTGGGTCGGCGCGACGCCGGTATTCGTCGACGTGCTGCCGGATACCTTCAACATGGACCCGGCGAGCCTGGAAGCCGCGATCATCGTCGCCAAGCGCCAGGGTCTCAACCCGCGCGTGGTCATTCCGGTCGACCTGTTCGGCCAGCCGGCCGATCTCGATGCGATCCTGGCCATCGCCAAGGCGAACGATCTTAAAGTTCTGTGCGATACCGCGCAGGGCTTTGGCGCGACCTGGAACGGCAAGCGCACCGGCTCGTTCGGCGACGCCACTGCGACCAGCTTCTTCCCGGCCAAGCCGCTCGGCTGCTTCGGCGACGGCGGCGCCATCTTCACCGATGACGACGATCTGGTGCCGATCCTCAAGAGCGTGCGCGAGCACGGGCAGGGCGTCGACAAATACGAGAACGTGCGCATCGGCATGACCGGCCGGCTCGACACCATCCAGGCCGCCATCCTCTTGGAGAAGCTGGCGATCTTCGAGGACGAGATTGCTGCCCGCAACGTCGTGGCCGATCGCTACAACGCGGCGCTTGGCGATGTGTGCATCGTCCCGGTGGTCGACCCGCGCGCGACCTCGGTGTGGGCGCAGTACACCATCCGACTGCCGCACGGCGTACGCGACGGGCTGGCGGCGGCCTTGCAGAAGGAAGGCGTGCCGAGCGCCGTCTATTACCGCATCCCGATGCACAAGCAGCCGGCCTATGCGCAGTACCCCTCGGCCGGCAACGGCCTGCCGGTGAGCGAAAAGCTGTCGGGCGAGGTCATCAGCCTGCCGATGCACGCCTATCTGGATGAAGCTGCCCAAGACCGCGTCATCAGCGCAGTGCGCCGCGCGCTGGGAAAATAGCTTTTCCCGGTACATTTTGTACGATGGGCCGGTTCTCGCAGGGAGCCGAGCCATGGCGGAGCGTGCAATGCGGCGCATGACGCCGGAAGAGTTCTATCGCTGGCCGGGTGAGGAGGGCGTCCGCTACGAGCTGGTGGACGGCTTCCCGCTCAAGGCGATGACCGGCGCGAGCCGCCAGCATGACCGGATTGTCGTCAATGCGCTATCCAGCCTGCATGTCAAGCTGCGCGGTTCGCCGTGCCGTCCCTCGACCGACGACATCGCTATTGCGGCGTTGAACGGGAATATCCGGCGTCCCGATCTGTCCGTCGATTGCGGCGACATGCCGGACACCGCCTATGAGGCCATCTCACCACGCCTCGTCGTCGAAGTGCTCTCGCCCTCGACCCGGCAGACCGACCTCTTTCGCAAGCTCGAAGAGTACAAGGCGCTGCCGTCGCTCGGCTATATACTCTTCATCGAGACGGACCTGCCGCGCGCACTGCTGTGGTGGCGGGCTCCGGGTAATGTCTGGGAGCTGGCGCAGTTCGACGGGCTGGATGGCGTTATCGACCTCGCCAACATCGGCGCCGGGCTCGCTATGGCCGAAATCTACGAGGATGTGACTTTTCCTGACCCCGCTGGCGGGTGAGGGCGGGCTCCGTTAGGTTCCCGCACCCCTCCAACTCGGCCGTACGTTCATGATTCGCAGCATCTTCTCGGTCGGCGGCTGGACGCTGCTCTCCCGCCTGACGGGGTTCATGCGCGATATCGTGATGGCGGCCGTGCTCGGCGCCGGGCCGGTGGCGGACGCGTTCTACATCGCCTTCCGGCTGCCCAATCATTTCCGCGCGATCTTCGCCGAGGGCGCCTTCAACACAGCCTTCATCCCGGCCTATGCAAGGGTGAAGACGCAGGAGGGCGACGCCAGCGCCCGGCGCTTCGCCGACGGCATCCTCACCGGCGTGGTGATCGTGCAACTTTTGGTGCTGGCGTTCGCGCTCCTGGCGACGCAATGGGTGGTGGCGACACTGGCGCCGGGCCTTTCGGCGGACCCGGAGCGGTTCGCCCTGACGGTCGAATTCACCCGCATCACCTTTCCCTATCTCGGGCTGATCGCCGTCGTCACGCTGGTCGGCGGCGTGCTGAACGCCAATGATCGGTTCTGGGCGGCGGCCGCCGCCTCCATCCTGCTCAATGTCGCCATGGTCGGCACGCTGAGCGTGGCCGGCATGTTTCCGACTGCCGGCAATGCCGCCGCATGGGGCGTGCTGATCTCCGGCTTCCTGCAGGTCGGGCTTCTGGTGTTCGACGCCGAGCGCTTTGGGCTCGGCCTGCGCTTCGGCCGGCCGCGGCTCGATCCCGAGACGAAGCGGTTCCTCATCGCCCTCGGCCCGGCCATCATCGGCTCGGCCGGCGTGCAGCTGGCGATCTTCGCCGACACGGTGATCGCCTCCTTCCTGCCGCAGGGGGCGATTGCCGCGCTGTTCTATGCCGACCGCATCAACCAATTGCCCATCGGCGTCGTCGGCATCGCCGCCGGCATCGTGCTGCTGCCGGAAATGTCGCGGCGGATCGCGGCCGAGGATATTGAGGGCGCCCGCCACGCGCAGGCCCGTGCCATCGAGCTGACCGTGCTCCTGGTGCTGCCGTTCCTCGCGGCGGCGCTGGTGATTCCCGAACTGATCATGCGCGCGCTGTTCCTGCGCGGCGCCTTCACGGCGGAAGCGGCCGCCGCCGCCGGGGCGACGCTGCAGGCCTATGCGGTCGGGCTCGTTCCCTTTGTGGTGATGCGCGCCTTCATGGCGCCGTTCTATGCCCGAGGCGACACCCGCACCCCGGTGATGGCGACGCTGGCCGCCGCCGCCGTGAATATTCTGCTGAAGATTTGGCTGATGGACGATTTCGCGCAGGTCGGCCTCGCCTTCGCGACCTCCATCGGCGGATGGATCAGCCTGATCCTGCTCGCGGTGCTGGCGCAGCGGCGCGGCTATGGCTGCGGCGACGCCGCCCTGATGCATATATTGCCGCGTTTTGCGATCATCGGGCTGGCGCTCGCGGGCACGCTTTATGCCGCGTCCATCTACTCGCAGGCGCTGGTTGCGGGCTTTGCTGCATTGCAGGATGAAACCCGCCTGGCTGTGTGCATTGCAGCGGGCGGAGCGGTTTATATTGCGCTGGTCGGCGTGCTGATCGGGCCGCGATACCTGCGCGGCCTGGCCCGTGGCCGGCCTCTCCCACCGGCGGCCTGAGCCGTTTTATCGCTTACGCGGCGCAGCAAAACTGTGGTAGTGCCGTCCTAGTATCGTGCATTTCCCGAAGCGGGGCGGGGTGGACGACGCGGCTTCGGACGCAGCGTCCGGGCTGCTATAAATGCCTAGTCTCGGAGACGGTTCCATGAATACCGCGTTGCCGCGCCTGTCCGCACTTGTGTCCGTTACCCTCGCTCTGGTCCTCGCCGGATGCTCCGAGCCACAGCAGGCGCAGCAGGCGCCCCCGGCTGCTCCGGTGACCGTCGCCAAGCCGGAAACTCGCACCATCACCGACTATGACGAATATGTCGGACGCTTCGCGGCGGTCGACTTCGTGAACATCTATGCGCGGGTCTCCGGCTATCTCGAGACGATCAACTTTACCGATGGCGCGCTGGTGAAGCAGGGCGACCTGCTGTTCACGATCGACAAGCGCCCGTTCCAGAATGCGCTCGACCAGGCCAACGCCAATCTCGCGCGGACGCAGGCCGATCTCGACTTCGCCAAGTCCGATCTCCAGCGTGCCCAGACGCTGCTGGATGACAAGACGTCCAACGCGATCTCCAAGCAGAGCTACGACCAGCGCGTGCAGAGCGAGCGCTCCGCACGCGGCAGCGTGGACGCTGCGCTGGCCGCCGTGCACACCGCCCAGCTCGATCTCGAATTCACCGACCTCCGCGCGCCCGTTTCGGGCCGCATCGGCGACCGCAAGGTCTCGGTCGGCAACTTGGTCACCGGCGGTTCGGGCGGCAGCAGCAGCAACACGCTGATGGCGACGGTGGTCTCCATCGACCCGATCTATTTCGAGTTCACCTATGACGAAGCCTCCTACCTGCGCTACCAGCGCATGTCGAAGGCCATGGGCGACGCCAGCAAGGCGATCCCGATCCGCATCGGCCTGATCGACGAGAAGGGCTTCCCGCATGAGGGCAAGCTGGACTTCGTCGACAACCAGATCAGCGGCGAGACCGGCACCATTCGCGGCCGCGCCGTTGTGGCGAACCCCGACGCGGTCTTCACCCCCGGCATGTTCGGCCGCATCCAGGTGCCGTCGTCCGCCCCGCACGCCGCGCTGCTGGTTCCCGATGTCGCCATCGGCACCGAGCAGACCCGAAAGTTCGTCTATGTGCTGGCGCCCGGCGACCAGCCGCAAGTGCCGCAGATGAAGTACGTCACTCTCGGACGGCAGATCGATGGCCAGCGCGTCATCAATAGCGGTATCGAGGCCGGCGACCTCATCGTCGTCAACGGCCTGATGCGCATCCGTCCAGGCTCCCAGGTGGTCGGCAAGCCGGCCGAGCCGGCGGCGGCGCCCGCCGCTGCGGCTGCTCCCAAGCCCGCCAATTGATCCGGGAGGGCTGACCGATGCGCTTCTCGCACTTCTTCATCGACCGTCCGATCTTCGCCGCGGTGATTTCCGTCGTGGTGATGATCCTTGGCGGCGTCGCCTATATCTCGCTGCCGGTCGCGCAGTATCCTGACATCGCCCCGCCAGTGATCAACGTCACCGGCCAGTATCCCGGCGCCAGCGCCGAGACGGTGGCCGATACCGTGGTCTCGCCCATCGAGCAGCAGATCAACGGCGTCGAGGGGATGCTGTACATCTCCTCGAACTCCAGCGCCGATGGCCGTTTCTCCATCGCCGTGACCTTCGATGTCGGCACCGACCTCGATATCGCGCAGGTCCAGGTGCAGAACCGCGTCGCCACGGCGACGCCGCGCCTGCCGCAGGACGTGCAGCAGATCGGCGTCACCGTCGCCAAGAGCTCGCCCGACATTCTGATGGTCATCAGCCTGTTCTCGCCGGACGATTCCCGCGACAGTCTGTTCATCTCGAACTACGCCAACCTTCAGATCAAGGATCAGATCCAGCGCGTGAAGGGTGTCGGCTCGATCACGGTATTCGGCTCGCGCGACTACGCGATGCAGGTGTGGCTCGATCCGTTGAAGCTGCAGGCGCTCAACCTGACCGCGACCGACGTCACCGCCGCCCTCCTGGCGCAGAACCTCCAGGTCGCCTCCGGCGTGCTCAACGCGCCGCCGGTGCCGAACCAGCTGGCCTTCCAGGTCGCGGTGCGAACGCTCGGCCGTCTCTCGACGCCCGAGGAGTTTGGCAACATCGTCGTGCGCCAGAGCAACGACGCCGTGGTGCGGCTGCGCGACGTGGCGCGCATCGACATCGAGGCGCAGGACAATTCCTCGATCTCATACTTCGATTCCAAGCCCTCGGTGGCACTCGGCATCTTCCAACTGCCCGGCTCGAACGCGCTGGCGACCGGCCAGGCCATCGAGGCCGCGATCAAGGAAATCTCCAAGAGCTTCCCGGCGGGCGTCGCCTATTCGACCGCCTACAACCCGACCCTGTTCATCGCGGAATCGGTGAGGGCGGTCGAGGACACTATCCTCGAGGCCATCCTCCTCGTGGTGATCGTGGTGATCCTGTTCCTGCAGTCCTGGCGCGCCGCGATCATCCCGATCCTGGCGATCCCGGTCTCGCTGATCGGCACCTTCTTCATCATGAGCCTGTTCGGCTTCTCGCTGAACAATCTGTCGCTGTTCGGCCTGGTGCTGGCCATCGGTATCGTGGTCGACGACGCCATCGTCGTGGTGGAAAGCGTCGAGCACAACATATCGACCGGCCTCAGCCCGCGCGATGCCGCCTACAAGACCATGGACGAGGTCGGCGGCGCGCTGGTGGCGATTTCGCTGGTGCTGGCGTCGGTGTTCATCCCGTCGGCCTTCATCACCGGCATTTCCGGGCAGTTCTATCGTCAGTTTGCGCTGACGATTGCCGGCTCGACGCTGATCTCGCTGCTGGTGTCGCTGACGCTGTCGCCTGCCATGTGCGCGATGCTGCTGAAGCCGCACCGCGAGGAAGGCTACAAGCCGGCCTGGTATGCGCGGCCGTTCACCGGCTTCTTCTATTATTTCAACAAGGGCTTCAACGGCCTGTCGCGCGGCTATGGCTGGCTGACCGGCAAGCTGGTGCGGTTCGCGGTCATCGTGCTGCTGGTCTATTGCGCCATCCTGTTCGGCGGCTTCCAGCTGTTCAAGATGACGCCGCAGGGCTTCATCCCGGCGCAGGATCGCGGCTATCTCATTGTCGCCTCTCAGCTTCCCGGTGGTGCCTCTCTCAGCCGCACCAATGAGGTGATGACCCGCGCCGCCAAGATCGCGCTTGCCCAGCCCGGCGTCGCGCATGTGGTGAACATTGTCGGCTTCTCCGGTGCGACCTTCACCAATGCGCCGAATGCCGGCGCGATGTTCGTCATCCTCGGCCCCGCAGCCGAGCGGGCGCAGCATCCCGGCCAGTCGGCTCCGGCGATCCAGGGCGCGCTGTTCGGCAAGCTGGCGGCGATCGAAGAAGCCTTCATGATCGTGGTGGCGCCGCCGCCGGTCAACGGCATCGGCAATGCCGGCGGCTATCGCATGATGATCGAGGATCGCGGCGGTCGCGGCTATGAGGCGCTGCAGGGCGCGGTCTACGCCATGATGGGCCGGGCCAACCAGACGCCCGGACTCAAGCAGGTGTACTCGCTGTTCGAGACCTCGACGCCGCAGCTCTATCTCGACATCGACCGCACCAAGGCGCAACTGCTCGGCGTCAACATGGCGGACGTGTTCTCGACGCTGCAGATCTATATCGGTTCGTCCTACGTCAACGACTTCAACCTGTTCGGCCGGACCTACCGGGTGCAGGCACAGGCGGATTCCGAGTTCCGCCTGACGCCGGACGACATATTGCGGCTGCGGGTGAAGAACACCGAGGGCGAGACCGTGCCGCTCGGCTCGTTCGTGACGGTAAGGGATATTTCCGGCCCGTTCCGCGTGCCGCGCTACAATCTCTACCCGGCCGCGGAGCTTGACGGCGACACCGCCGGCATCTCGCAGGGCCAGGCGATCCAGCTCATGCAGCAGATCGCCAACGAGACGCTGCCGGACGGCTTCTCGTTCGAATGGACGGCGCTCGCCTACCAGCAGATCATGGCCGGCAACACCGCCATCTTCGCCTTCGGCCTCGGCGTGGTGTTCGTGTTCCTGGTGCTGGCCGCGCAGTATGAAAGCCTGACGCTGCCCCTTGCGGTCATCATGATCGTGCCGATGTGCCTGATCGCGGCGGTGACCGGAATCCTGTTGCGAGGGCAGGACAACAACATCCTGTCCCAGGTCGGCTTCATCGTGCTGATCGGCCTGGCGGCGAAGAACGCGATTCTCATCGTGGAGTTCGCCAAGCAGCTGGAGGATCGCGGCGAGAACCGCTTCGTGGCGGCGACCCACGCGGCCCAGCTTCGCCTGCGCCCGATCATCATGACCTCGCTCGCCTTCATCCTCGGCGTCGTGCCGTTGGTGATCGCGACCGGCGCCGGCGCCGAGCTGCGCCAGGCACTCGGCACGGCGGTGTTCTCCGGCATGGTTGGCGTGACGTTCTTCGGCCTGCTGTTCACGCCCACTTTCTACGTGGTCAGCCGCTGGCTGGCGGGCTTCGGCGAGCGCCGCCGCCTGCGCAAGTCGCAGGACACGCCGCCGCCACCTCCTGCACCGCAGCCGACGCACTGAGTGACCTAGAAACGAAAAGGCCCTATCGGATGTTCTCCGGTGGGGCCTTTTTCTCGAGTCCGGCGAGGACGATCAGTCCAGCACGGCGGCTTTCAGCAGGCACACCATGGTGGCCTGCGCCGGCTCGGAGCTGGTGTTGCGGATGATGTGCCGCCGGTCGCAGCGATAGCGCAGCGTTTCGCCGGCGCGGGCATATTCGACGATATCGGCGCACTCGACTTCCAGCTCCCCCGACAGGATCGACAGGCACTCGATGGAGCCGCGCTGGTGGCCGTCGGAGATCAGCTCGCCGCCCGGCTCGGCGACGAAATCGAACCATTGCAGCCACTCCACCGTCTTGATCCAGCCGGTGATGGTGAGGCGGCACTTGCCGTCCTCCGACACCAGGATCGGCGTATCGGCGCGGGTGAGGTGCTCGACGAAGGGCTCGTCGTCGGTGGCGGCCAGGAAGCGCTCGATCGACACGTCCAGCGCCTGCGACAGCCGCCACACGGTGGCGAGCGTCGGGTTGGTCTCGTTGCGCTCGATCTGGCTGATGATCGACTTGGCGACGCCGGACTGCTCGGCGAGTTCCGACAGCGAGAGATTATAGGCCTTGCGCAGGCGCTGGATGGTGCGCCCGAGCTGGCCGGTCATGGCCTGCGCGCCGGCATCCATGCCGCCACGATCGAGAATGCGCGTGCGGCCCGACATGTCTGCTCCTGCTCTGCTTCAGCCCGGACATTAGGTCGGCGCTTGTGCGCCGTGCAAGCCGCGATGGCACATGCATGATGGTTTTGGCAGCTATGCCCATGATAATGCCGAGATTGGTGGATTGCAGATGCGCGCCTGATCCGGCCCGACTAAACTGATGGCATGATGCAGCAAAACTCCCGCCTGCCCACCGTCGACGATGTCATTTCCGCTGCCGAGCAGATAGCCGGCGTCGCGATCCGAACGCCGCTTCTCGCCTGCGCCAAGCTCGATGAGCTCACCGGCGGGCGCGTATTCCTGAAACCCGAGCCGTTGCAGCGCACCGGCTCGTTCAAGTTTCGCGGCGCCTATAACCGCATCTCGCGCATCCCGGCCGACCAGCGTGCGGGCGGCGTGGTGGCGTGCTCGTCCGGCAACCACGCGCAGGGCGTGGCGGCGGCCGCGACCCTGATGGGCATGCGCTCGGTGATCGTGATGCCGAACGACGCGCCGGCAATGAAGCGAGAGCGGACCATCGCCTTCGGCGCCGAGGTCATCGACTACGACCGCGAGCTGGATGACCGCGACGCCATCGCCGACAGGATTGCGCGGGAGCGCGGGGCGATCTTCGTGCCGCCCTATGACGATTTCCACATCATCGCCGGGCAGGGCACGGTGGGCCTCGAGATCGCGCAGGATCTGGCGGCGCTCGACCTGGTGCTCGACTATGTGGTCGCGAACGCCTCCGGCGGCGGGCTGGTGTCCGGCATAGCCCTCGCGGTGAAGGCGCGCTTTCCGAACGCCCATATTTTGACCGCCGAGCCGGCCGGCTTCGACGACCATGCCCGCTCGTTCCGCTCCGGCGGGCGCGAGCGCAACAACCGCTCATCCGGCTCGATCTGCGACGCGCTGCTGGCGGCGACGCCGGGCCATCTGACGTTCCAGATTTCCTCGCAGATCGTCGGCGAGGGTGTCTCGGCGACCGACGAGGAAGTCGAGCGCGCGGTCGCCTTCGCGTTCGAGGAGCTGAAGCTGGTGGTGGAGCCGGGCGGCGCGGTCGCGCTGGCGGCGGTGCTGGCGGGGCGGCTCGATCTCAAGGGCAAGGTCGCGGCGATCGTGCTGTCGGGCGGCAATGTCGACGGCGCGATGTTCGCACGCTGCCTCGCGGCGGGGAAGGCGGCCTGAGGGGCGGGTCTGTTCTTCCCTCATTCCCGGACTTGACCCGGCCATGAGGGTATGAGGGGCGTGCGCGCGCCCTCACGCCGTCTTGGCGGCAGTCCGTACGCTCATGGCCTGCGCGGCGTTGATGTTGCTGAGGAACTGCTCGGTGCAGGCGCGCCAGCTATGGCGCAGGGCGAAATCGCGGGCGTCGGTGCGGCTGATCTCCAGCGCGCCGAGGGCGGCACGGCGCAGATCGGTGTCGAGCCGGCCTACCGGGGCGTCCGGGGGGGCGCTGCCGATGACATCGGTGGGGCCGGTGACCGGGAAGGCGGCGACCGGCACGCCGCTGGCGAGCGCTTCCAGCAGCACGATGCCGAAGGTGTCGGTGAGGCTCGGGAACACGAACACGTCGGCGCTGGAATAGACCTTTGCCAGCGCCTCGCCCTCCCTCATCCCAAGGAACTTGGCCTGGGGATAGGCGGCTTCCAGTTCCTTGCGGGAGGGGCCGTCGCCGACCACCACCTTGGTGCCGGGCAGATCGAGGTCGAGGAAGGCGCCGATGTTCTTTTCCACCGCCACCCGGCCGACGAACAGGAAGATCGGGCGGGGCAGGGCGGCGAGCGTCGCGTCATCGATCTCTTCCGCGGTACGTGGGCGGAAAAGCTCGGCGTCGACGCCGCGCGACCAGCGCACGATGTTGTGGAAGCCGCGCCCGCGCAATTCGGCCTCCAACGTCGGGGTCGAGACCATGATGCCGGCGCCGGCATTGTGGAAGCGGCGCAGAAAGGCATAGGAAAGCGCCTGCGGAACCGGGGCGCGGGCGGCCAGATATTCCGGGAAGCGGGTGTGGTAGCTGGTGGTGAAGATCTGGTCGCGCGACAGGCACACGCTGCGCGCCAGCATGCCGACCGGACCCTCAGTCGCGATGTGGACGAAGTCGGCGCCGATCTTGTCCATGCGGCGCGCCACCATGGCGCGGGTCGCCAGCGCCAGCCGCACTTCCGGGTAGGTCGGCATCGGCACGGTGCGGAAATCGCCCGGTGTCATGAACTCGATGTCGGCGCCGAGCTTTTTCGCCTCGCGGGCGGTGTGCTGGAGCGAGCGCACCACGCCGTTGACCTGCGGCGTCCACGCGTCGGTCGCGATGAGGATGCGCATCAGGCGGCGACCTTGGGGCGTTCCAGCAGCAGCGGCGCGATGCTCTTGGCGCGGGTCTCGCGGGCCCAGTCGATCAGTTCGAACCGGCCGTCCTCATGCTCGACGATGGCGGTGCAGCTTTCCACCCAGTCGCCGCAGTTGAGATAGCGGACGCCGAACTGGTCATGCATGACGGCGTGGTGGATGTGGCCGCAGATCACGCCATCCACCTTGTTGCGGCGCGCCTCTGTGGCGACGGCTTCCTCGAACCGGCCGATGAAGCTGACGGCGTTCTTCACCTTCAGCTTGGCCCACTGGCTCAGAGACCAATAGGGAAAGCCGAGCTTGCGGCGGATCCAGTTGAGGTAGGTGTTGATGCCGAGCGCGGCGGTGTAGGCGCCGTCGCCGAGGAAGGCGAGCCATTTGGCGTGGCGCACCACGACGTCGAAGATGTCGCCGTGGATGACGAGGTAGCGCTTGCCGTCGGCGGCCTCGTGGATCGCCGTTTCGACCACTTCGATGCCGCCGAAATGATTGCCGTAATAGTCGCGGAGGAATTCATCGTGGTTCCCCGGCAGATAGACGATACGGGTGCCCTTGCGCCCCTTGCGCAGCAGCTTCTGCACTACGTCGTTATGGGTCTGCGGCCAATACCAGCCGGAACGCAGCCGCCAGCCATCGACGATGTCGCCGACGAGATAGAGCGTATCGGCGTCGTGGTGCCTCAGGAAGTCGAGCAGCAAATCCGCCTGGCAGCCCTTGGTTCCGAGATGGACATCGGACAGGAACATGCTGCGGAAGTGACGGGCATCCGGCGCGTCGCTCATCTCGGAGGAACTCCCTGCCAGATGTGTTTCGATGCCAGCTAACGGGCTCACCGCTTGGTTCATGGCCGGAGATAGCCCGAGTCGGACTACGCTTTTATGACGCTCCGTCAGAGGCGGGGCCGCTTCGTCTGCCGTTCAGATGAACAGCATCACCACGCTGGAGGCCACCAGGCCCGCCATGATGTAATTCACGATGCGCTGCTGGCGCGGCCTGGAGAGCGTGCGGGCGAGCAGGGCGCCGAAGCCGGCCCATAGCGACAGCGCCGGGAACGAGACGGCCCCCATCACCACCGCGATGACAAGGACTTCGCTAATGAGGTCGCCGCCAATAGTGGTGAAGGCCGGCACCACGCTGAGTGCCAGCGTCCAGGCCTTCGGGTTGATCCACTGGAACAGCGCCGATTGCAGCAGCGTCGGCGGTTTCTCCATCGCGCCGGCGCCGCCGGGGCCGGAGGCATGGGCGATCTTCCAGGCGAGGTAGAGCAGATAGGCCGCTCCGGCGATCTTCATGGCGGGATGCAGGAAGGGCACGGCGGTGAACAGGCCGCCGAGCCCGAGGCCGACCGCCGCGACCATCACCGCGAAGCCGAGCGCGACGCCCCATATCTGCGGCAGGGTGCGGCGGAAGCCGAAGGCGGCGCCCGATCCGGCGGAGATCATGTTGTTGGGGCCGGGCGTGAACGCGCCGGCGATGGCGAACATCAACAGCGACAGAAGGTGTTGGCTCACGACGCCCTCCCGGCGGATACGTCAGTGTGGCTGACGTTTATTAATGTCACAGCTAAGCCTGTCCGCGCTCGCGTGCAACCCGAAATGGACGCGGTGGAGTTGCCGCACGCCGGGCTTGGGTGGATGATCCGCGCCCTTTGACCTATTTGGGGCGTGACGGATGAAGCTCGTTCGGTTCGGTACCGCCGGTGTGGAGAAGCCCGGCATTCTCGACGCCAATGGCGTGGTGCGCGACCTCAGCGGCCTGGTGACGGATATTGGCGGCGGCTTGCTGTCGCCGGCGGGGCTCGAGCGGCTGCGCGATATTGAGCCGGCTTCGCTTCCTGCGGCTCCCGCCGGGGTGCGGCTCGGGCCCTGCGTGGCGCGGCCGGGGCATTTCATCGCCGTCGGGCTGAACTATGCCGACCATGCGGAAGAGGCCGGCATGGCGATCCCGACCGAGCCGGTACTGTTCTCCAAGGCGCCGAACTGCATCGTCGGGCCCAATGACGACATCATCCAGCCGAAGGGCTCGACCAAACTGGACTGGGAGGTCGAGCTCGCCATCGTGATCGGCACCAGGGCGCGTTATGTCGAGGAAGCGCAGGCGGGTGCCCACATCGCCGGCTTCTGCCTCGCCAACGACGTGTCGGAGCGCGCCTTCCAGATCGAGCGCGGCGGGCAGTGGATCAAGGGCAAGAGCTGCGAGACCTTCGGGCCGCTGGGGCCGTGGCTGGTCACACCGGACGAGGTCGATGTGCAGAACCTCGCCATGTGGCTCGACGTGAACGGCGAGAAGCGCCAGCGCGGCTCGACCCGCACCATGATCTTCAACGTGAACTTTCTGGTGTCCTACATCAGCCAGTTCATGGTGCTGGATGTCGGCGACGTCATCATCACCGGCACGCCGCCCGGCGTCGGGCTTGGCATGAAGCCGCCGGTCTATCTCAAGGCCGGCGACGTCGTCACGCTGGGCGTGGAGGGGCTCGGTGAACAGCGCCAGAAGGTGGTGCCGTTCACCGGCTAAGCTTTAGTGAGCGACCAGCAGCGCGGCCGGCGGGTGCGCCAGCATCGAGGCGGTGACGCCGCCGAGGATGAACTCGGCGAGCCGCGAGCGGCTATAGGCGCCGAGCACGATGAGGTCGGCACCGAACGCGACGGCCTCGGCGGCAATCGCCTTGGGCGCGGATCCGGCCTCGATATGCTTGTGCACGGCATTGGCGCCGTGCGAGGCGAGGAAGTCGACGAGCTTCTCGCCGGACGTGCCGATATCGGCGGTATCCTCGCTCACCGTGAGCACTTCGACCGTCTCGGCGGCCGCCAGCAGCGGCAGGGCGAAGCGCACGGCATGGCCGGCCTCGCGCGAGGGCTTCCATGCCACCAGAACGCGCTTGATGGCGGCCGGCACCGGCTTGCCGGTGGGCACCACGATGACCGGGCCGTTGCAGGCCAGCGCCAGATGCTCGGGCAGGGTGGTGGCGAGTTCGTCGTCGACGGTGCCATAGGGCGTCTCGCTGACCACGGTGACATCGGCGAAGTTGACGGCAGCGCTCAGTTCCGAGGTGACATCGCCTTCCACGGCCTGCCATGTGCCGGTGATGCCGGCCTTGGCGACGGCCTGCTCGAACTGCGTCTTGATGCCGGCTTCCTTTTCCTTGGCTTCGCGCACCAGTTGCCGGATGTAGATCGACAGCGCGCGGCCAACGCGCGGCACGCCGGCGGGATACAGCGTGTAGATCGCCTGCAGGCTCGCACCGGACTGGGCGGCGAGGCCGACAGCGAAGGCGAGGCGGTCATTGAAGCCGCTGTCGGGAGCGGCATGAAGCAGGATGGTGCGCAGGGACATGATGGTTTCTCTCAAAAGCTCGTTGTTCCGGCTATTTCTAACGTTACGTCATATCGGCGCTATGGAAATCGGGAAAATCACCATCCGCAACACCGCCTATCGGCCGCCATTCATCACGAGCGCGCGAGAAGGTGTCCCGCGGGTTGCCATCGTTTAGAGCCTTACTAAGGTGCCCCGGTGGGGCAGGGAGCCGCTCCACGATTCACCGGGAGCCATTCATGAATCGTCGCTGGGCCGTCGCCGTGGCCGCCGTCTCGTTTTCCGCCATTGCGGCGACCGCCGTGGTCGCGCAGTCCGATGTGATCAAGCAGCGCCAGACCCTTCTGAAGCAGTTTGGCGACGTCACCAAGCCGGTCGGCGGCATGCTGCGCGGCAGTGTGCCGTTCGACCTCGCCACCGTGCAGACCGCGCTCGACACCTATGTCAAGAACGCCAAGGTGCTGCCGACGCTGTTCCCTGCGGGTTCCGACACTGGCGACACCGAGGCGTTGCCGACGGTGTGGGCTAAGAATGCCGAGTTCGTCGCGCTCTACGCCAAGCTCGGCAGCGACGCGACGGCCGCCCGCACCGCCATCACCGACGAGGCCAGCTTCAAGGCCAATTTCCCCGGCGTGGTCAAGAATTGCGGCACCTGCCACGACACCTTTCGCAAGAAGAGCTGACGTGATTTCTCCCTCCGGGATGCTGGTGGATAGCCCGGCTTCAACGTGTTCTCGTCATCCCGGAACGGCCGTAAGGCCGTATCCGGGATCGCAAGCCGGATTATCCTGCGAGCGATCCCGGCTCTGCGCTGCGCTTCGGCCGGGATGACGGCGGTGGGGGAGAATTCGCGAACAGATTCCCTAACCATCCCCGGCACCACGCCGGCTATGATGCTGGCGTGGGACCTGCCGACGCGGGTGGGAAAATGGCTGCTGGCCGTGCTGGTGGGGCTCGCCTTCGCCAGCAAATATTACGGCGATGTCGGGCTGGTCTGGCACCAGTGGAACGGGCTGGCGATCCTCGTCATCGTCGTGTTCCGGCTATTCTGGGGCGTGGTGGGTGGCTCAACCGCCCGCTTCGGCCAGTTCGTGCGCGGGCCGGGGGTGGGCATCGGTTATCTCGCCGGGTTGCTGCGCGGCCGGGCGCAGCATTATCTCGGCCATAGCCCGGTCGGCGGCTGGATGGTGATCGCGCTGCTGGCGGTGGTCGCCGCGCAGGGACTCACCGGGCTGTTCACCACCGACGACATCATCGTCTATGGGCCGCTGACCAATGTGGTGAGCGACGCAACAATCGCGCGCGCATCGGCGCTGCACGGCACGATCTTCCAGATATTGCTGTGGCTGATCGGCATCCATGTCGCCACCAACATCGCCTATTCGCTACTCGGACGCGACAATCTCATCCTCGCCATGCTGACCGGCCGCAAGCCGGCGGCTGGCTACGTCGACAAGGCTCCGGCGACGCCGGGCTCGGTCGCCCTCGCTTTGCTGTGCCTGGTCGCAGCAGCGGGTGTGGTTTTCGGCGGCATAGCGCTGGCGGGCGGCGATCCGTTTCCGTGAGTAATCTTAAGTGACTTTCGGCGGTCTTGCCCGGCGGCGGTACCTATGGTCCATGGCGCGACATGAACGCTTTCAAGGGGATCGCGCTGCAGATTTGCGCGACCTTTCTCTTCACCATCATGGCCGCCATGGTGCGAATCGTCTCGGAACGGGTTCCGACCGGCGAAGTAGTGTTCGCGCGCTCGTTCTTCGCGCTGTTTCCCCTGATGGCACTGCTGGCGTTCCGCCGTGAGATCGGCGCGGCGGTGCGCACCGCCCATCCTGTTGGCCATGTCGTGCGCGGCAGCATGGGCGTGTGCGCCATGGGCCTGAGCTTTGCCGCGCTGGCGCGCATTCCGCTGGCGGATGCTACCGCCATCGGCTTCACCGCCCCGCTGGTCACTGTCGCGCTGGCGGCGATCCTGCTCGGTGAGACCGTGCGGTTCTATCGCTGGGCGGCGGTCGTGGTCGGCCTTGGCGGCGTGGTCTTGATGTTGTGGCCGCATCTCGGCGGCGGCTTCGACACGCGCGAGCACATGATCGGCGCGATCTGCGCGCTGGCCGCCGCCGTGTTCACCGCCATCGCCATGACCCAGGTGCGCCGGCTCACCGCCACCGAGACCACTGCCGCCATCGTGTTCTATTTCCAGGCGCTTGCGGCGGTCGCGGGGCTGGCGACAGCCGCCTGGGGCTGGACGCTCCCAAGCCTCGGCGATGCCGTGCTGCTGGTGGCGCTCGGTGTGGTCGGCGGCATGGGGCAGATATTTCTGACCGAGAGCTACCGTTACGCGCCGGCCTCGGTGGTGGCGCCGTTCGCCTATTCCGCGATGCTGTGGTCGCTGCTGCTGGGCTTCGTGCTGTTTTCGGAGGTTCCGCCACTGCTGGTGCTGGCCGGCGGGCTGATCGTGGTGGGGGCGGGCCTGTTCGTGATCTGGCGCGAGCGCCAGCTCGGCATCGACCGCGCCGAGGCGGATGCCGCTTCCACGCCGCCGGCCGGGCCGACGGTGTAACGCGTCCAGCCGTCGGAACGCCTGATTTTCAGAAGGCTTTGAAGGTGATGATGGTGCGGGTGTCCTGGATGCCGGCGATGCCCTGCACCTTCTCGTTCACGAAATGGCCGATATCGGTGCCCTCGGCGACATAGAACTTCACCAGCAGATCGAACTCGCCGGCGGTGGAATAGATCTCCGAGGCGATCTCGGCATCGGCGATGGCGTTGGCCACCTCATAGGAGCGGCCGAGCTGGCATTTGATCTGCATGAAGAAGGGTATCATCGCGGTCTTCCGAAGGCTGGTCGGGAGCGCCACAGGATCAGAAGGGCTTGGCCGGCGCAACCCCTGCTGCACCGCGTCTTGCAAGCCAAAGCGGCTTCGCCTATGCGTCGCGCGACGATCTCGTTGGGGTGTCCGCAAGGACTGAGAGGCGGCTGGCCAACCCACGAACCTGATCCGGGTCATGCCGGCGGAGGAAACGGATCGCGCACGCGCGGGCGAGTTGCGCCCTAGCAGGACGCGCCCGGCCTCAATGGCGAGGGAGGCGTGCGGTGAGCGAAGTTTCCAGCGACGATGTGGGCGACGGCTCGACCGCGATCGCGGTGACGATTGCGGGCTCGGATTCCGGTGGCGGGGCGGGCATCCAGGCCGATCTCAAGACGTTCTCCGCGCTCGGCGTCTATGGTGCCAGCGTCATCACCGCCTTGACCGCGCAGAACACGCTGGGCGTCGCCGGCATCCATGACGTGCCGCCCGCCTTTGTGGCCGCGCAGATGGATGCGGTGTTCTCCGACCTCAAAGTGAACGCAGTGAAGATCGGCATGCTGTCGCGCCCCGAGGTGATCGAGACCGTCGCCGCCGGGCTGGATCGGCACAATATGACCCAGGTGGTGCTCGATCCGGTGATGATTTCCGCTTCGGGCCACCGCCTGCTGGTGCCGGAGGCCATCGAGTCGCTGCAGGCGGTGCTGCTGCGCCGCGCGCTGCTGATCACGCCGAACCTGCCGGAGGCGGCGGCGTTGCTCCACACCGAGCCGGCGACCACCAATGCGCAGGTGCGCCGGCAAGCCGAACGGCTGATGACGTTCGGACCGAAAGCGGTGCTGATCAAGGGCGGTCATGGCGAGGGTGCGGACAGCATCGACGTGCTGCTCGACCATGAAGGCTTCATGGAGCTTTCCGCGCCGCGCGTCGAGACGAAGAACACCCACGGCACCGGCTGCACGCTGTCCTCCGCCATTGCGAGCGGCCTCACCAAGGGCATGGGGCTGCGCGATGCGGTGCGGATGGCGAAAGCGTATCTGACCAGCGCCATCCTGCATTCCAACGAACTGCACATCGGCGGGGGCCATGGCCCGGTGCATCATTTCCATGAGTGGTGGAACCGCCAATAGGGGCGGCGCCATGAAGCTGCTCGCGCCCCGCATCGCTGTCGCCGCCGTCTATGCCGGGCTGTTCTTCGGCCTCGGCGTCTATATGCCGTTCTTCCCGGTGTGGCTGGCCAATCGCGGCTTCGATGCGTCGTGGATCGCCTTTGCGCTGGCGCTGCCGATGTCGATCCGGCTGTTCACCATGCCGCTGGGCGGGCTGCTGGCCGACCGCACGGGTCGGCCGCGCGCGACGCTGGTCGTCTATGCCGCAATGACGGCGCTGTGCTTCGTCGGCGTCGCGCTGGCGCCCTCCGCGACGCTGATGCTGGTGGCGCTGGGGCTGGCGGCGAGCTTCTGGCAGCCGAGCCTGCCGGTGCTGGATGCCTATGCGGTCGCCAAGCGCCGGCAGGGGCTGGTGGATTACGGCCGGGTGAGACTTTGGGGGTCGCTCGCCTTCATCGGCGGCAATCTGGCCGGCGGGTTCCTGCTCGGCGGCCTCCCGCATGACGCGGTGATCTGGTTCATCGTCGGCAGCAGCGTGTTCACGGTGCTGGCCGCGCTGACGCTGGACGAGACGAAGCTGCCGCACACCGAGCATCTGCCGCACGTTGAGAAGGTCGGCGCCGTACTCGCGGTCGGCATTGCGGCGGCGGCGCTGGTGCAGGGTTCGCACGCGGTGCTCTACGCCTTCGCCTCGGTGCACTGGCATGCGATCGGGCTGTCGGACGGCACCATCGGCGCGATGTGGGCGATCGGCGTGGTGGCCGAGGTGCTGCTGTTCCGCATCGCCACAAAGGTGACCGCGCGGCTCGGGCCGGAGCTTCTGCTGCTGGCCGGCGGGCTGGCGGGGATCGTGCGCTTCGGCGCGATGAGCCTCGAGCCCTCGGTGCTGCTGCTGCCGTTCCTGCAGATGCTGCACGCGGCGACGTTCGGCTGTACCTATCTCGGCACGGTGGAACTGGTGGCGCGCTATGCCCCGGTGCGCAAGGCGGCGGGGACGCAGGCGATGGCCGCCTGGGGCACCGCGATCGCGATGACCTCGGCGACGCTGCTGTCCGGTGTGCTGTGGGAGCGGTTCGGCAGCGGGACGTTCCTGCTCTCGGTCGGCATGTCCGCGGGCGGCGCCGCACTGGCCTGGACCGCGTTTCTGCTGCGTCAGCCCCAAAGAGCCGGTTCGGGCGGGTAGAGCAGGCTGCCCTCGAAACGCAGGCCGGGCACCCGGTCGCGGGCGAGCAAGAGCGGGCCGTCGAGATCGACGAAGCGTGCCAATGAGGCCAGCAGCATGGCGGGGGCCATGGCAAGCGAGGTCGCGACCATGCAGCCGACCATGATCTGGAGCCCCGCCGCACGGGCATCCTGCGCCAGACCCAACGCCTCGGTCAGCCCGCCGGTCTTGTCGAGCTTGATATTGATGGCGTCGTAGCGACCGATGAGGTGATGCAGCCCGGCGCGGTCATGCGCGCTCTCGTCGGCGCAGATCGGCACGGTGTGCGGGATGTCGGCGAGCGCCGCATCATTGTCGGCCGGCAGGGGCTGCTCCACCAGCAGGACGCCGGCCTGCGCGCAGGCATCCAGGTTTGCCGCGAGGTTGGCAGGGGTCCAGCCCTCGTTTGCATCCACGATGAGTGCGGATTCGGGAACCGCAGCGTGAATCGCCCTGATGCGCTGGAGATCGCCATCGGTGCCGAGCTTGAGCTTCAGCAGCGGCCGGGCGGCTTCGCGCGCGGCCTGCGCCATGGCTTCCGGCGTATCGAGGCTGATCGTGTAGGCGGTGGTGACGGGCAGCGGGGCGGGCAGGCCGGCAAGATCATAGGCGCGGCGGCCAGTGCGCTTGGCCTCCAGATCCCACATCGCGCAGTCCAGCGCGTTGCGCGCCGCCCCGCTCGGCAGCAGATCCTGCAACGCCTCGCGAGTGATGCCGGCCACGATGACGTGGCGCACGCTGTTGATGGTCGCCATCACGCCCTCGACGCTTTCGCCATAGCGCGCATAGGGCACGCATTCGCCGCGCCCCGTTGCATTGCCGTCGCGAATTTCCGCCATCACCACGGCGGCCTCGGTCTTCGAGCCGCGCGAGATGGTGAAGCTGCCCTGTATGGGGAAGCGCTCCGTGACGACGTTCAGTTGCGGCATGGGCGACCATGAGTCGATGATGGAAGGCGAAGCGAATCAATGGCGCTATCGGGCAAGCATAATGCGGCGGCACAATGGGCCGTCACGGGGAAAGCACAGTCCGTGCGCAAGCGCTGCTTCACGCTACTATGATACCGTAACGCCGGGCTATTGGCTCGACAGGATGTAAGCTGCACGGATAAGAGGTTAAGCACGATCTCACATGCGTCGGGGGCGTTTCCCGGCGCTTTTGCCGCGATCCCGTTCCGGGGCGCGCGAAGACGAGATGGGAGCCGCATTTGGGGGCCGCAGAAGCGCCGCTTCTAGCCACAGCGCGCCACGGCCGAGAGTTGGTCTTCGTCGGCAATGGCCGATGGATTGCCGCTCAAAGCCAGGCGCTGGAAGGTGCTGTCGATGCGGGCGTGGCCGAACTCGGCACCGCGCCGACGGAAGCCGCGCGCCTCGACCTCTCCGGCGTGCGCAGCCTCGATACGGTCGGCGCGGTGATGGTCGACCGGCTGGTTCGGGCGCTGGAAGATGCCGGCGTGCGCATGCAGGTGGTCGGGCTGGAGCGCCGCTTCGAGCCATTGCTCAACGAGATCACCAAGCGCTGCCGGGACATGCCGCCACACAAGCGGCATATCAACCCGCTCATCGGCGGCCTGCGGGTCATCGGCGGGACCGTGGCGGGCATGGCCAGCGACGCCAAGGTGTTCCTGGGCTTCGTCGGCGCGGTGGTGCTCGCGACGCTGCGCGTTGCGGTGAAGCCGCTTACCTTCCGCTGGACCTCGATGGTCTATCATCTTGAGCGCACCGGCCTGCGCGCTGTGCCGATCATCGCGCTGATCACCTTCCTGATCGGCTGCATCATCGCGCAGCAGGGCATCTTCCATTTCCGCAAGTTCGGCGCGACCACCTATGTCGTGGACATGGTGGGCATCCTCACGCTTCGCGAACTGGGCGTGCTGATCGTCTCCATCATGGTCGCCGGCCGTTCCGGCAGCGCCTTCACCGCCGAACTCGGCTCGATGAAGATGCGCGAGGAGGTCGACGCGCTGCGGGTGATGGGGTTTGATCCCAATGAGGTGCTGGTGCTGCCGCGCCTGGTCTCGCTCATCATCGCGCTGCCGCTGCTCACCTTCATCGGCAATATGTGTGCGCTGTTCGGCGGCGGGCTGGTGGCTTGGCTGTATGGCGACATCTCGCCGGAAATCTTCATGAACCGGCTGCAGGAAGCCATCGGGCTGAACACGTTCGAGGTCGGCATGATCAAGGCGCCGTTCATGGCCGCGATCATCGGCCTGATCGCCTGCATGGAGGGCATGCGGGTCGGCGGCAGCGCCGAGTCGCTGGGCGCGCGCACCACGGCCTCCGTGGTGAAGGCGATCTTCCTCGTCATCGTGATGGACGGGCTGTTCGCCATGTTCTTCGCCGCGATCGATATGTGAGGGCACAGGTGCAGCTCGACAGCGATCTCGCGAGAAACACCCTTGGTGCCGCGCCGGCCGAGGAGCCGATCATCCGCGTGCGCGACGTCGTGGTGGGCTTCGGCGACCGCATCATCCTGAAAGGTCTCTCGCTCGACGTGATGCGCGGCGAGATTCTCGGCTTCGTCGGCGCGTCCGGCGGCGGCAAATCGGTGCTGATGCGCACCATCCTCGGGCTGACGCCCAAGCGCGCCGGCACCGTCGAGGTGTTCGGCCAGGATCTCGACACGCTGAGCTATGCCGAGCGGCGTCTGCTCGAGCAGCGCTGGGGCGTGCTGTTCCAGCAGGGCGCGCTGTTCTCCTCGCTCACCGTGCGCCAGAACATCCAGTTCCCGATGCGCGAATATCTCGATATGTCGCCCAAGCTGATGGACGAGATCACCATCGCCAAGATCGAGATGGTCGGCCTGTCGCCGGATGTGGCGGAGAAGGCGCCGTCCGAATTGTCGGGCGGCATGATCAAGCGCGCGGCGCTGGCGCGAGCCCTGGCGCTCGACCCGGAAATCCTGTTCCTGGACGAGCCGACCTCGGGCCTCGACCCGATCGGCGCCGGGGAATTTGATGAGCTTATCTCGACACTTCAGCAGACTTTGGGCCTCACCGTATTCATGGTAACCCACGATCTCGACAGCCTTCACACGGTGTGCGACCGCATTGCGGCGCTCGGTGATGGCGAGGTGATCGCGGTAGGACCTATTGAAACCATGATGGCGTCGGATCACCCGTGGATTAAGGCCTATTTCCACGGCAAGCGCGCAAGAGCCGCAGGCTTCGGTGCCGCCGGTTTTGGGCAAGAAGGGCGTCGCTGAGACCGCATCATGGAAACACGCGCCAATTACACCATCATCGGTATTTTCACCCTCGCCATCGTGGCAGCCGGCTTCGCCTTCGTCTGGTGGTTCACCGGATCGGCCAGCCGCGGGCCGCGCACCGCCTATGACGTGGTGTTCAACGGTGCGGTGAGCGGGTTGCAGACCGGCTCGGCGGTGACCTTCAACGGCATTCCGATCGGCGAAGTAACGCGCCTGCGGCTCGACACCAAGGACCCGCGCAAGGTTGTCGCGACCATCGGCGTGCAGCCGGGCACCCCGATCAAGTCCGACACCCGCGCCAATCTGGATGCGCAGGTGCTGACCGGCCTTGCCTCCGTGGGCCTTATCGGCGGCCAGATCGACGCTCCCCCGCTGCCGACACCGCCCGAAGGCGAACTGCCGCGTATCGAGGCCGATACCTCCGCCGTGCAGGACCTCATGAAGAGCGCCCGCGAAGTGATGGGCCGGGTCGACGACATCGCCCGCCGGGTCGACGATTTGCTGAAGACCAATGAGAGCAAGATTTCCTCGGTGATCGACAATGTCGATAAGTTCACCACGGCGCTGGGCGACAATTCCGCCAATATCGACAGCTTCCTGAAAGACGTCGGCGGCGCGGCCAAGCGCGTGGACCAGCTCGCGGCCAATCTCGACCGGGTGATCTCAGGCATCGACCCGAAGAAGGTCACCTCGACCATCGACGACGTCAACGAGTTCACCGCCCAGCTCGACGGCATGGCGGCGAAGGTCAATCTGATCCTCGACAACGTGAACGCGATGACCACGAGCGAGGAGGGCAAGGGCATGTTCGCGCAGATTTCCGGCGCGGCCGAGGAAGTGCGCAAGCTGGCGTTCAACCTTGATGTACGCACGGCCGAGCTGACAAAGAACATCAACCAGTTCGCCGGGCCCGGGCTGCGCCAGTATGAGGCGCTGGCCGCCGACGGCCGGCGCACGCTGGCCGAGATCGAACGGGTATTCCGCAATCTCGAGCGCAATCCCCGGCAGTTCATCTTTGGCGGCACGTCCGTTCCCAGCTACACTGGACGGTGATGAATGGGGCGCTTCGGGATTCTTGAGGGCAGGGGCTTTTGCGTGGTTTTGAATAAGGCGTGCCGAAAGCCGGCCGGTGTCGTGGCTGCGATGGCTGCTGCCCTGCTGCTGGGCGGCTGCGCCTCGCTGCTCGGCGGTGGCGACAAGGCGATACCGACCTACGACCTGACCGCGCCGACCGACTTCACCGCCCCCCGCACAGCCACCGCCCAGCTTGTCATCAGCACGCCGACCGCGCTGGCCGTGCTCGACACCGAGAAGATCGTGGTCGAGCCGGGTCCCGGCCAGATCACCTATCTCGACAAGGCGCAGTGGAGCGACCGGCTGCCGGCGCTGTTCCAGGCGCGGCTGATCGAGGCGTTCGAGAATGGCAGCCGTGGCCGCGCCGTCGCGCGCCCAGGCGACCGCATCGTCGCGGACTATCTGCTGCTCACCGACATCCGCTCATTCGGCATCCAGACCTTCCAGGGCGGCCCCGAGGCGGTGGTGGAGGTCTCGGCCAAGATCGTGCGCGACAATGCCGGCCGCATCGTCTCCGCCAAGGTGTTCACGGCCCGCGTGCCGGCCGCCGGCACCGGCGGCGTGGACGCGACCGCCGCGCTGGACCAGGCATCCGACCAGGTGTTCGTCGAGATCGTGAACTGGGCGTCGCGCTTCTAGGTTCTGATCCCGTCCCTCGGGATCAGCCCGTCCGCGCACGGTCGCTCCTATTGAACTGCCCTCATCCCCGGGCGGTACGCCAACCACGGCCAACCTCCCAGACGCATATCTCTAACCCTTATACTTCTTCGCAATGGCCTCGGTGGCGCGGGCTAGCAGGCCGGTGTCGATGCCCACCGCCGTAAAGGTGCAGCCGGCCGCCATGTAGCGCCGTGCCAGCATTTCGTCGCCGGTGAGGATGCCGGCGCGATTGCCGGTGGCTATGATGCGGCCGATTGTCTTCTCGATCAGTTCGACAATGAATGGGTTTCCCTGGTCGGCGAGATAGCCGAGGTCAGCCGACAGGTCGCCTGGCCCGATGAACAGGCCGTCAATGCCCGGCACGGCCGCGATGGCCTCCAGATTATCCAGCCCCTGCTGCGTCTCGATCTGCACGAGGATACACAGCTCCTCGTGCGCCAAGTGGTGATATCTTGCGACCCGGCCGAAGCGGGAAGCACGGGAGGCGCCGGCAAAACCACGCAGGCCATCCGGCGCAAAGCGGGTCGCAGCCACCGCCGCCTGCGCTTGCTCCACCGTCTCTACCATCGGGATCAGAAAGGTCTGGGTGCCAATGTCGAGATAGCGCTTGATCACGATCGGGTCGTTCTGCGGGATGCGCACGATGGGATGGGTGGAATTCTCCATCATCGCATGCAACTGAGCGAGCACGCCCGGCACGTCGTTGGGCGCATGCTCGGCGTCGATCAGCAGCCAGTCAAAGCCCGAACCGGACAGAATCTCGGTTGCCGTGCTGCTTGCCATGCTGTTCCAGAAGCCGATCTGCTGCTGGCCGGCCATGATCGCGCGCTTGAAGTGATTGACGGGCAGCTCCACGGACGAATTCCTTCTGCGAGAGAGACAATGAGGGTGGGGCGCGCCCTTATTCGGCGAGCGCTTCCTTGCGTTTGCGCACCAGCGAGGGCGAGAGCATCGCCAGCAGCATCACCGCGACGATGCCGAGCAGCACGGCGCTGATCGGGTGGGTAATGAACACCGAGAGGTCGCCGTCCGAGAGCTGCATGGCGCGGCGGAAATTCTCCTCGAGCTGCGGGCCCAACACGAGGCCGAGCAGCAGCGGCGCCGGCTCGACGCCGACCTTGATGAAGAAATAGCCGACCACTGCGCAGCCCAGCATGAGCCACACATTGAAGGCGCTGTTGGAGATGCCGTAGGTGCCGATGCAGCAGAACAGCACGATGGCGGGGAACAGCAGCCGGTAGGGAATTTTCCGGCCTTAGGTAGCAAACGCACCAAGCCAGATGCTTACGCCATCGTATACGATGGCATATAATGCGGAGATGATGACAGCACCCCGCCCAGCGCGCACC
>LNAP01001250.1_pt1 | contig 27396 bp, 24 predicted proteins | sample 602601 | NCBI WGS metagenome assembly LNAP01 (sample SAMN02440304, study PRJNA202911) | soil metagenome | biome: Subtropical and temperate rainforests or woodlands; isolation source: soil samples (1 kg each in a 20% v/v slurry with milli Q water) were... ... | reverse complement strand
CGAAGTTATGGGTGAGGTGATGCAGAAGGCCATGGCTATGCGGCATGATGCTCCAGCTTCAATTCAATGACCGTGTTGCACTCAGCTCCTGCAACCGCCCCCCGTATGGCTCGGCGCAAACCTCGGCATCGACACCAATCAGCTGATGATCAACGGAGTGTTGGTGGGCGAGCCCGTAACGGTTCCCGAGGAGGCCACCGAGTTTTCGCTCACTATCCCGCTGGCCACCCAGCTCAAGGAGGATGGCAGCTACCAGATTGGCTACCGAGCTACCAGCGTCATCGGCGGGACACCCAACGATTCTGCAGTCACCACCATTCGCATCGACCGCACCGCCCCCGGCGCTGCAATGCTCGCGGCCCTGGTATTTCCCCAGGTCAACTTCGGCGACCGGTTGATCGGTCGGCTGCCGGGTTACGCTGGCATGCAGGCAGGGGATCTTGTTCAGACTATTTGCAACGGTAAAGACGGTCCTTCTTGTCTGATCAAGACCGAGCACCTGACCACGCCCATGGAAATAACCTTCCGCAGTGAATTCCTGCAAAGTCTCGAAAGTGACGTCGTAAAAATCACCTACCAGATCACGGATCGAGCCGGTAATCGCTCTATCCTCGCGGAGGCAGTTGATTTAACACTGCAATCTTAATCGAACTTATCACCCATACGTATCAAATCTTACTAATCCTGCACGCGTTTGCGTGCGGGATTAGTATTAATCCATTGAGGGAAATTTCCTAGGACTGTAAAAATAGAGAACGTGACCCTCATCATTACTTCTTCTCCGGCAACAATTGTAGTACTTGCCCTACATTTACATCTCGTCAGCTCCTACAACCAATCTCAAGCCCCCAGATTCACCCCCCTATGTTTATTGCTCTATACCTAAAAACCATCATTTAGAAGTCACCCCCTTTATGTCGTCAAAGGAAACAATCAAAAAATCGGCGACGTCAATTTCCAGAGAAATTTTGTCACTTGACGAACAGACACCGAAGCAATGTAATGCGCAAAAAAAACCGCCATGAGCGGCACTGATGAGTTCCAACATCAAACTAGCCAACACAAAATAAGGAAAACAATCAAATGGAAGAAACACCGCCACACGACAACATTGACAAGAACAAACAACAGGAGCCATCCAGCCCCGTTGTCGACATACCGCACACCAGACTGGCTTTAGGGGATATCTCGGACAGTCTGAAAGCGCCTTTTTTGCCTCATGTAAAACCCGAAGCGATCAGTTATGAGCAAGTGCACACAGGAGTCTGCGTTCATATCCCGGGATCAGCGAAAATGCTGTTCGGTGATGACCTGGTGTTCTACTGGGGCGTCAACAGTTCCTCGACCCCGATACTGCTCAAGCACGTGAACTCAAACAGCGTCGTGCGCGTGCTGTGCATCAGCTACCACTTTATTGAGTGCGTGCAATATGGGTTGGTGGATCTGTACTTCGAGGTTTATCGGGACCAGCATTTGGTCGGCACTTCGCCGGCCCTGGTGGTAACGGTCAACCGCAACTCACCGGTGACTCCCAGGCAACGGCAACGCAAGCGCAATATGATCCGCAGGTACGCAAAAAAACCTGATAAAAACCGCTTCTGAAAAAGATAACCCCGGTGCGCAATGCACCGGGGTTCTGGATGGAGAAATACTGGCCGTTGGCGAGGCTTGCTGTGGGACCGGCTTTAGCCGGGAAGGCAATTGACGCCTTCGTGACTAAGTCGCTCCTACGACCCCTTCGCGGGCAAGCCTCGCTCCAACGAACTTATGAAACCAGGCGATGCCGCCGTGTCATGGACACGGCGGCATCTTTTTTCAGCGCCTGTTGCAGCGTGCTTACCTAGAACGCCAACTTCAACCCCACATTGGCCCCCCATGGCTGCTCGACGTTTTTGCCTTTCATGTAATCGAAGTCCGCATGCAGTTGCAGCCGCTCCGACAGCGATACGGAAACACCGGCGCCCAACTCGGCACGCGAGCCGGACAAATCATTGCCGAAGCGCTTGTCGTTGACCTTGACGTCATTGCTGCCCGAGAACTCCTGCGCCATGGCCACCCGCACATAAGGTGTCAGCACGCCGCCATCCTTGAGGGCGATGCTGCGTCCGGCCGAGGTCCCAAGTTTGCCCAACGTCGATTGCGTGCGCTCGTTGTTGGCCTGCATGCCGTTATCCAGCGTGTAGCTGTCGCCTTGCACCCACACGCTGGACAGCTGCGCGTAAGGTTCCAGGAAATAGCCGTCGGCAAAGTTGATATGCCTGCCGAACTCCAGCGAGCCACCGACCGTGCTGCTTTCATAGTCGCCCTTGGCCTTGGTGCCATCGCTCATGGCGACTTTCGACTCATTGCGAAAGCGGTTGAGCTTGAGCACGCCGTCCAGGTAGTAGCCATCGTCCAGCAGCCAAGTGCCGTAACCGCCGACGTAGTAGCTGTCGACATTGCCCGTGGTGCCGCGACTCAGGTCCAGGTCGTTCTTGCTGTAACCGGCCATGACACCCAGCGACAGCTCGCCGATGCCCACTTGCAGCGGCGCATCAACACCCAGGGTCAAACCGCTTTGCTTCTGCTGGTAATTCACGCCGTCGCCGGTCGAGGCGTTGAAACGGCTGCCATAGCTGCGCATCCATGCGCCGCCCAGTGGCTTGCCGCGCACCTCGCCCATGCGGCTGCGCAGGGTGGTCAGCTCGCTGTTCCAGATGTTCGGCGCCGCATTGAACAGCGCCAGCACACTTTGCGTCGACGGGCTGATGGTCTTGCCGGAACCGACAATGAACCAGTCATCGCCACGCTGCTCCAGCTCGTAGGAATACACCCCGAGGTCCGCCTTGCCACCCAGCAGACCAAACTGCGCATCCCCGCCTTCGGTATCCACCACCATCAATGGCTCGACTTCCGGGGTAACCAACTCCAGCCCGGTGTTCTGCACCTTCAACGTGTGATCACCGTTGGCCTGACCGTTCACCTTGAGCAAATCCCCGGAATGGTTATCCAGATTAATGCGCATATCGAACGTGCCACTGCCGGACAACTCGCCAAGGGTCAAAGTCTTGAAAGCCCCCTCGCCAAAACTCACCCGCCCGTTATCCATGGACAAGGATTTGACGTTGCTGTCATCCACCATCTGCCAACTCGCCCCGGAATTGATCGCCAACGAGTTACTGTTGATGATATTGCCTGTGAGTTGAGCACTTTCCTGCAGGGTGACATTGAGGGTGCTGGTGTCATCGGCGGTTAGGTTGCCGTTTAGGCGACTGTCGTCGACTGTGAAGTTGGCGGTGCTTCTGTCTTCGACTTCTAATAGGTTGCCGTTACCCGATAGCAAAACGGAATTATTCTTAACTTCTATATCTGCATGAGTGCCTGTAGAAGAAAACAGACTAACTTTTATAGCAGCCCCACGCCCGCCTTCAACTGTTGAATCATTAACAACCACCTTACTTGCAGCCCCATCAATTACACCACTTCCAATATCAGATCCATCTACAACTTGCAGCCCATTGTAATCGCCTTTTATATAGCTTTTTTCCCCGACAAAAAGCTGCCCACCTGCAACGGTAATACCGCTTCCCGCTGATGCTGGTGAGCTCTTTCCATAGACGTCTGTATCATAGAGTTTTAACACTCCATATACGCCTAGCCCGATACCGGAACCTACCCCTTGAATATTACTGGAGGTCACAACGGCCGTGGACCCAGGCTTTACCGTCCCCTGAATTGAGCCAATTATGAGCCCTGTCCCTGAATCACTGGATACTGAAGCAGTAAGTAACGAAGCAGCGCTGTCAAAAAGATGAATACCTGACCTCACTGTTCCATCACGGATGTCCAGGCTAGCGCCTGTAACGTACACGTGATCCGCGACCCCGCCACCAATTATATTTAGCAACCCTCCATTGCTTACTGCATAGGAACTGACAGCGGTTGACGCATCTACCGTCTCAACTTCACCGTCGACAGGTATGGCTGAAATGACAACGCCACCCACCTCGATATTAACCTTTCCCCCGGCATCTATATCGCTTATTCGCCCAACGGCTGCCAGATTACTTTTTTCACCAGTGGTATATCTAACTTCCACAGCTAAAGCATCGCCACTCTCAAAGATACCCAATACGAATAGGCAACACCCCATACTTACGGACTTATTTATATGCTTTTTTTTCAACACAACCCTGACTCCAACACTTTATCGAGACCAGGATTCTCCGACTGTCAAAAGTCTGCGTCTGATAGCAAGGTATCATATATTTGTAGGCAAATTCCCAATTAGGTTACATAAACGCCCTACAGATAGGTGGTTTTGTAGGACGTTGTAAGAACAAATAAAAAAGGTAGAAAATATCTACTACCTACCTATTGACACACATCAGAAAAAGCGATTATTTCCAACTACCGAACTGACCGATCAGAAACTCGCCAGTACGGCAGGCACCTAGATAGCAAAACGCTACAAGTGCCCATTTAGGAATTCTCCTACAACAAACGATTTGACTAAAAAATAGCAAAGGAACAATCTCATGAAAAACCAACCTCAGAAGCCAACTATTATTCCTAAGAAATTCAAGCGCAGCCACCATCAGGACCAAGAACAATTGGAGGCACCTTATATTCCTGTGGCTTTCCATGACACAGACAATCCGGGACTAATTCCCGTTGGGGCACTGACCAATCCTGTCGTTGTTACGCTTAAAGTATGGGCGGGGGCACGCCCGGGATATACCTATCAAGTAGTGTGGGATAGCGTCCGATATGGCCCAGAGAAAATTATCGGCGATACAGATATACCTGGTACCGCACTCGCTCTGGAAATTCCTGTGGATTTACTCACAGAGGGTAACCACGCGTTGCAATATCGAGGATTCAACCCGTCGAGTCAGGTAGAAAACCTTTCCGAAATAACCACCGCAGTTATAGATAAAACGGCACCAGGATCTCCCGAGCTGGCCCAGATCGAATTTCCTCCTCAGGTGCAAAATGGACTGACAGCAGCCGAATTGGCAGAACTGGGGGGTGTTTTGGAAACCCATATTCCAGGTTACACCGGTATGGCCAAACACGATTTGGTCCAGACATTCTGGGGTGGAACGGAAGGCCCAAGCGTAATTGTCGACCAGGATGACATGGGAATTAATAAAGTTAGAGTGATGTTCACTAAAGACTTTCTGGAAAGCTTGGGCAGTGAGGAACAAGCGGTCAACTATCGTGTATTTGACCGTGCGGGCAACCAGTCAATCGACTCGAATTCCGTTTCAGTGATATTAAAGCTGGAAGACATTCCGTCTGACTTTCCAGCGCCTATTGTTGATCCTGCGGTTGGCGAATTGATTGATTATACGGAAGCCCTGGCGGGCGTTCAGGTCGACATCCCAAATTACCCCGGTGCTAGCGCATTTGACAAAATTCATCTTTTTTGGGGGGAAAACAATCCATTGTTACCGGTTGATCTGCCACCCGGCAACGAAGGCGAAGACATCGTACTTTCACTACGAGTACCTTTCGAAACCATTAATGCACTGCCTAATGAGACGGTCGACGTTTACTATGAAATCTTCCGGCAAGGAGACCTGGCTGGCACGTCGCAGAGCGATCTCGTTGATGTTTTTCTCACGTTACCAGTAACGGGCCCTTTGGACAAACTTACTGTTCAAGGCACAAGTGTTGAAAATCCAAATATCGCCGACAACTTTATAGACGAGGATGACTACGAACTGAATGCTCGGGCTATCGTTAGCTGGAACGCAGACTTTCGAGAAAATGACGACCTTAATTTGTATTGGGGCGAACAACAAAAACTTCAGTGGTATCAAATCAAAGCGAGTGACGTCAGCGCAGGCCGAAGTTTAACGCTCGCAGTCGACAATAGCATTATGAAGTCGCAAGGCACCGGCAGTGAAATACCGGTTTATTATACAGTACGCAGGAATGGCAACCCTAATGCACCTAAAGCCCCACTGCAGGCCGTCACAGTTCGCTCAAAAGAAGATCTTCCTGGCGGTCCAGACGGTTTAGAAGGTCCTCCATTCAAGCTAAATGCTGTAGGCGTAATTGCGCCTATCGAGAATGCCAATGGTGCTGAAATCAAGATTTCACCATATATCAACATCAGAAATGACCAAAAAATCACTCTAACATTCAGCGGCTTTGACGATAACAATAATCCTGTTGAGGCTGCGAACTACACTGCCAGCAGGGAACTGGATGATTTCGATGTCGTAAACGGCTATACATTCACAGTCCCTTATCGGAACCTTCGGATTATTTGTACCGGCTATGCTGAAGCGTGCTTTAAAGTTGAGCCTCCACCGGGCAGCAACCAGAGTTCTGTAACTTCAAGGACGACGAGAGCGCCAGTGAACATGCTCGACTCCGTAGAACTAACCTGCACCCTACGCTAACTGTCAATGCGGCGAATGCTGCGGGCCACAATTGGCTCGCAGCATTATAATAGTCAGTCATAAGGATACTAAAAATGACATTTGCATATTCGCAATTGCAATTTCAAGAACTGGATGCACCGGGCGTTCCAGTGATGTTAGGCGATGGCATTATCCCCATTGAATATCTTGACACTCCCATTACTGTAACTTTAAAGGTTTGGGCTGCAGCGAGACCCGGATTTACCTACCAACTGCTTTGGAATGAGCAACTTATCGGCCCCGAGAAATCCGTTCTTCCGGGAGAGCTTCCCGGTTCCCCCTTGGAACTTGAAATCCCTCAACGCCTTCTAATTGAAGGTGTCCACCAAGTCGCTTATCAGACGAAAAATCCTGAAAGTCTTGTGACTAACCAATCACAAGTGACGCTCATTAAGATTGACCGTACACAGCCTGGCGCTCCACAGCTTGCACCGATCATCTTCCCACCGGCTATCCAGGATGGTTTGACATCTTCAGAGCTGGAAAGCATGAACGATGTACTCGTCGGTCAAATAGCTGGTTATACCGGCATGCAGGAACATGATCTGGTCCAGACCTATTGGGGCAACGTAGCAGGCCCCACCGTATTGGTCGATAAGGACGACATGGGACTGAAGCGAGTGAATGTTGGATTTTCGAGGCGGTTTTTAAAGGCTATCGGTGATATCGCGGCACCCGTTCACTACACAGTGAAAGACTTGGCTGGCAACGTATCTATGGACTCCGACCCGATTATCGTCAAGCTTCAACTTTCTGTTCTGCCTGTACTGCCTGTGCCAGATGTTAAGGAAGCAAATGGAAATATACTTGATCCGGCCAATGCAACCCGTGGTGCAACGGTTTTGATTGCGCCGAGCGCGGAGCTGAAGCTCAATGACCTGGTACTTGTACAGTGGGAAGGGCCCAAAGGAAGCGATACCAAGGAAAAAATCATTGCCGAGACGGATGTGGGTAAAGAGTTGGCATTGGTATTTTCGGCGGCCCTGGTGACTGTTAACGATGGAGGAACAGTCTCCATATCCTATGTCGTAAGTCGCAGCAACGGCGCAGAGCAACAATCCAATCCGTTCCTCCTCCAGATCCAGAGCGGACTTCGGCAACTACCCGCTCCGCTCATGGACAACGTCGGCCCCGACGGTATCGTCGTCCCCGGGAAAATCCCGGAATCCGGCGCGACCGTGCGGGTTGCTTACCAGGACATGCAGGCTACGGACAGCGTCGTCGTCAGCTGGAAAGGCGTCAGCGCACACGACACCGCGCCGCAATTGGCGGGCAGTGCAGCGCAGTTGCAATTCAACCTTCCGAAATCCGTGATTATTGCCAACGTCGGCAACCCTGCGACGCTGACTTACACCGTGACCCGCGCAGCGGCGTCGCTGATTTCTGCGCCATTGCAGCTGACGGTCAATACGCCGCTGGTGTTTGACACTTCACCTGTGCCGCTGCACGGGCGGGCTTATTTGATGCCGCACTTTACCGGCATCCTTCCTGTGTTCCCGGCGGATGCCACGGTGCAGCGTGTTGCCAGCGGCGGGCAGCCGCCTTATGTGTACAGTTCCAATACGTTGGCGGCGAAGGTGGACGACACAGGGCTGGTCACGCCGCGCGGCAATGGCCCGGCCGTTATCACCGTGACCGATGCGGCGGGGGAAACCAGCAGCTATACCGTGACATGGACCAACATCGTCAATTGCTTCGGTCTCAACAGTGGCAGTCAGTCGCAAATGGCCGCTGCCGCTGTAGCCAAGGGCGGACGTCTTCCAACCATCGACGAGTTGCACCAGATCCATGGTGAATATGGCAACCGCTGGCCCATGGGCAACGGCACTTATTGGTCGTCGACTGTTGCAGCGGATCCGCTCGGCATTCGGTGGTACTACGTGAAAAATCTGGTCACAGGCGAGAACTTCAAATTGCTTCATCATAATGCCAGTCTTGCCATCGCACTGGTCCGCGCTCCGGGTTAATCCATTCCGGGTTCACGCCAGCCAAGTGCTGCCAATTACAGGGCGTCGCCTGAAAAGTGCGACGTCCTTCTACTAAATAGTCCACCTCCCAGATTCAAGAGCATGACCATGAGCAACCCTGCAAAGCCTTCCAGACGATCCATACCGCCCGCCGATTGCACGGGAAGCTTCGAGGTTGCGGTCAACCAGCGGCCCATGGTGATCAAGTCTTTGTGCGCCCGGCTGACGCTTCGGCCTGAATTGGCCGAAGCCCCGACGCACTGGATCTGGAAGATCGTCGCCGACGGCAAGGTGGGGCAGAAGCGCACCTGTATCGGACTGTTCTTCGATCGGGATTTACCCACCGGTACCTATGATCTTGTCGCCAATGAGCACATCAAGATTGTCTATAACGAGGGTCCCGGCAGGCGCAACGTGGTTTATCACTCGGCCAACCTGCAGACTGGCCAGTTCACCCTGCTCAAAGCCGACGTAGCCCGACAGCAAATCAAAGGGCTGTTCAGTTTTGGTATGTCCGCCATTAATTTTGAAGTCAGCGGCGGGATGTTCGATCTGCAATGCCGGTGAGTCATTCAACCAGCAGGAACTGCGCGATACGCTGCGCCGTATTGGCCAGGCACTGTTCATAAGTAACGCCCGAGGCTTTCAGCGGCTTGAGATCGTGATTGGCGGTGGGCAACCACAACAACTCAATCGAGTTCGATAACACATAGCCATCGACTGTCTCGCGATTACCCAGTGCATCTCGCTCGCCTTGCACGATCAGGGTCGGGGTGTGCAGTTCGGCCAGATGTGCGACCCTTGGCTTTTCCGGTTTGCCCGCCGCGTAAAACGGATAGCCCAGACAAACCAGCGCATCAGCGCCCATTTCATCAGCGACCAGACTGGCCATCCGCCCGCCCATGGATTTGCCGCCAATGGCCAGGCTTCCAGAAACATGAGGTCGCAGGCTGGCATACACCTGCCGCCAGCATTCAAGTAGCTGCGCCTGCTGATTGGGCGGGCGCTTGCGACCGTCAATCCGGCGTTGGGCCATATACGGAAACTCGAAGCGCAACAGGTTGACGCCTTGTCCTGCAAGGCGCGCAGCCATGTCGTTCATGAATGCGCTGTCCATGGGCGCACCGGCGCCATGGGCCAGAATAAGCGTGTTTGACGCCCTTTCTGCCCGGTTCCATAACCAGCCATTGTCCTTTGCCAGTTGCGCGCATTGATCCTCGTCAATACCGGCATTTTGCCCATTGCTCATGCTTGCCTCGCTTTTGATGAGTCTGCCAATAACCCGGAGCTAAACCTGCGCGTACTGGCCCCGACCTAGCTGGATGGGAAATACACCTAAATGAACACTACTAACAGCACCGCCTACAACTATCAGGTGGTCCGCCAGTTCGTCATTATGACGGTGATCTGGGGGATTGTCGGGATGGGACTTGGCGTCTTCCTCGCCGCCCAACTGGTTTGGCCTGAACTTAACTTCGACCTTCCGTGGACAAGCTTCGGTCGCTTGCGTCCACTTCATACCAACGCCGTGATCTTCGCGTTCGGCGGCTGTGCATTGTTTGCCAGTTCCTATTACTCGGTCCAGCGCACCTGTCAGACCCAGTTGTTTCTGCCCAAGCTGGCGGCCTTCACCTTTTGGGGCTGGCAACTGGTGATTCTGCTGGCGGCCATCAGCCTGCCACTGGGTTACACCAGTTCCAAGGAATACGCCGAACTGGAATGGCCGATCGATATTCTGATCACCATCGTCTGGGTGGCTTATGCGATTGTGTTTTTCGGCACCGTGGCCAAACGCACGACCAAGCACATCTATGTCGGTAACTGGTTCTTTGGTGGGTTCATTCTTACGGTTGCGATCCTGCACATCGTCAACAACATGGAATTGCCGGTCAGCCTGACCAAATCCTATTCGCTGTACGCCGGCGCGACCGATGCGATGGTGCAGTGGTGGTACGGGCATAACGCTGTGGGATTCTTCCTGACTGCTGGCTTTCTCGGGATGATGTATTACTTCGTACCCAAGCAGGCCGAGCGCCCGGTTTATTCGTATCGGTTGTCCATCGTGCACTTCTGGGCGCTGATCACCCTGTATATCTGGGCCGGTCCGCACCACTTGCACTACACCGCGCTGCCGGACTGGGCGCAGTCGCTGGGTATGGTGATGTCACTGATTCTGCTGGCGCCAAGCTGGGGCGGCATGATCAACGGCATGATGACCCTGTCGGGCGCCTGGCATAAGTTGCGCAGCGACCCGATCCTGCGGTTTCTCGTGGTCTCCTTGGCGTTCTACGGCATGTCGACCTTTGAAGGTCCGATGATGGCCATCAAGACCGTCAACTCGCTCTCCCACTACACCGACTGGACCATCGGCCACGTTCACGCCGGTGCCTTGGGCTGGGTGGCGATGATTTCCATCGGCGCTCTGTATCACATGATCCCGAAAGTCTTCGGTCGGCCGCAGATGCACAGCATCGGCCTGATCAACGCGCACTTCTGGCTCGCCACCATCGGCACGGTGTTGTACATCGCTTCGATGTGGGTCAACGGCATTGCGCAGGGCCTGATGTGGCGTGCAATCAACGAAGACGGCACCCTGACTTACTCCTTCGTCGAAACCCTGGTGGCCAGTCACCCCGGCTTCATCGTGCGGATGGTGGGCGGAGCGATCTTCTTCAGCGGCATGTTGCTGATGGCTTACAACACTTGGCGCACCGTGCGGGCTTCCAACCCTGTCGACGCTGCCGCCGCTGCGCAGATGGCCTGAGGAGTCGACCATGAGACATGAAGTAATCGAGAAAAACGTCGGCCTGCTGATGATTCTGATGGTGCTCGCCGTCAGTATCGGTGGCCTGACCCAGATCGTGCCGCTGTTCTTCCAGGACGTGACCAACAAGCCGGTCGAGGGCATGAAGCCTTACACCGCGCTGCAACTGGAAGGTCGCGACATTTATATCCGCGAAGGCTGCGTGGGTTGTCACTCACAAATGATTCGGCCGTTCCGCGCCGAGACCGAACGTTACGGCCACTATTCGGTTGCCGGCGAAAGCGTCTGGGATCACCCGTTCCTGTGGGGCTCCAAGCGTACCGGTCCAGACCTGGCCCGGGTTGGCGCACGCTACTCGGATGATTGGCACCGCGCGCATTTGTACAACCCGCGCAACGTAGTGCCTGAGTCGAAGATGCCGGCTTACCCATGGCTGGTCACCCAGCAACTGGACAGCAGCCACACCGAAGCGAAGATCAAGGCCATGCGTACCCTCGGCGTGCCTTATACCGACGCCGATATCAGCGGCGCCGTAGCGACCCTCAAAGGCAAGACCGAGATGGACGCGCTGGTTTCTTACCTGCAAGTGCTCGGCACTTCGATCAAGAGCAAGAGGTGAGCCATGGATATTCAAGACTTGCGCGGCCTCGGCACGCTGGTGGTGGCAATCGCGTTTATCGGCCTGTCGCTCTGGGTTTTCAGCAGCCGACGCAACTCGGAATTTGCTGAAGCGCGCATGGCACCGTTCGCCGATGAACCTTTGCCAACACCCGTCAACGAGCAACTTTCACAAGAGCGACTCTCCAAACAGCAGTCTGTCGCGCGGAGTAAACAGTCATGACCACCTTCTGGAGCACCTACATCTGCGTGCTGACCATTGGCAGCCTGATCGGCCTGACCTGGCTGTTGATCGCCACCCGCAAGGGCGAAACCAAAGGCAGCACCGACCAGACCATGGGCCACAGCTTCGACGGCATCGAAGAGTATGACAATCCGCTGCCCCAGTGGTGGTTCATGCTGTTCGCCGGCACGCTGGTGTTCGCGGTGGGTTATCTGATCCTGTATCCGGGCCTGGGCAACTGGAAAGGCGTACTGCCCGGCTACGAAAATGGCTGGACCGGCGTCAACGAATGGCAGAAGGAAATGGACAAGGCCGACGCCAGATTCGGCCCGATCTTCGCCAAATTTGCCGCCATGCCGGTAGAAGAAGTCGCCCAGGATCCGCAGGCGCTGAAAATGGGCGGCCGCCTGTTCGCGTCCAACTGCTCGGTCTGCCACGGCTCGGACGCTAAAGGCGCTTACGGCTTCCCGAATCTGACAGACGCGAACTGGCGTTGGGGCGGCGCGGCGGACACCATCAAGGCCACCATCATGGGCGGGCGCATGGCCGCGATGCCGGGTTGGGGCGCAGTCATTGGCGAAGAAGGCGTGAAGAACGTGGCGGCTTACGTGCGTCACTCCCTGGCCGGTTTACCTCTGGCTGAAGATGACACCGCGAACCTTGCGGCCGGACAGCAAGTGTTCAGCACAACCTGTGTAGCGTGTCATGGTGCGGCAGGTAAAGGCACCGAAGCGATGGGCGCCCCAAACCTGACGCAGCCGGGCGGTTTCATCTACGGTACCAGCCTGGCACAACTGCAACAGACCATCCGTCTTGGTCGCCAAGGTCATATGCCTGCTCAGGCCGATTTGCTGGGCAATGACAAAGTGCAGTTGCTCGCCGCTTATGTTTACAGCTTGTCCAAGGGTCCTGATCAACTCGCGGCCAAGGTAAAACAGGCGGAGTAACGATTCAGCAACACGCTGGATTCCACGGACGCCGCACCCTGCAACGGGGTGCGGCAGTTCCCTGCCTATACGCGACCAAGTGTCGCACCCCGCCTTAGTACAGCTTCCCAGTCCTGGCTTTCGGGTCTAAGCTTGCCCGCATAGTGGACTGGCAATAGCTGGCCACAGGCCAAGTGAAAGGAATGTGTCCGACATTCATACAGGCAAATCCTGACAAGTCGATTCATGGCCTGCTCAAGCCTTGCCCCGTATGCAGCCAAAATGTTCGCCACTCACGCGCCCTACCTCACAAGACCTGTCTCCCCCGCCTTTTTCAGTCTGCTTGGACACGATAATTCGTGTGCCTTGCGTTCGGGATACGCCTCAAAGGGCCGTAGTTTCAGCTTCGGAAAGCATGTGCGACGCGCTGTTGGCGCTGCATTGACCAATGCCCTCCCCATACCTGCGCCCGCAGTACCCCGGATAAGTACCTCTAATAAATAGACAAACCGTGGAACCTTAGAATGAGCACAGCAATCAGTCAGACTGCTTATAACTATAAGGTCGTTCGCCAGTTCGCCATCATGACGGTGGTCTGGGGAATCCTTGGCATGGGATTAGGTGTCTTCATCGCCTCACAACTGGTGTGGCCTGATTTGAACCTCGGCCTTGAATGGACGACGTTCGGACGCCTGCGCCCGCTGCACACCAACCTGGTGATTTTCGCCTTCGGTGGCTGTGCGTTGTTCGGCACTTCCTATTATGTCGTGCAGCGAACCTGCCAGACGCGGTTGATCTCCGACAGCATGGCGGCCTTCACCTTCTGGGGCTGGCAAGCGGTGATTCTCGGCGCAATCATCACCTTGCCGCTGGGCTATACGACCACCAAGGAATACGCCGAGCTGGAATGGCCGATTGCGATTCTGCTGGCGATTGTCTGGGTGACGTACGGCGCGGTGTTCTTCGGCACCATCGTCAAGCGCAAGACCAAACACATCTATGTCGGCAACTGGTTCTACGGCGCATTCATCGTCGTGACCGCGATGCTGCACATCGTCAACCACATGTCGTTGCCGGTCAGCCTGTTCAAGTCCTATTCGGCTTATTCGGGTGCCACCGACGCCATGATCCAGTGGTGGTACGGCCATAACGCGGTAGGATTTTTCCTGACCACCGGCTTTCTGGGGATGATGTATTACTTCGTTCCCAAGCAAGCCGAGCGGCCGATCTATTCCTATCGCCTGTCCATCGTGCACTTCTGGGCGCTGATCACCCTGTACATCTGGGCCGGCCCGCACCACTTGCACTACACCGCCTTGCCGGACTGGGCGCAGTCCCTGGGCATGGCGATGTCGATCATTCTCCTGGCGCCAAGCTGGGGCGGCATGATCAACGGCATGATGACCCTGTCGGGTGCCTGGCATAAGTTGCGCACCGACCCGATCCTGCGGTTTCTCGTGGTGTCGCTGGCGTTCTACGGCATGTCGACCTTTGAAGGTCCGATGATGGCCATCAAGACCGTCAACTCGTTGTCCCACTACACCGACTGGACCATCGGTCACGTTCATGCCGGGGCCTTGGGCTGGGTGGCGATGATTTCCATCGGTGCCCTGTATCACATGATCCCGAAAGTCTTCGGTCGTCCGCAGATGCACAGCATCGGGCTGATCAACACGCACTTCTGGCTCGCGACCATCGGCACGGTGCTGTACATCGCTTCGATGTGGGTCAACGGCATTACCCAAGGCCTGATGTGGCGTGCGATCAATGACGACGGCACCTTGACCTACTCGTTCGTCGAAGCCTTGCAAGCCAGCCATCCGGGATTCATCGTCCGGGCAGTGGGCGGTGCATTCTTCGCCAGCGGCATGCTGTTCATGGCTTACAACGTATGGCGAACCGTCCGCGCTTCCGACCCGGTTGAAGCAGAAGCCGCCGCCCAGATCGCTGTCGTTGGAGCTCACTGATGAAGCATGAAGTCGTCGAGAAGAATATTGGCCTGCTGGCCTTCTTCATGGTTATCGCTGTCAGTATTGGCGGTCTGACCCAGATCGTGCCGCTGTTTTTCCAGGACGTGACCAACAAGCCGGTCGAAGGCATGAAGCCGCGTACCGCGCTGGAAGTCGAAGGTCGCGACGTGTATATCGCCAACGGTTGTGTTGGCTGCCACTCGCAGATGATCCGTCCGTTCCGCGCCGAGACCGAACGCTACGGCCATTATTCGGTTGCCGGCGAAAGCGTCTGGGATCACCCGTTCCTGTGGGGTTCCAAGCGCACCGGTCCGGACCTGGCGCGAGTTGGCGGGCGTTACTCGGATGACTGGCACCGCGCGCACTTGTACAACCCGCGCAACGTCGTGCCTGAATCGAAAATGCCTGCCTACCCGTTCCTGGTCGAGAAAAAGCTCGACGGCAAGGACACGGCGAAGAAGCTCGAAGTCCTGCGTACCCTCGGCACGCCTTACACCGACGAAGATATCGCCGGCGCCCAGGCCGCCGTGAAAGGCAAGACCGAAATGGACGCACTGGTGGCCTACCTGCAAGGCCTTGGCACCATCATCAAAAGCAAAAGGTGATCTTGATGGATATCGGGATGATTCGAGGCCTTGGCACCTTGGTGGTGATGGTGGCCTTTATCGGTCTGGCGCTCTGGGTGTTCAGCCCGCGGCGCAAGTCAGAGTTTGAAGACGCGACCTTGCTGCCCTTCGCGGATGATCCCGAAGCCATCAAGAACGTCGAGCAAGCGCAAGCTTCCAGGAGCAACAAATGAGTACGTTTTGGAGTCTGTACGTCACAGTCCTCACCCTGGGTACGATTTTCGTCCTGACCTGGCTGTTGCTGTCGACCCGCAAGGGCCAGCGCAACGAGGCCACGGAAGAAACCGTTGGTCATTCCTTCGACGGCATCGAGGAGTACGACAACCCGCTGCCAAAATGGTGGTTCATGCTGTTCGTGGCCACCATCATCTTCGCCTTGGGTTATCTGGTTCTGTATCCGGGGCTGGGCAACTGGAAAGGCATACTGCCGGGTTATGACTACCTGGATAACGACAAGAAGACCGAGTTTTCCAACGGTCAGTCCGGCTGGACCGGCGTGCACGAATGGGAAAAGGAACTGGCGCGTTCCGATGCCCGGTTCGGGCCGATCTTTGCCAAGTTCGCGGCCATGCCGATTGAAGAAGTCGCCAAAGACCCGCAGGCACTGAAAATGGGCGGTCGCCTGTTCGCGTCCAACTGCTCGGTGTGTCATGGCTCCGATGCCAAGGGCGCCTACGGCTTCCCGAACCTGACTGACGCCGACTGGCGCTGGGGCGGCGAGCCTGAAACCATCAAGACCACCATCATGGGTGGCCGCCATGCGGTCATGCCAGCTTGGGGCGAAGTGGTTGGTGAGCAAGGCGTGCGTGATGTTTCAGCCTATGTGCTGACACAACTGGATGGCCGCAAACTGCCGGAAGGCGCGAAAGCCGATCCGGCGGCCGGGCAGAAAATCTTTGCCGCCAACTGCGTGGCTTGCCACGGTCCGGCGGGTAAAGGCACACCAGCAATGGGCGCGCCTGACCTGACGCATCCGGGAGCATTCATCTACGGTTCGAGCTTCGCACAACTGCAGCAGACCATCCGTTACGGTCGCCAGGGCCAGATGCCTGCTCAGGAAGCGATGCAAGGCAACGACAAGGTTCACCTGCTGGCCGCTTACGTTTACAGCCTGTCCCACGGGGAAAAACCCGAAGAGGCCAAGTAGCCTTTCAGGTCGATCCGGTGATTTGCAACAGCCCCATCAAGCAATTTGATGGGGCTGTTTCATTTAAGTCGTCCAGGCCTATCGCTGAACATCGATGACTGCTTCGACCGTCCTGTTGCGCCAGTCATTGCCCATCACCGCGCTGACGGTCAGTGACTGCAGATCAGCCGAAAACTCGGCGGTAAGGTAGGTCTGCTGCGAGGCCGAGCCACTGAGAAATACCGGAACACTGCCGAAGTTTGCCCTGGCCAGGTGAGTACCCAACGATTCGTGAAGATGGCCGGCAAACACGGCCGTCACCCGGTAGCGCTCGATCAACTCCCTGAAGCGGCCACGCTCGTAAAAGCTGCCCTGCCAGTCACGGGTGTTGTGCATATTCACAATGATCACCTTGCCTTGAGCACGGGCTGCGGCAAGATCTTTCTCCAGCCACTCAAAGGCATCATTGATTCTGAAACCCAGCCGATTGAACGTCAGCAAAGAACCAGAGGTGAAGTCAACCGAGTAACTGGGTTCATTATTCAGTTGCACCACATGGACATCGCCAAACGCTCTGGAATAGGCAAGGCTGCCGAAATAGGTCAGAACGCCGTCGACATCCCGCGCCGTAAGATCCATCTCGGTTTTGGTCCAGTAACGGTCTATCAACGCCTGCACACTGCCGGCGGCGCAGTTGTTCAACACACAGTCGTTCACATTGTTGGCGTAGTCGTGATTGCCCAGGCCAAAATCGTAGACACCTTCGAGTCTGCTTGAGATCAGTGGAAATACCACGTCCCGTTCAGCGCCGTGGCCGTAGGCCGTCATGTCGCCGTTGATCATTACAGGCACCGCAGCCGAGCCACCGTTGGCTCTTCGGTAATCGGCCACGTTGGAGTATTGCGCGTCGATCAGCTGTTTTGAGCGGGCGTTTCTTGCTCCGCTGCTTTCGCTTTCCCCGCTGTCGCTTTTGTCGGTCCATGGGTACTGCGGGTCAGACGTGAATGCCCAGTTCAAGGGCGTGGATCCGCTAGCCTGGGCCAGCGGTACAAAGGAGGCGAGCACAGCGGCCAAAGCCACCCATTTGGTCATTGAGGTGTTCATTGAAATCCCTTTCTTGATGTTTGATGTTACGAAATCATCCATTGATTTCGTGCTTAAGCTTAATCGATAGCCTCGGGCTTACCATTGAGGCCAAACCGTAATGCTCGGCAAATGCTGTAGGAAGCTGGATGTTTATTAGCGGACTGACGATCAATAGCCGTAGGTTTTCTTGCAAACTGCTCCAACTGCACGCTGGCGAAGATGAGACCACTACGGCAATACGTCATCCAGCACAAAGGATGGCCATGAATCGGCCAATTCCTTGATCTGAATCAACACCGATCAAATTTGCCTACACTAAGAATCGTCGCCACCCAACGCGACCAAAGGTCGCACCCTTCAAGCGAGTCTGGAGGCGTATCATTGACGCCATAACAGCACTCTTCTGACCACAGTCGGCATGCACTGACTGAGGCATTTTTCCACTGCCGTGGGATGCACCGATGAGCAATCAGATTCCCGTACACAATGTCACGCCGCCACCGAAGAACGATAACAACTCGGTGGACCTCTACGCTGCGCGCGAAAAAATCTATACCCGTGCCTTCACCGGACTGTTCCGCAACCTGCGCATGGTTGGTGGCGGTCTGCTGTTCCTGATTTATTTCGGAACGGTATGGCTGAACTGGGGCGGGCATCAGGCAGTGTGGTGGAACCTGCCGGAGCGCAAGTTCTATATTTTCGGCGCAACGTTCTGGCCTCAGGACTTCATTCTGCTGTCGGGCATACTGATCATCAGCGCTTTCGGTCTGTTCTTCATCACTGTTTATGCCGGACGTGTCTGGTGCGGCTATACCTGCCCGCAAAGCGTCTGGACCTGGATTTTCATGTGGTGCGAGAAAGTCACCGAAGGTGATCGCAACCAGCGCATCAAGCTCGACAAAGCGCCGATGAGTGCCAACAAACTCGCGCGCAAAGTGGCCAAGCACAGCCTGTGGCTGCTGATCGGCCTGGTGACCGGCCTGACCTTCGTCGGCTACTTCGCACCGATCCGCGACCTGACCGCCGAATTGCTCACCGGTCAGGCGGATGGCTGGGCCTATTTCTGGGTCGGCTTCTTCACCCTCGCCACCTACGGCAACGCCGGCTGGCTGCGCGAACAAGTGTGCATCTACATGTGTCCTTACGCGCGCTTCCAGAGCGTGATGTTCGACAAGGACACGCTGATCGTTTCCTACGACCCGCGTCGCGGCGAGAAACGTGGCCCGCGTAAAAAAGAAGTGGACTACAAAGCTCAGGGCCTCGGAGATTGCATTGACTGCACGATGTGCGTGCAGGTCTGCCCGACCGGGATCGACATCCGCGACGGTCTGCAAATCGAGTGCATTGGTTGCGCGGCCTGTATCGATGCCTGTGACACCATCATGGACAAGATGAACTACCCGCGCGGCTTGATCAGCTACACCACCGAGCACAACCTGTCCGGCCAGGTGACCAACAAGCTGCGGCCCCGCCTGATCGGCTACGCGCTGGTGTTGCTGGTGATGATCGGCCTGCTGGCATCGGCTTTCTTCATGCGTTCGCTGGTCGGCTTCGATGTCAGCAAGGACCGCGTGTTGTATCGCGAAAACGCCGAAGGGCGGATCGAAAACGTCTACAGCCTCAAAGTCATGAACAAGGATCAGGTCGACCACACCTACATTCTGGATGCCACCGGCCTGCCGGATCTCAAGCTGCAAGGGCGTCGTGAATTCAAGGTCGCGGCGGGCGACATCTTCACCATGCCGGTGGAACTGTCGAGCGCCCCCGAGAAGCTGCCGTCGAGCACCAACGAGGTTACGTTTATCCTTCAGGACGCCGATAACGGTGGTACGCACGCCGAAACCAAAAGCCGCTTCATTGGCCCACAAGTACGCTAAGACCCAGTATTTGTAGCGAAGTATCTATAGAGAATTAGCCATGTCTGTCGCAACTGCTGCAAGCCCTTGGTACAAGCACCTCTGGCCGTGGATCATCATCGCGATCCTGGCCTGCTCGGTGACCTTGACCCTGTCCATGGTGACCATTGCCGTGAACCATCCAGACAATCTGGTTAACGACAACTACTACGAGGCCGGCAAAGGCATCAACCGCTCCCTCAACCGCGAACTGCTGGCCCAGACCCTCAAGCTGCGCGCCAGCGTGCATCTGGACGAACTGACCGGCGAAGCCGAGTTGCGTCTGAGCGGCGACAGCCAGCCGCCAACCGTCGAGCTGAATCTGATTTCACCGACCCAGCCAGAGAAGGACCGCAAGATCATCCTGACCCGCAGCCCGTCGGATGCCGGGCGCTACATCGGTCAATTGAGCGACAAGGTCGACGGCCGCCGCTTCGTTGAACTGCTCGGCGTGCAGGACGGCCAGACATGGCGTCTGTTCGAAGAGGAACAAGTCAGCCACGACAAGGACCTGGCCCTGGGCGACGAGCCGATTCAAGGCGCTGAAGATCTGAAGAATTGAATTGAGAGTGGCCCGAACCAACGGGCCAACGCTCACCATCCGGCTGCCTAGATGACTCAACCAATCCCCTGCTACCACTGCGCCCTGCCCGTCCCGACCGGGAGCCGCTTTACCGCTGTCGTGCTCGGGCAATCGCGGGAGATGTGCTGTCCTGGCTGCCAGGCCGTGGCCGAAGCCATTGTCGCTGGCGGCCTGGAAAGCTATTACAGCCATCGCAGCGAAGCCTCGGCCAACCCCGAAACGCTGCCGGTGCAATTAGTCGACGAACTGGCGCTGTATGACCGACCTGACGTGCAGGCGCCCTTTGTTCGCCATGACGGCGAGCTGTCGGAAACCACATTACTGATGGAAGGCATCAGCTGCGCGGCGTGCGGCTGGTTGATCGAAAAACACCTGCGCAGCCTGCCGGCGGTGGCCGAAGCGCGTCTGAACCTGTCCAACCATCGCTTGCATGTGCGCTGGGCCGATAGCCAGCTGCCGTTAAGCCAGGTGCTCAGCGAGCTGCGGCATATCGGCTACGTTGCTCACCCCTACCAGGCGGATCGCGCGGCAGAACAACTGGCCAGCGAGAATCGTCTGGCCTTGCGCCAACTGGGCGTTGCTGGCCTGCTGTGGTTCCAGGCGATGATGGCAACCATGGCCACCTGGCCGGAATTCAACATCGATCTCAGCCCGGAGATGCACACCATCCTGCGCTGGGTCGCGCTATTTCTGACCACGCCGATTGTGTTCTACAGCTGTGCCCCGTTTTTCCGCGGCGCCATGCGCGATTTGCGCACCCGGCACCTGACCATGGACGTATCGGTCTCGCTGGCCATTGGCAGTGCATACATCGCCGGCATCTGGACCGCCATCACCGGCAATGGCGAATTGTATTTCGACGCAGTCGGCATGTTTGCGCTGTTTCTCCTGACGGGTCGCTATCTGGAACGCCGGGCGCGGGAACGCACCGCTGCGGCAACGGCGCAACTGGTCAACCTGCTGCCCGCCTCGTGTCTGCGCCTGAGTACTGACGGCCAAAGCGAACGCATCCTGCTCAGTGAACTGCGCATGGGCGATCACGTGTTGGTGCATCCCGGTTCCGTGCTGCCGGCGGATGGCCGCATTGTCGAAGGGCAATCCAGTGTCGATGAGTCATTGCTGACCGGCGAATACCTGCCGCAGCCTCGCCAGTGCGGCGATGCAGTCACCGCCGGCACCTTGAATGTCGAAGGTGCCTTGACCGTTGAAGTGTTGGCGCTGGGGCATGACACGCGCCTGTCAGCCATCGTCCGCCTGCTGGAAAGAGCCCAGGCAGACAAACCGCGTCTGGCGGAAATCGCCGACCGCGCGGCGCAATGGTTCCTGCTGATTTCGCTGATCCTGGCGGCGGCTATCGGCTTGCTTTGGTGGCAAATCGACCCGTCCCGGGCATTCTGGATCGTCCTCGCCATGTTGGTCGCCACCTGCCCGTGCGCCTTGTCACTGGCGACCCCCACGGCACTGACCGCAGCCACTGGCACCCTGCACAAACTCGGTCTGCTGCTGACCCGTGGCCATGTGCTGGAAGGCTTGAATCAGATCGATACGGTCATTTTCGACAAGACCGGAACCCTGACCGAAGGCCGCCTCGTACTACGCAGCATCAAAATCCTGGGCACGCTGGACGCGGACACCTGCCTGAGCCTGGCCGCTGCCCTGGAAAATCGCTCCGAACATCCCATCGCCCGAGCGTTCGGGCGCGCACCGGTCGCGGCTGAAGACGTGCATAGCCAGCCCGGACTGGGTCTCGAAGGTGTGGTCGGCGAACAGCGGCTGCGCATTGGTCAGCCCGAATTCGTCTGTGCCCTCAGCACCGGCGCAATTCCGCCGATGCCCGATGATGCAGGCCAGCATTTGTTGCTGGGCGACAGTAATGGGCCGCTGGCCTGGTTCATCCTTGATGACCGCTTGCGCGACGACGCTTTCGAATTGTTGCAAGCCTGCAAGGCCCGAGGCTGGAAGACGCTGTTGTTGTCGGGGGACAGCTCGCCGATGGTCGCCAGGGTCGCGGCGGAGCTGGGCATCGACGAAGCGCAGGGCGGCTTGCGTCCGGACGACAAACTGGCGGTGCTGCAACAGCTGCACAGCCAGGGCCGCAAAGTGTTGATGCTGGGCGATGGCGTCAACGATGTACCGGTGCTGGCCGCCGCCGATATCAGTGTCGCCATGGGCTCGGCCACCGATCTGGCAAAAACCAGCGCCGATGCGGTGTTGTTGTCCAATCGTTTGCAGGCGCTGGTCCACGCCTTTAGTCTGGCGCGCCGTACCCGCCGGGTAATCATCGAGAATCTGTTGTGGGCCGGGTTGTACAATGGCCTCATGCTGCCGTTCGCGGCGCTGGGCTGGATTACGCCAGTCTGGGCGGCTATCGGCATGTCGGTCAGTTCGTTGACCGTGGTGCTCAATGCCTTGCGCCTCACGCGAATGCCAGGCGCTCAGGCGCCAGCGGTTGCCAATACCCGTCCGTTGCCGACATGAACCGGCGACCGGCTTCGGAGGCTTTATGCCAGCGCTCTACATCATGATCCCGGCGGCACTGCTCATTGTCGCCATCGCGATCTACATTTTCTTCTGGGCCGTGGACAGCGGCCAGTACGACGACCTCGACAGCCCGGCCCACAGCATCCTGTTCGACGACCAGGACCCGAATCATCAGGCGGCAGTGGACGAGGCGGCGCATAGGGGACAGCAGCAGAATAAAGATGAAACTGATGTGTAATCAGGGCGCAAACGTCGGAGCGAGCTTGCTCGCGAAGAGGCCGGGACGCCCTCTGCATTTCCCCATTCCGGGCACCGCTTTCGCGAGCAAGCTCGCTCCCACAAAGATCTCCAACAGGTCAGCGACTCATGACTGACCTCGCCCCGCTTCTCGTCTCGGCGGTCATCCTCGGCCTGCTGGGCGGCGGGCATTGTCTGGGGATGTGTGGCGGCTTGATGGGCGCGCTGACCTTGGCGATTCCCAAAGAACAACGCAGTCGACGCTTCCAGCTGCTGCTGGCCTATAACCTGGGCCGCATCCTCAGTTACGCCACCGCCGGGCTGCTGATCGGCATGGCTGGCTGGGCGGTGGCCAACAGCCCGGCAGCCATGGTGCTGCGTGTCATCGCCGCGCTGCTGTTGATTGCCATGGGTTTGTACCTCGCCGGCTGGTGGAGTGGCCTGACGCGCATCGAAAGCCTCGGTCGCGGCCTGTGGCGGCACATTCAGCCGCTTGCCAGCAAACTGCTGCCGGTATCGAGCCTGCCCAGGGCAATGTTGCTGGGCGCGCTCTGGGGCTGGTTGCCGTGCGGATTGGTCTACAGCACATTGTTATGGTCGGCCAGCCAGGGCAACGCGCTGGACAGTGCGCTGTTGATGCTGGCATTCGGCCTGGGAACCTGGCCGGTGTTGCTGGCGACAGGCCTGGCTGCCGAACGAATGACGGCCCTGCTGCGCAAGCGAGGGGTGCGCATGGCCGGTGGTTTGCTGGTCATTCTGTTCGGCATCTGGACCTTGCCCGGCCCACACCAACATTGGCTAATGGGGCATTGACCCACATCAACACCCAAATGAGTTGCCTTCCCTAGACTGACCGGCACTGCCAGTCTATCCGGGGAACGCCCGCATGCTCGACGCAATTCAATGGGATTCTGATCTGATACGCCGCTACGACCTGGCGGGGCCGCGCTATACGTCCTACCCCACAGCCGTGCAATTTCAAACACAAGTGGGCGCGTTCGACCTGCTCCACGCCCTGCGTGACAGCCGCAAGGCCATGCGCCCCTTGTCGCTGTATGTCCACATCCCGTTCTGCGCGAACATTTGTTATTACTGCGCCTGCAACAAAGTCATCACCAAGGATCGCGGCCGGGCCCAGGCCTACATGCAGCGCCTTGAGCACGAGATCCAGATGATCGCCTGCCACCTGGATCCGGGTCAGGTGGTGGAGCAGCTGCATTTAGGTGGCGGCACGCCGACTTTCCTCAGTCATGACGAGTTGCGTCAGTTGATGGCTCAACTGCGCAAGCATTTCAATCTGCGGGACGACGACTCGGGCGACTACGGCATCGAGATCGACCCACGGGAAGCCGACTGGTCGACCATGGGCCTGTTGCGCGAACTCGGTTTCAACCGGGTCAGCCTTGGCCTGCAGGACCTCGATCCGCAGGTGCAGCGCGCGGTGAATCGCATGCAAACCCTGGAAGAAACCCAGGCCATCATCGAAGCGGCGCGCACCCTGCAATTTCGTTCGGTGAATATCGACCTGATCTACGGCCTGCCCAAGCAAACCCCCGATGCCTTCGCCCACACCGTCGACGAGGTCATCACCCTGCTGCCGGATCGGCTATCGGTATTCAACTACGCGCATCTGCCGGAACGCTTCATGCCACAGCGCCGTATCGAAGCCGCCGACCTGCCGTCGCCGGAAAACAAACTGCTGATGCTTGAGCAAACCATCGAGCAGCTGACCAAAGCCGGTTACCGCTACATCGGCATGGACCACTTTGCCCTGCCCGATGACGAGCTCGCCGTGGCCCAGGAAGAATTGACCCTGCAACGCAACTTTCAGGGTTACACCACTCATGGCCATTGCGACTTGATTGGCCTCGGCGTTTCCGCCATCAGCCAGATCGGTGATCTGTACAGCCAGAACAGCAGCGACCTCAACGATTATCAGAACCTGTTGGCCAGCGATCAGCTGGCGACCAAACGCGGGCTGATCTGCACTGAAGACGATCGCGTGCGCCGGGCGGTGATCCAGCAGTTGATCTGCCATTTCAGCCTGGACTTCGCCGATATCGAAACCGAATTCGAGATTGATTTTCGCGCTTACTTCAGCGGGCTGTGGCCCGAGTTGGCGACCATGGCCGCAGACGGCCTGATCGAACTGGACGCCGAAGGCATTCGGGTCATGCCTGCCGGGCGCTTGTTGGTGCGGTCGGTGTGCATGGTGTTTGACGCACATCTTTCGCAGCAGAATCGCCAGCGGTTTTCGCGGGTGATCTGAGATGGGTGATCCGGGCGGATGCCTGCGTGATTTCCAGCAACAGGCGCGGCGCTACATCCTGGCCATGACCAGCATGCTGGCTTTCATTTTGTCAGCCGAACCGAGCTTGAGCTTGCTCATGGCCGCCGACAAATCCGAGGTGGTGTTGCTGATCTGCCGCTGATAGATCGCCGACACCGTTTGCAAGGCCGAGACTTTGGCCTGGCGCATGTCCGGAGTCAGGTACTTGTCCTTCATGGCTGCCTGCAACTCCTTCTCCAGCCGGTCCATGCCTTTTTGGGATTCGCGCACGGCGGTCAGGATTTTCTGCACCGAATCCGGCAGACCGCTTTCGGCGATGTCGGGATTGGCGGAACGCGTCAGAGCCGCTCGGGCCTGACCCGCTGCGGACAAGGTGACTTGCACGCTATCGCTGGTTTTGGTCGGGGTGTCGGCAACCGGTTCGCTGGCGCTGGTTTTCGCAGGCTTATTGGCGCTGATAAACGCGTTGCTGATGGCGGTAAGTGTTGGTGACCACATGAGTGTAAACCCCTGATCGGAATGCCGATGATCCCAGAACTATCGGCCCGATCAGCCAAAGCTTGATGCCAGGCCTTGTAATGGCGCTGGCCGGATGCGCTGCCACTGAGTTACCCTTATAACTTATGTGTGTTTTCCCACAAGGATTAAACCAATGTCCGAGCCAGTCAAGTTGCGTGCTCATACCCAGGCTCACTGCAAGGATTGCAGCCTGGCTCCCCTTTGCCTGCCACTTTCCTTGAACCTCGAAGACATGGACGCGCTTGACCAAATCGTCAAGCGTGGCCGCCCGTTGAAAAAAGGTGAGTTCCTGTTCCGTCAGGGCGACACCTTTGTCTCGGTATACGCTGTACGTTCCGGCGCGCTGAAGACGTTCAACATCAGCGACGGCGGTGAAGAACAACTGACCGGTTTCCATCTACCCAGCGAACTGGTCGGTCTGTCGGGCATGGATTCAGAGGCTTACCCGGTATCGGCGCAAGCACTGGAAACCACATCCGTCTGTGAAATTCCGTTCGAACGCCTGGATGAGCTGTCGGTGCAGCTGCCACAGCTGCGTCGCCAGTTGATGCGGGTCATGAGCCGGGAAATTCGCGACGATCAGCAAATGATGCTGCTGTTGTCGAAGAAAACCGCTGATGAACGCATCGCGACGTTCCTCGTCAACCTGTCCGCCCGCTTCCGCGCACGGGGTTTCTCGGCCAACCAATTCCGCCTGAGCATGTCGCGTAACGAAATCGGCAACCACCTGGGCCTGGCGGTGGAAACCGTGTCCCGGGTGTTCACGCGCTTCCAGCAGAACCAGCTGATTGCGGCCGAAGGCAAGGAAATCCAGATTCTCGATCCGATCCAGCTGTGTGCATTGGCTGGTGGCGCGATCGAAAGCTGAACAGGCTGCGAGAGTGCGATCCAGAGCGCGCGGCTATAGACTAGGCGCGCTATTCAACCCTGCCCTGGATCACCTTTTATGACTGTCGACCCATTCTGCTTCAAATCCCTGATCCGCCCGGTTGTGGACTTTCCCAAGCCAGGCGTCATCTTTCGCGACATCACTCCGCTGTTCCAGTCGCCCAAGGCCACGCGCCTGATCATGGACAGTTTCGTCCAGCGCTACATCGACGCCGACTTCACGCACATTGGCGCGATGGATGCCCGGGGCTTTCTGATCGGCTCGATCATCGCCTACGAGCTGAACAAGCCACTGATCCTGTTCCGCAAGCAAGGCAAGCTGCCCGCCGACGTCTTGTCCGAGGCGTACCAGACCGAATATGGCCAGGCGTACCTGGAAGTTCACGCGGACAGCCTGTGTGAAGGCGACTCAGTGGTGATGTTCGATGACCTGATCGCGACTGGCGGCACCTTGATAGCAGCGGCCAACCTGATCCGCCGCATGGGTGCCGAAATCCACGAGGCGGCAGCGATTATCGACCTGCCCGAACTGGGCGGCTCGCAACGCCTGCAAGCCATGCAGATCCCGACGTTCTGCCTGACCGAGTTTGGTTTGGCCGAATAGTGGGAGCGAGCTTGCTCGCGAATAGGCATTCAAATCCGGCAAACCTTTCGTGTCGGGCCACCTTCGCGAGCAAGCTCGGCTCTCATCAAACACCGCAGAAATATCTGACCGACGAGAAACCCGTGGGACCGGATTTATCCGGGAAGGCGGCATTTCTGACGACGAAATGCAGTGAAT
>LNAP01006120.1_pt1 | contig 27400 bp, 23 predicted proteins | sample 602601 | NCBI WGS metagenome assembly LNAP01 (sample SAMN02440304, study PRJNA202911) | soil metagenome | biome: Subtropical and temperate rainforests or woodlands; isolation source: soil samples (1 kg each in a 20% v/v slurry with milli Q water) were... ... | reverse complement strand
GTATGGGCTGCGTCACATAACCAGACGGTTACGGCATTCTGCACCAGGCCTGCTAAAATGCGCGCCCTCTTCTTCTGATGCAAACACGATGTCCCGACTAAATCCCCGGCAGCAAGAAGCCGTGAACTACGTCGGCGGCCCACTATTGGTGCTCGCTGGCGCCGGCTCCGGCAAAACCAGCGTGATCACCCGCAAGATCGCGCACCTGGTGCAGCAGTGCGGCATTCGCGCCCAGCACATTGTGGCAATGACCTTTACCAACAAGGCCGCGCGCGAAATGAAAGAACGCGTCGGCACCTTGCTTAAAGGCGCCGAGGGCCGTGGCCTGACGGTTTCTACCTTCCATAACCTGGGCATGAACATCATCCGCAAGGAAGGTGCGCGCCTGGGCTACAAGCCGGGTTTTTCGATCTTCGACGAAGGCGATATCAAAGCCCTGCTTAGCGACATCATGCAAAAGGAATACTCGGGCGATGACGGCATCGACGAGATCAAAAACTACATCGGCTCGTGGAAAAACGACCTGATTTTGCCGCCCGAAGCGCTGGAAAACGCCCGCAATCCAAAAGAGCAAACCGCCGCCATCGTCTATATGCACTACCAGCGCACGCTCAAGGCGTACAACGCGGTGGACTTCGACGACCTGATTTTGATGCCGGTAAAGCTGTTCCAAGAACACGCCGACATTTTGGAAAAGTGGCAAAACAAGGTGCGCTACCTGCTGGTGGACGAATACCAGGACACCAACGCCAGCCAGTATCTACTGGTGAAACTGTTGGTCGGCCAGCGCAACCAGTTCACCGTGGTCGGCGATGACGACCAATCGATTTACGCCTGGCGCGGCGCTCGCCCGGAAAACCTGATGCTGCTTAAAGAGGATTACCCCTCGCTCAAGGTGGTAATGCTTGAGCAGAACTACCGCTCCACCAGCCGCATCCTCAAATGCGCCAACACGCTGATTGCCAACAACCCCCACGCGTTCGAGAAACAACTGTGGAGTGAAATGGGGCACGGCGATGAAATTCGGGTGATTCGCTGCAAAAACGAAGACGCCGAATGCGAACGTGTGGCCATGGAAATCCTCAGCCTGCACCTGCGCACCGACCGGCCCTACAGCGATTTCGCCATCCTTTATCGCGGTAACTACCAGGCCAAACTGATGGAGCTGAAACTGCAGCACCATCAGATTCCCTATCGCCTGTCGGGCGGCACCAGTTTCTTCGGCCGTCAGGAAGTCAAAGACCTGATGTCCTACTTCCGCCTGCTGGTAAACCCGGATGACGACAACGCCTTTTTGCGCGTGATCAACGTGCCGCGCCGCGAGATCGGCTCCACCACCCTGGAAAAACTCGGCAACTACGCCACTGAACGCAAAATCTCCATGTACAACGCCGCCGACGAAATCGGCCTGGGCGAACACCTGGACAGCCGCTACACCGAGCGCCTACAACGGTTCAAACGCTGGATGGATAAAATCCGCCTGCAATGCGTGGAGAACGAGCCGATTGCCGTGCTGCGCAGCATGGTGATGGACATCGACTACGAGAACTGGCTGCGGCAGAACGCTTCCAGCGACAAGGTGGCCGAAGCGCGGATGGGCAACGTCTGGTTTCTGATCGACGCGCTGAAAAACACCTTGGAGCGCGACGAAGATGGCGATATGACCATCGAAGACGCCATCGGCAAGCTGGTATTGCGCGACATGCTCGAACGCCAGCAGGAAGAAGAGGACGGTGCCGAGGGCGTGCAGATGCTGACCCTGCATGCTTCCAAAGGCCTGGAATTTCCATACGTATTTATCATCGGCATGGAAGAGGAAATTCTCCCTCACCGCTCCAGCATTGAAGCCGACACCATCGAAGAAGAACGCCGTCTGGCCTACGTGGGCATCACCCGCGCGCGGCAAACGCTAGCGTTCACTTTTGCCGCACGGCGTAAACAATACGGCGAAATCATCGACTGCTCACCCAGCCGTTTTCTCGATGAATTGCCGCCTGAAGACCTGGCCTGGGAAGGCCTGGAAGACACGCCAGTGGAAGTCAAAGCGGTACGCGGCAATGCTGCGCTGGCCGATATTCGCGCCATGATGAAAAAGTAACCGGGGCCCGCGACCCAGCAACAGTTGAAATGAGAGCCCTGAGATGCAAGCGCTGAAAAACAAGATTATCGAAGAAGGCGTGGTGCTGTCCGACCAGGTGCTCAAGGTCGACGCCTTTCTTAACCACCAGATCGACCCACGCCTGATGCAGCAGATTGGCCAGGCCTTTGCTGAGCTGTTTAAAGATCAGGGCATCACTAAAATCGTCACCATCGAGGCTTCGGGCATTGCGCCGTCGATCATGGCCGGCTTGGAATTGGGCGTACCGGTGATTTTTGCGCGCAAATATCAGTCGCTGACCCTCAAGGAGAACCTGCTGGTCTCGAAGGTGTTCTCCTTTACCAAGCAAACCGAAAGCACCATCGCCGTGTCCGCCAAACACCTGCTGCCGACCGACCGCGTACTGCTGATCGACGACTTCCTCGCCAACGGCCGCGCCGCCCATGGCTTGATCGACCTGATCAAACAGTCCGGCGCGACAATCGTCGGCATCGGTGTGGTGATCGAGAAGTCCTTCCAGAAAGGCCGTGAAGAACTCGACGAGCAAGGCTATTGGGTTGAGTCGTTGGCGCGGATCAAATCGCTGCAAGGTGGCAAGGTCGAGTTTCTCAACTGAACCCACTGACGCCGGCTCTTCGTAGGGTGCGCCATGCGCACCAGCGCCCGCGTGAAGAGCCGGTGCGCACAGCACACCCTACCGGCGAGTGGCCTGCAACCCCGCCAACACCAGCTTCTGATAAAGCTGCTCCTTGAACCCCTCCGGCTGCGCCAATTGCATGCGCTCTAAGTGCCGGTCAAAGGCGCCCGCCTCGGGCTGATCAAACAGCGCCGCCTTGCCCAAGTCGAGAATCTCGCTGAGCTTGAGTTTGCTTTTTAGCCAGCGCAGCGCGCGTAGCAAGTCCTGTTCCTCTGCCGTGAAATCACAGCCCAACGGGTATTCAGCGAACAGCTGCTGATGCCGCTCGTAACACGCCTGCAAACGTTCCGGCGTGTTGTTGCGGTACTCCTCGGCCAGCACAAAATCTTCTGCCAGCTTGCCAGCGTCCTGCGCTTGCTGAATCAGCTCATCCTGAAAGCGCGAATCGGCGATTTGCAGCAGGGCCGTGATCAGTTGCGCATCGTTTTTACCGCGCAAATCAGCGATGCCGTATTCGGTAATCACAATGTCGCGCAGGTGCCGGGGAATGGTGGTGTGGGCGTACTGCCAGCGGATATTGGAGCTGACTTCACCATCGGCCTCACGCCAGCTGCGCACCATCAGAATGGCGCGGGCGTCGTCCAGCTCTTGGGCTTGCGCGTAGAAATCGTATTGCCCGCCTACACCACTGATTACCCGACCGTCTTCCAACTGATCCGCCGCACTGGCGCCGAGCAAGGTGACGCAGAAGGCGCTGTTGATAAAACGCGCCTGGCGTCGCTGCAAGCGTTTGAGATCTTCCTGCCCGTACAGCCGGTTGATATAGCTAATGCCAGTCATGCCAATTCGCGAGCGGCGCTCGTCGCTGAGTTGCTGCAAACGACGGTAGAACGCTTGCGGGCCGAGGAAGAAACCGCCGTGGATAAAAATGCCGCTGGTTGCCGCTTGTAGATAGGGTTGCAGCGCGGCGACGCAGGCGGGGTTATGCAAGTCGGCAACGATCATCTGTCCGTTGGGGAAGCGCAGGTTTTGCTCTTCCACGCTAACGCCTGCGGTCAGCAAACCTTGGCTTTGTAGCCAGGCTACTAGCGGCTGATCGAAAACAAGGTCGGGCTGCGCCTCCCGCCAGGCCACCAGATCCAACTGCCCCAACTCATCCACCACACCACTATTGGCCAGCTGTTGCAGACGCTCATCAGCAAACACCGGGCGGCGCACAATGCCGGCATCAAACAGCGCTACCAGACCCGGCACCAGCATTTCACTACAGCCGTACAGACCCTTGGCAAAGGGTTGCAGGCCGCCGCAACGCCCAATCAACTCGGCCCAGCGTGGTGCGCTCAGGTCGGCCAGCAGCGCCTGATAGCCGCCATTATCGCCCTGACGATTAAGCAGCGCGGCCGTCACCGCATCGCCCATCGAACCGATGCCAATCTGCAACGTGCCGCCATCGCGCACCAAGGTGCTGGCGTACAAACCAATGGCATGGTCGGCAACGCCCACCGGCATGTTCGGCGTAGAGAACAGGGTGCTCGGCTCGCCGGCCTCGACCAGCAGATCAAAATCTTCCACGCGGCGCTCGGCATCGCCCGGCATATAGGGCAAATCGGCATGCACCTGGCCGACGCACAGAATGGTTTCCCCCGCCTGTTTGCGCGCTTGCAATAGTGGCAACAGGTCCAGGGTGATATCGGTGTTGCAGCTCAGGCTGACGTGCTCGGGCCGGTGGATATCGGTCGCCACCAACTGCGCCACCACGTTGATGCCCTTGCGATTGAGGTCGCGCGCGACCTGGCTGTAGTTAAGGCTGACGTAGTCCTGCTGCGCCTTAGGATTGTGCAGTTGGCTGCCCGGCTGCAGGTAAAACTCCTGCAACTGCACATTGGCTGGCAGCTCGCCGCGGCGCTGGTCGTGCAGGTAATCGAGCTCGGGGTAGTTGCCGAATACGCGTTCAAGGAACGGCGCCATCAAACGTTGCTCAAGATCGCTGCTGGCGTGGGGCCGGCCGAGCGACAGTGCGGTGTAAATGGTCAGCGAACGATGGGGCTCAGCCTTGATGCGCTGATACAAGGCGTTGACCAGACGATTGGGCTTGCCCAGGCCAAGGGGCAAACCGAGGTGAATCGGCCCGTCAATGCGCTGCAAAATTTGCTCGACGACATAATCCAGAGAGCTAAGGGCCAAGGGTCGTTCTCCATAAGACGGCTTGTGGAGTGTGACTGCGAAATCGCCGAAATGACGCCTCGAACCGCTTAAAAATTCCGAAGCCAAGCAGAAGCGATTTATGCCGCCCACAAAAAAACCGCCCTAAGGCGGTTTTCTTCTAACTGTGCGGCTTATTTCAGGCCGGACATCTTCTGGATGGTGGCTTTGAGCTCATCATCGCTGCAATCAGCACAGGTGCCTTTTGGCGGCATGCTGTTGATACCGGTGATGGCTTTGGCCAGCAGGCCGTCGAGGCCGCCCTGATGGTCGGCGCGCTCTTTCCAGGCAGCGCTGTCACCAATTTTCGGAGCACCCAGCACGCCAGCGGTGTGGCAGGCGCCACAGTGAGCGGCAATGATGTCATCCGGGGTTTTCGCACCGCCGCCAGCGGCGGCAGCAACGGTTTCGATACCTTTGCACTCTTCGCCCTGGACACACACTTCGCCTACTGGCTTCAGTCGTGCTGCGATATCGTCATTGGTCGTAGCAGCCTGAGCGCTGACCGCCCAGAGGGCCAACACAAGCATTTTCTTAATTAGGTTCACGCTTACACCCTCTATCGTGGCTAGTCACGCTCGCGGCCACGGTTGCGCGAGCGGGCGACAGTATACCGATTAGGCCATCGTGCCGGAACACGGCATGCTGTCGCAGGTCTTTGTAATGAAACATTGCCGCCCATTGGGCGAGGTATTTCTAGTTTTTATGGTGCTGGGCCTTAAGGCCCAAGCCAAGACTCAGAAATTGGCGGGAGTCGTCGCGCTGATCAGCCGCGCCGGTTCTCCAAAGGGATTCCGAAAGCGGTGCGGCTTACTGCTTTCAAAGTAGTAGCTATCTCCGCTTTCGAGAATATAAATCTCGTTGCCAACGGTCAGCTCCAACCGCCCATCAACCAACAGACCAGACTCTTCACCTTCGTGAGTGAGCATCTCGTCGCCGGTATCAGAACCTGGCGGATAGGTTTCGTCGAGAAAGGCAATGGCCCTGCTTGGATGCGCTTTGCCAACCAATTTCATGGTGACCGCGCCACTGGACAGATCGACCAGTTCGCTCGCTTTGTAAACCACTTGGGTGTGGTTGTCCTGTTCCACTTCGAGGGAGAAAAACTCGACCAACGACATGGGAATGCCGGCCAGCACCTTTTTCAGCGAACTGATCGAGGGGCTTACGCTGTTCTTCTCGATCATGGAAATGGTGCGCACGTTTGGCGAGTTCACGCTGAGACAGGCCTTTAAGCTTGCGAATAGATTGCAGTCGAACGCCGACGTCCAATGATAGAGCCCCCTTGGGAAGATGCGGATTTGAGGGCGCATCATCGCAACAGCGTTCAGTATTTACAACACTTGGGTGGCAATCCTGTTCAGGCCCGCCGCTAGGCCCCGGAATAGACGAGCGGGGCCCGGCGTAAATTGCAGAAAATCTGGTAGGGAATGGTGCCCGCGGCAGCCGCAACTTCACTTGCGAGCACCTGTTTCCCCCACAACTCGACGCGACTTCCCACGCCAGCTTGAGGCAAATGCGTAAGGTCGACCGTCAGCATATCCATCGACACGCGACCAATCAGACGGCTCGGATGGCCATCAATAGTCACCGGCGTACCGCTCGGCGCATGGCGCGGATAGCCGTCGGCATACCCCATGGCAACCACGCCGACGCGGGTCGGCTGCTCAGTAACATAACGCGCGCCATAGCCAATCGGTTCGCCAGCCGGCAGTTCGCGCAGGCTGATTATTTTCGATTCCAGGGTCATCACCGGCCGCAAGCGCGCGGCGTGATAATGCGCGGTTTCGAACGGGCTGGCGCCATACAGCATCAGGCCGGAACGTACCCAGTCAGTTTTTTGCAACGTAGGAAAGCGAGACGACCAACCGAGAATGGCCGGCGAGTTATACAGGCTGACCTCGGCCTGCAAGCCCTGGCGCGCTTGCGCGAACGCGGACATTTGCTCTTCGCTGCGGGGGTTTTCCAGCTCGTCGGCGCGGGAAAAGTGGGTCATCAAGACGATTTTTGACGCTTTGCCGCTGGCCTGCAGACGACGGTAGGCGTCCTGGTATTGCTCAGGGAAAAAACCGACGCGGTGCATCCCCGAATCCAGCTTTAGCCAAAACTGCAGCGGCTTACTGATTCGGCAACGCTCAATGGCCTCGAGCTGCCAGGGCGCATGTACTACGCACCAGAAATCATGCTCGGCGATCAGCTCTAGTTCGTCTGCCTCAAAGAAGCCTTCGAGCAATAAAATCGGCCCCGTAACGCCGGCGGCGCGCAGGCTCAACCCCTCTTCAATGGCCGCCACGGCAAAACCATCTGCCTCGTTTTGCAGCGCCTGCGCGCAAGGAACGGCGCCATGCCCATACGCATCCGCCTTGATCACCGCCAGCGCCCGAGCGCCGGTCAGTTCGCGGGCCAAACGGTAGTTATGACGCAGAGCTTCAAGGTCAATCAGGGCACGGGCGGGACGCATGGCGACGGTCTTCTTGGCGTTTTTTGATGAGGAGCAGGCTTAAGGCAGGGCAGCGATAACAGTCATTTCCACCAGCGCTTCGGGGGTGTACAGCTTGGCCTCAACACAGGCGCGAGCTGGCGCGGTGCCGGGCGTTACCCAGGCGTCCCAGACCGCATTCAGGCCGGTATAACCGGCGGCCATGTCTTTGAGGTAGATGGTCACCGACAGGATGTGGCTCTTGTCGGTACCAGCCTCTGCAAGCAGACGGTCGATATTGTTCAGGGTTTCCCGCGTTTGCTGAGCCGCGTCACCGTCGTAACTGTCTGCCAGTTGGCCGGCCAGGGTTGTGGATAACAATTTCGCTGTAACGGGTTTCAGTGCGCTGGCGCTGGATGGGCATGCTTGAGGCTCTCTTTGCTGTGGCCGTAACGGGAAATATCCAAGCCTTCGGCGCTGATCTGTGGACGCTTTTTCGCCATCAGATCGGCTAACAAGCGGCCAGAGCCACAGGCCATGGTCCAACCGAGGGTGCCGTGGCCGGTGTTGAGGAATAGGTTTTTGTACGAGGTTGCGCCCACGATTGGCGTGCCGTCGGGCGTGGTCGGGCGCAGGCCGGTCCAGAACTCGGCGCGGGTCAGGTCGCCGCCCTGTGGATAAAGATCGTTAACGATCATGTCCAGAGTTTCGCGGCGACGCGGGTTCAGGCTCAGGTCGAAGCCGGCGATTTCCGCCATGCCGCCAACGCGGATGCGGTTGTCGAAACGGGTGATGGCAACCTTGTAGGTTTCATCGAGGATGGTCGATGTCGGTGCCATGGCGCCGTTGGTGATTGGCACGGTCAGCGAGTATCCCTTGAGCGGATAAACCGGCGCCTTGATGCCCAGTGGTTTGAGCAATTGCGGCGAGTAGCTGCCCAAGGCCAGTACGTAATGGTCAGCGGTTTCCAGCTTGCCGTTAACCCATACGCCATTGATGCGGTCGCCAGCGTGGTCGAGGCCTTCGATGCTCTGACCAAAACGGAACTCAACGCCCAGCTCTACGCACATTTCTGCCAAGCGAGTGGTGAACATCTGGCAGTCGCCAGTCTGATCGTTAGGCAGGCGCAGGGCGCCGGCGAGGATATTGGTCACGCCGGCCAGCGCCGGTTCAACGCGGGCAATGCCGTCACGGTCGAGCAGCTCGTAAGGCACGCCAGATTGTTCCAGCACGGCGATATCTTTGGCGGCGTTATCCAGTTGCGCCTGGGTGCGGAACAGTTGCGTGGTACCGAGGCTGCGGCCTTCGTAGGCGATACCAGTTTCGGCGCGCAGTTCGTCGAGGCAGTCGCGGCTGTATTCAGACAACCGCACCATGCGCTCTTTGTTCACCGCATAACGGCTGGCGGTGCAGTTGCGCAGCATCTGCAGCATCCACAGGTATTGGTCGATATCGGCAGTGGCCTTGATGGCCAGGGGAGCGTGGCGTTGTAACAGCCACTTGATGGCTTTCAACGGTACACCTGGGGCGGCCCAGGGCGAAGCGTAGCCGGGGGAGACTTGGCCGGCGTTGGCGAAACTGGTTTCCATGGCGGGTGCCGCCTGACGGTCAACCACTACCACTTCAAAGCCAGCACGAGCCAGATAATAAGCACTGGTGGTGCCGATCACACCGCTACCTAACACCAGAACTCGCATGGTTTATCTCCCTCGCCGCGACTTTACGCTGACGTTTGATATCTTGATCGAAATTCCGCGCAGTATATGGAGCCGCTGCCAGTGCATTTCACTGTATTGATAGCTATATTTGGCGAGAATTCTTGGCAAAAGCCCTTAATACAGAGGCGGATTCCCCATGAGAACCCAGCATCAGAGCCGTCGCGAACTGGACAAGATCGACCGTAATATTTTACGCATCCTCCAAGAGGACGGCCGCCTGTCCTTTACCGAGCTGGGTGAGCGCGTGGGCCTGTCCACCACGCCCTGCACGGAACGGGTTCGCCGCCTCGAGCGTGAAGGCATCATCATGGGCTACAGCGCCCGGCTGAATCCGCAGCACCTCAAAGCCAGCCTGCTGGTATTTGTAGAGATTAGTTTGGACTACAAATCTGGCGACACTTTTGAAGAATTCCGCCGCGCTGTGCTGAAGCTGCCGCACGTGTTGGAGTGCCACTTGGTCTCAGGACACTTCGACTACTTGGTGAAAGCGCGAATTTCCGAGATGGCCTCGTACCGCAAACTGCTGGGCGACATCCTGCTCAAACTCCCACATGTGCGTGAGTCAAAGAGCTATATCGTCATGGAAGAAGTAAAGGAAAGCCTGAATCTGCCAGTGCCGGACTGACGCGCCCTAGACCAAAACCTGGCGCGTACTGGCGATCAACTGATGCACGCCTTTCTCCACGCGCTCGTCGATCCATTCTTCCGGCCGCCGGCCATTTGGGCACGGCAGGCGTGGCGTAGTACCAAACAAGCGGCAGATCAACGGCCGCTGTTCATACACCGTGCAACCTTGTGGACCAAGGTGCACGCAATTGAACTCAGCGAGCGCGGCGTCATGCTCCGCGTCGCTTTTCACCGGCAGACGCGACATCTCTTCCGACGAGGCCGTCACCGGCCCACAGCAGTCATGGCAACCCGGCACACAGGCAAAGCTGGGAATGCGCTGGCGCAGTTGGTCGATCTTGCGGCTATTGCAGCTCATGGGCGGTGTCCTCGGCGGGCGCGCATGGTAGCAAAAGCGCACTCTTCACTTCGCGACAGACCGTAGGTTTTTTCCCGCAGCCCTATTGGCCCGGTCTTACCCGGCCTTTATGCTGCGTAAAATTTACCAAACATAAAAATCAGGATTTCAAACATGAACGCCAGCGTTCAGCCAAGCCTTGGCCAACCCCACGCTCCCTCCTACTACGCCGCCACCGCCAATCGCCAGCTCAGCTACCCAGCGCTGAACAGCGAATTACGCGCAGACGTGTGCATTGTCGGCGGTGGCTTTTCCGGGCTGAACACCGCCATCGAACTGGCCGAGCGCGGCTTATCCGTGGTGCTACTGGAAGCCAACCAGATCGCCTGGGGCGCCAGCGGGCGCAATGGCGGGCAGTTGATTCGTGGCGTTGGCCATGACGTTGAGCGCTTTGCCGGCGTGGTCGGCGCCGACGGTGTACGCGAGCTAAAGCTGCTCGGCCTGGAGGCAGTGGAAATCGTCCGCCGGCGCATCGAGCACTTCAATATTCAGTGCGATCTCACCTGGGGCTACTGCGACCTCGCCAACAAACCCAGCGACCTTGAAGGCTTTGCAGACGACCTCGCCGAGCTACGCGGCCTGGGCTACCGCCATGACCTGCGCCTGCTGCATGCCGATGATATGCACCAAGTGGTGGGTTCCAGTCGCTATGTCGGCGGGCTGATTGATATGGGCTCCGGCCATCTGCATCCGCTCAACCTCGCGTTGGGCGAAGCGGCAGCAGCGCAATCGCTGGGCGTGCAGCTGCACGAAAACTCTGCCGTTACCCGTATCGACTACGGCAGCGAAGTGGTGGTGCACACCGCCAACGGCAAGGTGCGGGCGAAGAACCTAGTGCTGGCCTGCAACGCCTACCTCAATGGTTTGAACAGTAACCTGGGCGGCAAAGTGCTACCCGCTGGCAGCTATATCATCGCCACCGAACCGTTGAGCCAAGCCCAGGCGCGCACTTTGATTCCGCAAAATATGGCGCTCTGCGACCAGCGTGTGGCGCTTGATTACTACCGCCTCTCCGCCGACCGCCGCTTGCTATTCGGCGGCGCCTGCCACTACTCCGGTCGCGACCCTAGCGATATCGCCGCGTACATGCGGCCGAAAATGCTTGAGGTGTTCCCGCACCTGGACAAGGTCAAAATCGACTTCCAATGGGGCGGCATGATCGGCATCGGCGCTAACCGTTTACCGCAGATTGGCCGGCTGAAAGAGCACAGCAACGTGTTCTACGCCCAGGCCTATTCAGGCCACGGGGTAAACGCCACGCACCTGGCAGGACGGCTGTTGGCAGAGGCGATTGCGGGGCAGGAAAGCCGCGGTTTTGATCTTTTTGCCAAGGTGCCCCATGTCACGTTCCCCGGCGGCAAATACCTGCGCTCACCGTTGTTGGCGTTGGGGATGTTGTGGCATCGGTTGAAGGAAGTGATGTAACGCGATTGGCGGACACCGTCGCCCCCGCGAAGGCGGGAACGACGGTGTTGGGATTCGTCCGGCTTATAAGGTCCAGAACGGTCGCAGCGCTTCGTGGTTGGCTTCGGCGCGGGTCAGGCCAATGTCGGCGAGTTGGGCGTCGGTCAGATTGAGCAGCGCGCGACGAGTGGAAAGGCGGCGCCAGAAGTTGGCGAGGCGCGAGCCCTGCGTCGGTGGCGCAGGTTGACGAATGGCGACCGCCTTGGCTTCAAACTCTTGCCGACCCAGGGTCAACCGAACATCACTAAGCCCATTCATTTCCCTCACCTACTTTGTTTGTGTGTCTTGGGAAATGATGATGCGCCGCTGGCAAAAAGCAGGACAGATTCAAAAAACCACTATTAGCTCCATACAGATACTGCCACCAACCAGCTGAATGGTACTTTTCCCGGCAATCTGTATGGGTGTTGCCAAAACGCCATACAGAACGCACCATCTGTGTCTGCTGACCCTACACAGGCACGCCGCCATGACCCTCTATGTAAACCTCGCGCAACTGCTCGGTGCCCGAATCGAGCAAGGCCTGTATCGTCCCGGTGACCGCTTGCCTTCAGTACGTGCCCTGAGCGTGGAGCACGGGGTAAGCCTGAGCACCGTGCAGCAGGCCTATCGCACGCTGGAAGACCAGGGCCTGGCCCTGCCCCGACCGAAGTCGGGCTACTACGTGCCTGAAGAGCGGCAAAAGCCGGCGCTGCCGATGGTTTCGCGCACTGCTCAGCGGCCGGTAGAAGTGTCGCAGTGGGAACAGGTGCTGGAGCTGATCAGTGTCGAGCCGGGCAGTGAAGGCTTGATTCAGTTGGGGCGCGGCCGCCCGGACCACACCAGCCCCACCCTCAAGCCACTGCTGCGCAGCCTGTCGCGCTTAAGCCGCCGGCAAGACCTCAATACGCTGACCTATGGCTGCATTCGCGGCCACCTGCCGCTGCGTAAGCAGATCTCACGGCTGATGCTCGATTCCGGTTGCCAGATCCCCGGCGAAGACATTGTGATCACCACCGGCTGCCACGAAGCGCTGTCAGCGGCGATCCGCGCAATCTGCGAACCCGGCGATATCGTTGCCGTGGATTCGCCCAGCTTTCACGGCGTAATGCAGGCCCTCAAAGGCTTTGGCATGAAGGCCTTGGAACTGCCCACTGACCCGCTTACCGGCATCAGCCTGGAGGCGTTGGAACTGGCGCTGGAGCAATGGCCGATCAAGGCCATACAGTTAACACCCAACTGCAATAACCCCATGGGCTACATCATGCCCGACGCCAACAAGCGCGCGCTGCTCGCCCTGGCCCAGCGTTATGACGTGGCGATTATCGAAGACGATGTGTATGGCGAATTGGCCTACCACTACCCACGGCCACGCACGATTAAGTCCTACGACGATGACGGCCGTGTGCTGCTCTGCAGTTCCTTCTCCAAAACCGTGGTGCCTGGCCTGAGAATTGGCTGGATCGCGCCGGGACGTTATCTGGAGCGCGTGCTGCATATGAAATATATGGGCACTGGCACCACCGCGCAGTTGCCGCAAATAGCGCTGACCGAGTTTATCGAGGGAGGGCATTACGAGCCGCATATCCGCCGTATGCGTGCGCAATACATGCGCGGCCGCGACCAGATGATCGACTGGGTCAGCCGTTACTTCCCGGCCGGCACACGGGTCAGCCGGCCGCAAGGCAGCTTTATGGTCTGGGTGGAAATGCCCGAAGGTTTTGACAGCCTGCGCCTGAATCGTGAGCTTAAACCGCACAACATCCAGGTCGCCCCCGGCAGCATCTTTTCCGCCGCCGGCAAGTACCGCAACTGCCTGCGTATGAGCTATGCCAGCAAGCCGGATGCGAAGATCGAAAATGCGGTGAAGATTGTGGGTGAGACGGTGGGCAGGTTATTGGCAGAGCATGCCTAAAGCCTTAAAAGCCCCTCTCCCCTAACCCCTAACCCCTCTCCCGCAAGCGGGCGAGGGGAACCGAACGCGGATTGCGCGACTAGTGCGGTCAGCTCCCTCTCCCGCTTGCGGGAGAGGGTTGGGGAGAGGGCAAGGCGAACGCCACAGTTATTCGCCGCCAACTGCTCGCGCCTGCGTCGGCTCCCCCAACCCACCGCCACGCAGCAGCAACACCACAAACCCCGCCGCCCCCACGGCCATCAACAGCGGCAACGCATGCCCGCTCACCCATTGGCTAACCGCACCGGTGAGCAGCGGCCCGATCAGGCAACCGATGCCCCATAGCTGCGAGATATGCGCGTTGGCACGCACCAGCTCGCCGTCGCGAAAGCGCTCGCCAACCAGAATCAGCGACAGGGTAAACAGCCCGCCCGCGCTCGCCCCAAACAGCACCCATACCGGCCAGATCAGCGGCGTATGCAGCAGAAGCGGTACACACAGGCTGGAGATCATCAGCGCCACACCACAGCCGAAAAACAGCCGCTGACGGGACATACGATCGGCCAGCATGCCAATCGGCAGCTGCAGCACCGCATCGCCCACCACCACAACGCTGGCCATCAACAACGCAGTTTCCTGGGTGAAGCCTTGGCGCAGCCCGTAGACCGGCAGCAGCGTCAGCATCATCGCCTCAAAGGCGGCGAACAGGCTGACCGCCCACGCAATCGCCGGCATGCTCGCGCAGAAGGCCCACAGCCCACGCCCAGACGCGCTGTGTGCGTCCACCGCCGGCGCGCCAGTGCGGCCGAGCAAGAGCAACGAGCCACCGATCAGCAAGCCAGTGCCGGTCCAGAATCCCAAGTCAGTGCTGGTACCCAGCAACGTCAGCACCAGCGGACCACACAGTTGGCTCAACGCATAACCGGTGCCATACAGGGCGACTAATTTGCCGCGCCAGCGATCCACTGCGAGCTGATTAATCCAGCTTTCACCGAGAATAAATACGATCGTCAGCGCCACACCCAGTAGCAGGCGCAGGACCAGCCAGACCGAGTAATTGGGGATCAGCGCCATGGTGCTTACGCCCAACGCACTCACCAGCAAGCAAATCTGCATCAACCCCGTGGTGCCGAATCGCGCCGCCAACCGACCCGCCAACACCGAGCCCAGCAACACGCCCACTGCCGGCATGGCGGCCATCACGCCAATGGCAAAGTTGCCGTAACCCCAGCCATCCAAGCGCAGCGAAACCAGCCCCAGCGCCAAGCCAATGCTGACCACCGACGCCACCACGGCGAAATAGGTACCCCAACGCATGACCACAGATCATCTCCTTGTGCCGGGCCGAAAATAACAACGGCCGGGTTTCCTTTCAGAAACCCGGCCGCAGGTATGGCTTCAAGAGCCGGCCCCTTAAGTCAGGGGCGGACCTTACAGAGGCGCCAGACCGGCCGCCTCAAGATCGTTACAGCTTGATCCAGGTAGATTTCAGCTCGGTGTATTTGTCGAACGCATGCAACGACTTATCGCGACCGTTACCGGACTGTTTGAAACCACCAAAGGGCGCGGTCATATCGCCGCCATCGTACTGGTTCACCCACACGCTACCGGCACGCAGGGCCTTGGCGGTGAGGTGGGCTTTAGAAATGTTGCTGGTCCACACTGCGGCAGCCAGACCATAGATAGTGTCGTTGGCAATTGCCACGGCTTCTTCGGCGGTGTCGAAGGCAATCACCGACAACACTGGGCCAAAGATTTCTTCTTGGGCGATGCGCATCGAGTTGGTTACGCCGTCGAAAATGGTCGGCTCAACATAGGTGCCGCCCGACGCTTCCAGCGTACGTTTGCCGCCGGCTACCAGCTTGGCGCCATCGGTGTGGCCGGCTTCGATATAGCTCAGTACGTTGTTCATTTGCTGAGTGTCGACCAAGGCTCCAACGTTGGTTTCCGGGTCCAGCGGGTTGCCGGGTTTCCAGCCTTTCAGGGCTTCGATTACCAGCGGCACAAATTTGTCTTTGATCGAACGCTCAACCAGCAAGCGGGAACCCGCGGTGCACACTTCGCCCTGGTTAAAGGCGATAGCGCCAGCGGCGGATTCAGCGGCAGCTTGCAGGTCTGGCGCGTCGGCGAAGACGATGTTCGGGCTCTTGCCGCCCGCTTCCAGCCACACGCGTTTCATGTTGGATTCGCCGGCGTACACCATCAATTGCTTGGCGATTTTGGTCGAACCGGTGAACACGATGGTGTCCACGTCCATATGCAGCGCCAAGGCCTTGCCGACGGTGTGGCCATAACCAGGCAGCACGTTAAGTACGCCAGCCGGAATGCCGGCGTCGATCGCCAATTGAGCGATGCGAATGGCGGTCAGTGGCGATTTTTCCGAAGGCTTGAGGACCACCGAGTTACCGGTGGACAGGGCTGGGCCGAGTTTCCAGCAGGCCATCATCAGCGGGAAGTTCCACGGCACGATGGCGCCGACCACACCGATTGGCTCACGCGTCACCAGACCGATTTCGTTGTGCGGGGTGGCGGCCACTTCGTCGTAGATTTTGTCGATAGCTTCACCGCTCCACGACAGCGCGCGGGCAGCGCCCGGTAAGTCGATGTTCAGCGAGTCGCTAATCGGCTTGCCCATGTCCAGGGTTTCCAGCAGGGCCAGCTCTTCGGCGTGCTGATCGAGCAGAGCGGCGAAGCGGATCATGATTTCTTTGCGCTCAACCGGCGCTTTGCGCGACCACACGCCGGAATTGAAGGTGGCGCGGGCGTCTTTGACAGCCAGTTCGGCGTCGGCCAGATCACAGCTGGCGATCTTGCCCAACACACGGCCGTCGACCGGGCTGATGCAGTCGAAGGTGTCACCAGACACCGCAGCGGTGTACTCGCCATGGATAAAGGCGCGGCCTTCGATCTTCAGGTCTTGGGCACGTTTTTCCCAATCGGCGCGGCTCAGGGTGGTCATGTGTGCGTCCTCTTATTAATCGAGCTTTATCGAGACGAAACAGGCGGCGTAAATACCCGCGCCTGTCAAAAATTCTGCAAGGCCTGTTCGGCCCACTGTGCCGGCCACACTAAACCAGAGCTCAGCGCCTTTCCATTATTTTTTACATTAGGCGAGTAAACGCCCTTGTCATGTTCGTTTTATTAAACATAGACTGCGAGCCTCTTCGCCAATCTGGCAAGCTCCCCGCCGCTGTGCGGGGTCCTGAGTAATAAAACCAACACCTGGACCCGAGCATGACTATCACCTCTATCGTCGACTTCGCCGCCGCCACCACTGCCGCCGAGCACTACCGCCCCGCCGCCGAAAAGGTGCTTAAAGGCGACCCCGAGCAAAGTGTGCGTAACCACTACGCAAGCCCCTGCGGCCAGTTCGCCAGCGGTATTTGGGAAGGCGCCGTTGGCCAGTGGAAGGTGAACTACACCGAGCACGAATACTGCGAAATTCTGCAAGGCGTGTCGGTACTGCGCGATGCTGACGGCAATGCCGCGACCGTTTTGTGATTCCAGCCGGCTTCTCCGGTACGTGGGAAGTGCTGGAAGCGACCCGTAAGGTCTATGTGATTTTTGAGCAAGCGGCGAGCTGATTGCCGCAGCCCCATCGTTTTTCCTGCGTGAAATTTTAGCCCGCCCCCGCGGGCTTTTTTATGCCCGCGTTACGTAGGGTGTGCTGTGCGCACCATTACGCTGCTCGCAAGAACGCTCGGTGCGCGCAGCACACCCTACGACGCATCAGAACTCCAACGTACTGGAAACCTCAAACAACCGCGCATCGCCAATCGAGATCAAAAACGGGTTGGTCGACGACGAGTAATAGGTCTTGTCGAACATATTCTTCACGTTGAATTGCAGCTTCACCTTCTTGCCGCCGAGCTGGGTGTCGTAGCTGGCGAAGGCGTCGGCCACGGTGTAAGCCGGCAGGGTGAAGGTGTTTTCCGCATCGCCGGCGCGCTCACCTACATAACGAGCGCCGGTGCCGACGCGCAGGCGGTCGCCGCCCAGCACTTGGCCGAAGTCGTATACGCCAAATAGCGAACCGGTGTTGCGCGCGACGTTGACCAGGTCGTTACCCTTGAGCGCAGGGTCTTTGGTGACCCAGGCATCAAGGTAGGCGTAGGTGCCGATCAGGCTGATCTGATCGGTGACTTGGCCGGTTATATCCAGCTCAATCCCTCGCGAGGTCACGGCCCCCGCCGCACGGGAAACCAGTTCGGCCTGAGGCGTTCCTGCGTTGAGCGTTTCGGTGACCTGCACGTTTTCTTTGTCGATATTGAACAGCGCCAAGGTGCCGGTGATACGGCCAGGCATATCCAGCTTGGCGCCGACTTCCCAGGACTTGCCCTCTTCCGGCTCCAAACCATTGAGGCTGACGCCACCACTCAATGGCGCAATGGTGGAGCTCGGTTTAAACGACTCGCTATAGCCGCCATACAAGGAGAACACCTCGTTCCACTGGTACACCACGCCCACGCGCGGCAGCCAGTTCTGGCCATTGATATCGGTGTTCTTATTGAACGGTCGGCCACGGCCAGCCAATTGGTCATACAGCTGATAGCGCGCACCGGCGACCAGAATCCACTGCTCATTGAGGTGGATGGAATCCTGAATAAAGGCCGACTGGCTGTAGACCTTGTCGGTCTGGTCGCTATCGGTCGCAGTAACGGTCGTCGGCACAGGCACTTGGCCGTACACGGGATTCTGCGTGTTGAAACGCACGGTGGTGGTTTGGCGTAGCAGGTCAGAACGGAAAATTTTGCGGTACTCGTGATCGACGCCCGTCAGCACCTCATGGCGATAACCGCCAAGCTCCAGGTCGCCGGACAAATCCAGCGTGCCGAAATGCTCGGTGCTTACCGCTCCACGGGTACCGTCCAAGCGACGGACCAGGCGTGTGCGGTCAGTACCGACAAAACCGGTAACCCGCGCCTGATAGTCGTCATAACGGTCACGGTTATAGCTGTAGGCAAAGTGGGTTTTCCATTCGTCATTCAGGCGGTGCTCAACATCAAAAATCGCCAGGTCGGAACGCCCTTCGGTTTTGTTGTAGGGCTCGTCCAAACGCCGCTCGCGTGGGATCGCCAACGGTTTTTTAGTATCGGGATTAAGAATGGTGCCCCGGTCAAACGGCGTCACATATTCCCGGTGCTCCCACGACACGTTCACCGTGGTGTCATCACCAAACCAAGCCAGCGACGGCGCAATGGTTTTTTCGCGGCTATTGCCGAAGTTGCGCCAGTAATCGGCATCGTCGTAGTCGGCCACCAGGCGGTAGGCCAGGTCGGTATCGCCAATGGCGCCGGTGGTATCTAGCTGGCCACCGCTGCCATTCTTGCCATCGCCATAGGTGGAAGCGCGGGCGGTGATGGCGTTGTATTGCTGCAGTTGCGGCTTTTTGCTGATCAGGTTGATCACGCCGCCTGGGTCGAGAATGCCGTAGAGCATCGACGCCGGGCCTTTCAGCACTTCCACGCGCTCGACGTTGGCGGTGAAGTTGCGGCCTTGGATGGTGCGCATGCCGTCGCGCAAAATCGAGCCGTCGCGGTTGTCGCCAAAGCCGCGCTTCATCACCGCGTCCATGGTGCTGCCAAGGGTGTTGGCCTGGGTAATGCCGCTGACGTTGACCAAGGCGTCGTCGAGGTTGCGCGGTTGCTGGTCTTGCAGCACCTGCTGCGGGACCACGGCGATGGCTTGGGGAATTTCCAGCAGCGGCGCTTCGGAGCGCATGATTTTGCTGGTCGGTGGCGGCTGGTAGCTTTGCGCGGCTTGGGTGTTGCCATCAATGTTGGTGGCATCGAGGTTTAGCGCGCCTTCAGTCGGTACACGTTGCAGGGTCAGGGTGCGCTCATCGGCGCGGCGGAAGGTGTAGCCGGAGCCTTGCAGCAACCGGCTCAAGGCCTGCTCGGCGCTCATCTCGCCACGCACGGCAGGGGCCTGCAGGCTGTAGGGCGCATCGTCGCTGTACACCAGGCTCAGGCCGGTGACCCGGCTAAAGGCACTGAGCGCCTGGGGCAGCGGTTGCGCGTTGATGGCGAAGCTGTAGTGCGCCTGGGTGGCGGCAGAGGGTGCCTCAGCGGCGTGGCTTAGCAGCGGCATGCTTGCTGTCAGCGCCAGCGATAGGCACCACGTGTTTTTCACCATCGTCTTGTACTTCATACGCACCTGATCCGTGAGTGACCCATAACGGGTTTACTGCGAGCAATTCGCAACTACAAGCACTACACGGATGCCAGTGGCCAATACCTCACCCCTGGCTGAAATTATTTTTCGGGGTTAGCGCAAAAGGGTTAGACCAAGCATGTTGTGGCGCTGGAAACCGACCACGCTGGCCAGGGAGTCCAGCACTTTATTGGGGTCTTGGCTGGGAAAGCTGCCGCTGATGCGTTGCTCAGCCAAAGCCTGGTTCAGCAACACGATGCGGTTTGGCGAATAGCGCTGCACTTCATCAAGCACTTGCGCCAGGGGCATTTGGTAGAAGGTCAGCCAGCCTTGGCGCCAGGCCAGGCTGGCTTCACTGTCGACGGTGTGCATGGCAGCGGCCACGCCCTGCTCGTAGCTGACTTGCTGGTTGGCGGTGAGCACTTGGGCTTGGGCATCAGCTTGCGGGGTAACGGCCACGCGCCCGGACTGCACGGTTACCTGCGCGCCGTGCGGTTGCAGGCGTACCTCAAACTGGGTGCCCAACACCCGCGCCTCGCCCTGTGCCGCGCTGACGACAAAAGGTTGGCCGGTATGGCTGACCTGAAAATAGGCAGCCCCGCGCAGCAGTTCGATACGCCGCTGCTGCTCGCCAAACACCACGCGAATCGCGCTATCGGCATCCAGCAACACCACAGATTGGTCAGCCAGGGTGACTTGCCGCAATTGGCCGGGTGCCGAAACGTAATCGGCGCGCATCGAATCCAGCCAACGCTCGGGCTGCCAGCCCAACAAGCCAAGCATCAGCAGCACGCTGGCGGCCATTGCCAGCGACCCCAGCCACAGGCGCCGAGCCCGACGGGGCGGCTGGTCCATGGCCTGCAAGTAGTCATTCAGCGCCGCCGCCTCTTCGTCCGCCAAGCGCTGTGCCGGTAAACCGGTGGCAGCCCATAACGCCTGCACCTGGGCATAGGCTTCGACGTGTGCAGGCTCGGCATATAGCCATTGATCAAATGCCGCACGCTCAGTTGCCGTTGGTTGCCCGCGCAACACGTCATGCCAAGCCAGGGCAACCTGCTCGGGGGATGACGGGGCGGCGGGTACTTCCCGCAGATGGGCTGAACGGCTCATTGATCACACACTGATTTGGCGATGCTGGCGGGCGCATTGAGGCTCGCTTTACAGGCATCCAGGGCGCGCATCATATGTTTTTCCACGGCGCTCTGGGACACCTGCATGGCCTTGGCGATCTCGCCATAGGTGCGGCCGTGTACGCGGTTAAGCAAAAAGATATGCCGGGTGCGTTCCGGCAGGCTACGCAAGGCGAGGTCGACCTGCTGCAAATCGTAGCTGGCATCCAGCGCCGCTTCCGGGGCGCTAGGCTCGCTTAGTTGCTCCTCCAGCAAACCGCCCTCGTTGCGATTGCGCGAGCGTTCGCTGCGCAGATGATCGATAGCCATGTTGCGCGCACAGCGCAGCAGGTAGGGGCTGAGCTCCTCTACCTGCACCTGTGGGCGCCGCCAGAACCGCAGAAACAGGTCTTGCACCAAATCTGCCGCCGTCGCCCGGCAACCCACTTTGCGGCTTACCAAGGCCTCCATCTGCGAGCGCTGTGACAAAAACACCCGCAAAAAATCGGCGCGTTGGCTCGGCTCCGAGGCGGCAATGGCCTCAGCGCAGGGCTCGCGGTGCGGGTCGGAGATGGACATGGTTTGGCGGCACTAAATCAGAATGGCGCGCAAATGATAATGCCTTGCATTAAAGCCCGATAGAGGCCCCCGGTCGGATCCCGCATAATGGCCGCCGCTTAAGCTTTCAGGAATTGCCCCGTGCTGCCATCGCCCACTCCCAACAGCCTGCTGGTTATCGGCTATGTCTGGCCTGAACCGCGCTCCTCGGCGGCTAGCGGGCACATGATGCAGTTGCTCGACTGCTTTCTTCAGCATGGCTGGCAAATCACCTTTAGCAGCCCGGCCAATGATGGCGAACATAAGGCCGACCTTAGCGCCTTGGGCATTCGCGAACAGGCCATCGAGCTCAACAACGAAAGCTTCGACACCTTTGTCCGCGAGCTCAACCCGGCGGTGGTGCTATTCGACCGTTTTATGATGGAAGAGCAGTTTGGCTGGCGCGTGGAACAGCAATGCCCAAAGGCGCTGCGCGTGCTGGAAACCGTCGACCTGCACACCTTGCGCGATGCCCGTCAGCAGTTGCTGAAAAACCACCTCGCCGCCGGCTTTGGCGATGATTGCGCGGCGTTATTCAACCCATCGGCGTCAGCGCTGTATCAGCTGATGGCCGCCAGCGACACAGCGCAACGGGAAATCGCCTCGATCTACCGCTGTGACCTCAGCCTGATGGTGTCTGACGCCGAAATTCGCCTGCTTAACGAGCAGTTCAAGCTCTCGACGGACTTATTGCTGCATTGCCCACTGCTGCTCGACAGCACGCCGCGGGCCACCCGACCGTTCGCTGAACGAGCTAACTTCATAAGCATCGGCAACTTTCGCCATGCGCCGAATTGGGACGCCGTGCTCTGGCTTAAACAAAGCATCTGGCCGTTGATCCGCGAGCAACTGCCGCAGGCGCGGCTGCACATTTACGGTGCCTACACGCCACCCAAAGCCACCGCTCTGCATAACGCCGCCCAAGGCTTTCACATCATGAATTGGGCGCCCGACGCGCTAGAGGTGATGGAGGCGGCGCGGGTGTGTTTGGCACCGCTGCGTTTTGGCGCCGGCATCAAGGGCAAGATTGTCGACGCCATGCTCTGCGGCACGCCCAACGTCACGACAGCAATTGGCGCCGAAGGTATGCATGGGGAAGAGGTTTGGCCGGGCGCGATCGTCGATAACGCTCAGGCGTTTGCTGATGCCGCCGTGCAGCTGTACCGCGATGAAAACCAGTGGCAGCAGGCGCAAGACAACGGCTGGACGTTACTCGCGGCGCGCTATCAGATGGCCCACTTTGCGCCGTTGCTGATGGCGCGTATTGAGCACTGCCTAGGTAATCTCGAGCAGCACCGCTTGGCGAATTTCACCGGCAGCATGCTTCGCCACCACCACCACAAAAGCACCAAATATATGGCGCAGTGGATCGAAGCCAAAAACCGCCCTTAGGGGGGGGCGGCAGCATGGCGCCAGAAGAATAGTCAGCGATAAATCCTCAACGTGGCCTTGGCGTTGTTCTGCAGGCCGGCAGGAATGTGTACGCGCCCCGCTAGGTAACCACTTACATCACCGCCTAGCGGTTTGCCTGAGCCTTGCACCGCGCTGCGTGAGCCCACCCAGCGACTCGTAAACAGGGCCTGCCGGCCTCTATTCCCCAACCGACCTTACCGAGCCTTGCCAATTAAGCGCGCGCCCGCCGCGCTTAAGGATTATCTAATGAAACCCTTCAACCGCCCCGACCGTGAAAAAAATACCCTGCTGCTGGTGGACTGCCATGAGCGCACCCGCAACAGCCTGGAGAACAGCTTGAAACGCCTGGGCATGACTGCTCAGGCCGTGACAAACGATGCGCCGCAATTATTTGTCGGCTACCTGGCCGCCATCATCGAACTGGAACATTTCGCCAGCCCGCAAACGCTGCTGAAACTGAAGCAAGCCAATATCCCCTTGGTCGCGCTTACGCCCCATGAAACCCTGTCGCAGGTTCAGCGCGCCTTTCAACTGGGCGCCACCGCCTTGCTCAATCAGCCCATCACCCAAGGCTCGGTGTACACCACCATCATGATGGCGACAGGGCTGCGTGAACGCCTGGACCGTGACGCGCAAACCATCGGCGACTTGCAGCAACGCATCGCCGGCCGCCCGCAGTTGGCCATGGCGGTGGCGCGCCTGATGGTCGAATACAACTTGGATGAATGCACCGCTTATGAGCGCTTGCGCGTGCTGTCACAGCGAGTAAACCGCAGCCTCGATCAACTCTGCGCCGAGTTGGCTGCCGACTATGCCCAGCAGCGTGGGGCGCTTTCGGCAGCGCGTGGCTAAACGCACTGTAAGCGGCGCTACCAGCAACTGGCCGGCGCTGTAATCACACCACTCCAGCCTGGCGCAGCCCTTCAATCTGCGCCAGTTCCAAGCCCAACAAGCGCTGCAACACCGCGTCGGTGTGCTCGCCCAAAAGCGGTGGCGCATTGCGGTATTCGACGGGCGTTTCCGAAAGCCGAATCGGACTGGCAACCTGCGGCAGCGTGCCGCCCAGCGCATGGGGCACTTCTACGCGCAGGCCTCGGGCGAGCACCTGCGGGTCGGCAAATACCTGAGCCAAATCATTGATCGGCCCGCACGGCACGCCGGCCTGTTCCAACGCCGCTACCCACTCAGCCGTGGTTTTAAACACCGTGGCTTGGCGAATCAATGGAATCAGCACGGCGCGGTTTGCCACGCGCTGTTTGTTATTGGCAAAGCGCGGATCATCGGCCCACTCGGCATGGCCAGCTACTTCGCAGAATTTGCGGAACTGGCCGTCGTTGCCGACGGTAAGAATAAAGTCGCCATCGGCGGTGGGAAAATCCTGGTAAGGCACGATATTGGGGTGAGCATTGCCCAGGCGTTTTGGCGGCACACCAGTGGTGAGGTAGTTCATGGCCTGGTTGGCCAGGCAGGCTACCTGCACATCTAGCAAGGCCATATCAATATGCTGGCCGCTGCCGCCTTGCTCTTTATCGCCAAGGTCGCGGTGAGCTAAGGCGGCCAGCACGGCGACAGTGGAGTACAAGCCGGTGAGAATGTCGGTCAGCGCCACGCCAACTTTTACCGGCCCGCCGCCGGCTTCGTCATCGGGTTTTCCGGTCAGGCTCATCAGGCCACCCAGGCCCTGAATCATAAAGTCGTAGCCGGCGCGCTTGGCGTAGGGACCGCTTTGGCCAAAGCCGGTGATCGAGCAATAAATCAGCCGCGGATTGATCGCCTTCAGCGAGGCGTAATCCAAGCCATAGGCAGCCAAACCACCGACCTTGAAATTCTCCAGCAGGATGTCCGATTTGGCCGCCAACTCGCGAACCAAACGCTGCCCTTCAGGCCGGGTGAAGTCGACGGTCACCGATTGTTTATTGCGGTTAGCCGACAGGTAATAAGCCGCCTCGCTGGTGTTCTCGCCAGCGGCGTCTTGCAAAAACGGTGGGCCCCAGGCGCGGGTGTCATCGCCTACGCCAGGGCGTTCGATCTTGATCACTTCGGCGCCAAGGTCCGCAAGAATCTGCCCAGCCCAGGGGCCGGCCAATACGCGGGAAAGGTCAAGGACACGCAGGTGAGAAAGGGCGCCAGGCATAGGAATCTCGCAAAGGCTTTAGAGGATTTTTAGCGGAACCAAATTCGGCTCAACAGCGTTGCGAGCGCAGAGGATGCAAGGCGAAAGGAGGTGAGGAAGCGTAGTTGACTGTAGTCAATGGGCATTCCGAACCTCCTTTCAACGCAGCAGCATCAAGCGCAACAGCTATTTAGCTGAGTCTTAGAAGAACGCTTGAATACCGGTTTGCGCGCGACCAAGGATCAACGCATGCACGTCATGGGTGCCTTCGTAGGTATTCACCACTTCCAGATTGACCAAATGCCGCGCCACGCCGAACTCGTCGGAGATACCGTTACCGCCCAACATATCGCGGGCCATACGGGCAATTTCCAGCGACTTGCCGCAGCTGTTGCGCTTCATGATCGAAGTGATTTCTACCGCTGCCGTGCCTTCATCTTTCATGCGGCCCAAACGCAGGCAACCTTGCAGCGCCATAGTGATTTCGGTCTGCATATCGGCGAGTTTTTTCTGGATCAACTGGTTGGCTGCCAATGGCCGACCGAACTGTTTCCGGTCAAGGGTGTACTGCCGCGCGGTGTGCCAGCAGAACTCGGCAGCGCCCAATGCGCCCCAGCTGATGCCGTAACGGGCGGAGTTCAGGCAGGTGAACGGGCCTTTCAAACCGCGTACATCCGGGAAGGCGTTTTCTTCCGGGCAGAACACATTGTCCATGACGATTTCGCCAGTGATCGAGGCGCGCAGGCCGACCTTGCCGTGAATCGCCGGGGTGCTCAAACCCTGCCAGCCTTTTTCCAACACGAAACCGCGGATCGCGCCTTCATCGTCCTTGGCCCACACCACAAATACGTCAGCGATCGGGCTGTTGGTGATCCACATTTTCGCGCCGCTGATGCGGTAGCCGCCGTCGACTTTTTTCGCCCGGGTAATCATTGAGCCTGGGTCGGAACCATGGTCCGGCTCGGTCAAGCCGAAGCAGCCGATCCACTCGCCGCTGGCCAGTTTGGGCAGGTATTTCTGTTTGGTCGCTTCGTTGCCAAATTCGTTGATCGGCACCATCACCAGGGACGACTGCACACTCATCATCGAGCGATAGCCCGAATCCACACGCTCGACCTCACGGGCGATCAGGCCATAGCTGACGTAGTTCAGACCGCTGCCGCCGTATTGCTCGGGAATGGTGGCACCGAGCAGGCCGACGTCGCCCATTTCGCGGAAAATTCTTGGGTCGGTTTGTTCGTGGCGGAAGGCTTCCAGCACACGCGGCGCCAACTTGTCCTGGGCGAACTGCTGGGCGCTGTCGCGCACCATGCGCTCTTCTTCGCTCAGTTGCTGGTCAAGCATCAAGGGGTCTTCCCAGTTGAAGCGAGCGTTAGCGGCCATGTGCAAATTCCTCAAGTGATGGGTGCAGTCCAGCGCGCGGCTGGCGATGGGGTTAATCCTAGTCAGCCTTGGAGAAAAGGCGCAAACGAGGTTTTCGCACACACCTGTGCTAATTTCTCACTCCGTAACGGCAAAAAAGCCTTAATAGGCCGTTTACGAGTGCAACTAACGCATACGAGTACGCCGATGCGCCGAAAAATCCCCAGTACCGCCGCTCTGATCAGCTTTGAAGCCGCCGCCCGCCACCAGAGCTTTACCAAGGCCGCCGAAGAACTGTCGCTGACGCAAAGCGCCATCTGCCGACAGATCGGCGGCCTCGAAGAATTCCTCGGCATCGCCCTGTTCCGTCGCTCACGCCGAGGTGTGCAATTAACTGAAGCCGGGCTCAGCTATGGCCGGCGCGTAGCAGCGCAATTGGATGCGGTGGAGCGCGACACCTTGGCCGTAATGGGCCAACACGGTGCCAACAGCCTGGAGTTGGCGGTCGTGCCGACCTTTGCTACGCAGTGGTTGCTGCCGCGCCTCAAACACTTTCAGGCGCTACATCCCGAGGTGACGGTAAACCTCACCAACCGCACCCGGCCTTTCCTGTTTGCCGATACTGAATTCGACGCCGCGGTGTATTTCGGCGACGCGGTATGGTCGGGCACCGAGGCGCATTTCCTGATGCCGGAAAACTCCTTGCCGGTATGCAGCCCGGCATTACTAGCGGGCGCGGGCGAACCTAATGCCGAGCGCATCGCCCACCTGCCGTTGCTGCAACAGACCACGCGGCCCTATGCCTGGCGTCAGTGGTTCAGCTCGCTGGGTATGAGCGTGCCTAGGGATATGACCGGGCCGCGTTATGAGCTGTTTTCCATGCTCGCCCAAGCCGCGCAGCACCAGATGGGCATCGCCCTGATTCCGCCATTTTTGATTCAGCGGGAATTGGCCGAGGGCAGTTTGGTGGTCGCTATGCAGCATGCCTGCCTAAGCGACAAGGCCTATCACCTGATGATTCCAGAGCGCAAAACCGAGACCGCAGCGCTGCGCGCGTTTCGCGACTGGCTGGTGCAGCAAGCGAAGGAATACCGCGAAACCGCTTCGTAGGGTGCGCTGTGTGTTCAGCCGGGACACATGGGTAACACCTGTCGGGAGACATGGGTAACGGGTTGATGATCATGTCGTCCGTTGCCTGATGTCTATCTGGCGCAGGGT
>LNAP01001249.1_pt1 | contig 27403 bp, 18 predicted proteins | sample 602601 | NCBI WGS metagenome assembly LNAP01 (sample SAMN02440304, study PRJNA202911) | soil metagenome | biome: Subtropical and temperate rainforests or woodlands; isolation source: soil samples (1 kg each in a 20% v/v slurry with milli Q water) were... ... | reverse complement strand
AACGAACAAGGGCTTGCTTAGCTTCCGCTCGCAAACCCTTGAAATATATGGTGCCCGAAGCCGGAATCGAACCGGCACGCCCTTACGAGCGGGGGATTTCTAATCCCTTAGTAATAACTGCTAAGCCAGCAAAATATGCGGCTTTACGGTGAGTTGCTCGTGAAGCAGCCATTTTCCGTATCTACTCAGTGTCTGTTGACGGGCTTGATCCCTGAGAACTCCCGAAATCCGCCGCCTGATCGACCCAGATCGCCAGCACGCTTGTTCGAGACTGCCAAAGCCAACGGCTAAGAGCCCTATACGTAACTGCGCCACGCACTTGAGTTCTTGACCATTTCCACCTCCCCACAGGGCCGAGCTAGACAAAAAATCAACCACCAAACTCGACAATTAAAGGCTAGACCTATCCAGTGAACTACACACTGCGCATAGTTCTGCTTTTCTTACACGAGAGTGGTTATACCTCCGGCCCTCTATAAATACATCCACTTGTACATGTCTCATGAATACGTACTGCGGATAGCTCTGGAAGCAATGGCTTTAGCTCCTGCCAAACCCAAACGGCTAAAACCTCGCTCGTCGGATTTTCCAGTCCGGGAATTTCATTAAGATAATTGTGATCTAAGCGTTCATACAGAGGCGCGAAAATTTCCTTTATCTCGGAAAAATCCCTGACCCAACCCGACGTTCTATCAACAGGGCCATCAATATAAATTGCAATACGAAAGGAATGACCATGCAGGCGCCCACATTTGTGCCCTTCTGGAACATTGGGCAGTCGATGAGCGGCCTCAAAAACGAACTCTTTAAAAATCTCCACTGATTCCTCCCGTATCTCACGCGACAAAAAAACAAAACAGCTAGACTAAACCTTCCAAGACTCAAGATCGACGCATAACGTTTCAAACAAAAACTCTACAACTTTGGCTCGCCCTTCACCCAGCGCTGATGCAATGGTGATCACGGAAACCAAAATGGAGTTAACAGTGTGCAAATCGGTTACATCACTCAAACAATTCAATATTTCTTCGAATTTCCCCAACATAGCAGTTTGGGAAAAATTTAATGCCTGCACCACATGGGTAGATGGCGTCAGGTAGAGAATATTCGCACGCGTCCGCAAACCGTAGGCTTCAGTCAGCATGCCATACCCTTCCGAAGGGAAAGCTTCGTCCTGCCCTGCGAGCCTCCTCAATGCTTCCTGAAAAGCCATGGATAGATGAAGGATGACTTCTGAGAACTCTTTTACACTGGCGTCACTGGCCAGGGCTGGAGAAAGATCCGAGGAAACCAAAGTAGTCATAATGCCTCCTAAATATTAGTAATGAGCACCAGTTAGCTAGGTACGAGTTCCGGACTTCGAACCACCCTGGTCAAATGATCAGTCAAAAGATGAATATCACCATGTAAATTCTGAACGCCATTCCATGGCCGGTTGCCTGTTTTAAAGGACCACTCTCCCGAATCGAGCGTCCAAGCTGTATATCCTTGTAGCTTTCTAAGGCCTAACTTGAATACTGGGGCTAGTGGCGCTCCTGTAGCACACAACTGCTCCATGACGAACCCCATGGAAATAATCCCCGCGCTATGGACGAGACGAGAGCTTTTAGGGGTGTGACCATGCCAAGCATTTCCAAACACCTCCTGGACCGCCTGGAAAAACTCACTGATGGCCAAGAAACACCGATCCTCACCTCCCGACAACTCAATCACCTCCCGACAGTAACCGTCAGATAGGGAATTCATTACCAGTTTCTGGAGCGACGTATCACCGATGACCCCTGAGGGGTTGGTATGCTGCTTAATCTGTCCTTGCAAAGAAGATCGATCGTCATAATTCAGCATTTCCACGATGCGGGCTGCACGGGCGCGGGAAGTCATTCTGAATGGAAGGCCGCTGACAGACGGGAGCAGTTCATATACCAGCGATTTCGGTAATGGACTGGTGTTGTTGACGAGAATGAATTGCCGGCGAAGCTCTTCCTGATTTTCACACACAAGAGCAGACACCAGTAGCTGGAACGAACTCCCCTCGAGCCCAGCTAACGCAGAAAGGCGCTGCTGACCATCCACAACGAACCCAGGAGGGCCGGATGAAATATCCACCTCAATTTCTGCATAGGCTCCATTTCCTTCCACCACCCGGACTCCACTGGTAAACGCTAACACCACAGCATTGGGCATTACCGCATCGGGACGGGAGAGGTAATCGCGGATCTCTCGTATGTGCTTGGACACCTGTGGCCGCTGAAAGCCATGAAGGGCGCCACGATCATCACGCTTGACTCGGTCGATGCTAGCGATCGCCAAAATCTGCTCAACGGTAGCCGCAAACGATACCACTTGGTGGGTTGGGCTCTGTAACGCCTTGATTGCGCTGAACTTAAGCAATGAGTCTCTTCCTTCATCGAACGCCCCCCCAGAAAGAGGGGTAGCAGCAGTATTGAGGCTCTTATACCAACCCTTCCGCATAAAAACTAGCCTAAGCGCATTGGCCCATACAGTTATTAAATGGTAAATTGTCAGCCTCAGATAAATGCAACACCCGTCAAAACAGGCCTACAGTTTTCACATGAGAACCGTCATCATCACCAACTGCACCAATCGAAAACGTCTCGACGGCCTGCCGCCGGTGGTGCTGAACGACGAGTGTTATTCATCGATTGCAGCCATGGCAAAGGCATGGAAGGGGCAAATAGACGAACGTCCCACCACGCTGATGGCATCTTCACTTTACGTGGGCAGAAGCGTTTCTGACGCGAGGCGCGTAGCAACGAAGTTGGACGCGAAGCTAATGTTTGCATCGACCGGCTTAGGGTTGATTGAAGGCGATCAGAGATGTCCACCGTACAACCTGACGGTGGCTCAGGATCCGAATTCTATCATCCCACGCCTCGAAAAATTGGGTGTGCGCGCATCAGATTGGTGGGAAGCCGTGAATGTCACCCAATCAAAGGGAAGCGCCCTAGCGGACCTTGTCAGCCAACCCGACATCGACTTAGTGCTCATTGCCCTCTCTTCAAACTATGTCCAGTTGATAGGCGAAGACCTTGGAAAAATCAGGGACACGCAGATCGACAAGCTCAGAATATTCACTTCGCGCCCAGGCATCGAGATGCTTCCCAGCCATTTACGACGCGTAGCGATGCCCTATGACGAACGCCTTGAAACCTCAACACTACCAGGCACTCGCAACGATTTCCCACAGAGAGCACTGCGTCATTTCATTGAGATTCTTGAGCTGTCGAGTGCTCCTGCTGAGATCGCTCGAAAGAGCGTCAGCGCGGCAATGGATCTTTTATCCCTAGCAAAAACGACCATCCGGCGGCGCGCATCGGACAGTGAAATTGCCTACATGCTTGAGTGTGTGTGGGCTGACTACCAAGGTAGTTCCACCCGATTGTTACGCTACTTAAGGGACGACGCCCTGGTGTCGTGCGAGCAATCGCGCTTTCGGAGGATCTGGCAGGACATCAAAGGTCAAGACAGCATAGAGAGCAAAGCATGACGAGCGAAGATGCGATTGTGGTGCGTGCACTGCGCACCACGCAAGGCGACAACCTTGATGTGTATGCATTATTCATCAGGGGATCTGACCTGGTCCGAATTGCCGACATCAGCCGCCTGTCGCGCGAAGACAGCAGTCCCCTCAAGGGTTTTCAGCGCCCCGAAATTAAGAGTCATGTCAAAGGGATCACTGAGTACCTCAATCAGGGAAACGTACTTTTTCCCAATGCAATTATCTTAGCGCTGTCGCCTGACCTTCGTTTTGTTGCAGCACGCGGAAGCAAGCCGACAGGCGACGCAGGGCTTTCGCAAGCGGGTACGCTGACGATCCCTCTCAGGGAGGAAGGAATGAGGTCTGCCTGGATTGTGGACGGGCAACAGCGCTCATTGGCGTTGGCGAAAGCGGCCAATTCGGATCTTCCTGTGCCAGTGATCGGTTTTGTATCCGACAGCCTGACCACCCAGCGCGAGCAATTTATTTTGGTCAACAAGGCCAAACCCTTGCCCACTCGACTGATTAACGAACTACTGCCGGAGACAGGCAGCATCCTTTTGCCCCGCGAACTGAGTGCTCGCAAGGCACCAGCTGAGTTGTGCGGGCTTCTTAGCCGCGATCCCAACTCCCCTTTCCACAAACTCATAAAGCGGTCGTCCGAGCAAAATAGCAAAGCAGTGATCACTGACACCGCTGTAATAACGATGATCCGCAATAGCATCAGTAATCCGTTGGGGGCGTTGGCTCCCTACACCTCCAGCACCGACGGTGCGGCGAACGTTGAGTCCATGTACAACCTACTGACGACCTTCTGGCGAGCAGTGCGTGATACGTTTCCAGAGGCGTGGGCACTTGAATCCAAGAGCAGTCGACTCATGCACTCAGCGGGGATCATCGCCATGGGAGTGCTTATGGATCGGATCTACGCCAAAATTGGTGGTCAGCGCGAAACCTACGAAGCCGTGCTGCAAGAACTGGCCAGAGTAGCCCCTTACTGCGCATGGACAACAGGCCAGTGGCCGATGATTAATGTCCAGTGGAATGAAATCCAAAGCACCCCTCAAGATATCAAGGCGCTGCAAGAAACCTTGATCCGCCTCTATATGACCAGCGCTCACCAATGAAATTTTTATACGCCGACACCCAAGACTACGTAGACCCGGATTACGATTTCATCAACGATCGAAATGCGCCGGGCCGGAAGAGATACTGGGATGACCAGTATGCGCACGAAATGATGACCCCCGTCCCTTATGATGGGCTCTTGGTCTCGATGAGCGCAGTGCGACCTGCAAATGGCGTCGCTAATTCAAAGGTTCGGTACTCGACTTCCGAGCAGCAGCGCTTCCTCAGAGAAGGCGCGCGCAAATTTCTACGACTCGATGGCATTCAGTTCAAAGATACGATGGTCCTAGGGGACTGCGGGGCTTTTGCCTATGTAGAGCACCCTACCCCTGCGTATAGCCCAAGCGAAGTAGTAGAGTTCTACTCGGATGCGGGATTCACCCATGGCTGCTCGCCGGACCACATCATATTCAACTGTGACTCCAGCAATCCGCCAGCGCTGAGCCAGTCGGAGGATGTGCTGTTTCGGTATGAAATCACGCTCAAAAATGCGCAAGAGTTTCTGCGTTTAGTGAAGGAGGCGGAGTGGCCCTTCGAACCCCTGGGCGCGGTGCAGGGTTGGTCTCCTCAAAGCATGGCGAACGCAGCAAAACAACTCGAAGACATGGGTTATCGCTACTTGGCGATCGGAGGTCTAGTACCTTTGAAAGTCGATCAAATCCATGAGGTTCTGAAAGAGCTTCGAGCGGTCCTTAAGCCCGAGACAAATATTCATTTGCTGGGTTTTGCTAAAGCTGAGAACATCCATGAATTCACCGGATATGGCATTACCAGTTTTGACTCAACCTCTCCCCTTATACGCGCATTTAAAGATGCGAAGTGTAATTACTACATGGGCAACAATACAAGCAAACTGGACTACTACACAGCTATTCGCATTCCTCAGGCGATTGAAAATCCACGCCTGATGCAAGGAATAAAAAAAGGCACTCTGAGCGCAGAAGAGTTACAAATCAAAGAAAAAGCAGCGTTGCTAGCAATCCGCGACTACGATAAAAACCTGCTCGACTTTGATTCAACTTTAGCCGTGCTAGTAGACTATCTCCGACTGACTCTTTCCGGCTCAATATCGTCATCATTAGAAATGGAAAAAGAAATCGCCAAGCACGTCCGACTAATCTCACCCACGCTGAGAGATAAACCGTGGCAAAAATGCCAATGTTCGATTTGTCAGTCAGCGGGCATCGAAACTATTATCTTTCGAGCCAGCAATCGAAACAAAAGACGCGGATTTCATAACTTAGGCGTGTACCACCGCCATCTTCAGAAAACTCTGGAACTTTCGAAACAATGATCTATCGATTTAAGGGTGTGCGCGCCCAACAGGCCTCCGGGCATGATGTATTTTCGTTTGCGGCCACTCCAAATGAAATTTTAGATTTTTCTGAAATTGAGAGAGTCGGCCGCAATGAAGAAGGTCAACTCAAAGGCTTTCAGCGCCATCAAGTCGCGTCGCATATCAGAGATATTCGTGACTATCTACAGCGCGATGATGCATTGCTTCCTAACGCAATTATCTTGGCCTTTCTGGATGGGGTAACGATTCAAGACCTTGGCGAGGGTATCGTAGAAATCATTATTGATGCTACCGAATCCAAGCCAGGCTTTGTAGTCGATGGACAACAACGACTCAGCGCCCTTGCGACGATGGAAAAACCTGGATTCCAAGTATTCGTATCGGCATTGATTTGTAAAGACTACAACGAACTGCGACAGCAGTTTGTGCTTGTCAACAATACGCGACCGCTGCCAAAAGCGCTGATCTATGAACTTTTACCGACTGTTGACGGCCTACCAGAACGCTTCACCAGTCGTAAATTTGCAGCTCGCATTATTGATTTGTTAAATTTTCTACCTAACTCCTCTCTATTTGGCGAGATCAAACAACATACGAATCCTAGAGGAGTACTAAGCGACATGGCGATGCAGAAGTTCGTGATGAACTCTGCGAATGATGGCGCGATTCGTAGTTTCATGAAGTTTGATGACTTTGAGGGGCGCAGCATCGAACTTATCAATAACTTCTTCCATGCAGTGCGTGTAGTTTTCAAATCGGAATGGGAAGGATTAGCGCCCAGGAATTCACGTTTGAAGCACGGGGCGGGCCTGGTTTCTTTGAGCTTCGTTATGGAGTTGCTTTACTCCGATCAAGGCACAACCAGCAAGGAAGGCTTTATCAAAGGTCTAAAACTATTGAAACCTCATACGGCATGGACAAGTGGCGACTGGCACATTTCTGAAACCGACCGACGCCCCTGGAATGGTATCCAAAACACGCCCACTGATATCGGATTGCTCACTAAGTATCTGACCGAAAAACTCAAGCTAGAACTGAAGCGGCGCTAAGTCATACCCACTTCCGAGGAGAGCAGTATGCACACCAAAGCCTTAGTTCTTTTTTCAGGAGGACAAGACTCAACCACCTGCCTTGCTTGGGCGTTGCAACGCTATGACTATATTGAGACGATAGGGTTCGATTATGGCCAACGACACAGCATAGAACTTGAGTGCCGTCTAAAGGTAATTGACACGATCAGAGATCAATTTCCGGATTGGGCGGAGCGACTAGGAGTAGATCACCTTCTTGATATCAGGCTACTTGGGCAAATCAGCGATACGGCAATGACGGCCGAGAAATCCATTGAGCTTGAGAAAAATGGCCTACCTAACACCTTTGTGCCAGGTAGAAATTTACTTTTCTTGACCTTCGCCGCCGCTGTCGCCTACCGACGAGGACTCCCCGTCCTAGTCGGAGGGATGTGCGAGACGGACTATTCAGGCTATCCAGACTGTCGTGACAACACGCTGAAAGCCACCCAGGTTGCGCTGAGCCTGGGCATGGATTCTCCAGTTGTGATTGAAACACCACTAATGTGGATTGATAAGGCACAGACCTGGCAGATGGCAGATGATATTGGCGGACCGGCATTGATCGATATCATCCGGGACGAATCTCACACCTGCTATTTGGGTACTCGAGACGCGAAGCATTCGTGGGGATATGGCTGCGGAACATGCCCAGCTTGCGATCTGCGCCAGAACGGCTTTATGGCATACCTACGAGATAAAGACGCATGACCTACAGCGTCAAAGAAATTTTCTACACCCTGCAAGGGGAAGGACTTAGGGCAGGTCGGCCTGCAGTGTTCTGTCGCTTTGCAGGGTGCAATCTCTGGAGCGGTCGGGAAGTCGACCGCTCGAGAGCCGTATGCCAGTTTTGTGACACCGATTTCGTCGGTACCGACGGGACCTTGGGGGGCAAGATTCTGACTGCGGAGGTGTTGGCCGAGCGAATCGCATCGCTATGGCCTATTGGCCAAGAACACCGCTATGTGGTGCTCACCGGGGGCGAACCATTGATGCAGGTCGATCAAGCCCTGATTGAAGCGTTACACGACCAAGATTTTGAGATCGCTGTTGAGACAAATGGTACCCTGCCCGCACCACCGGGTATCGACTGGATATGCGTCAGCCCAAAAGCTGGTTCGCAGTGGATACAACGTAATGGCCACGAATTGAAACTCGTCTATCCACAGACTGGCCTCCTACCTGACGCCGTTACCGATAGCGACTTCCAATACTACCTGCTGCAACCCATGGATGGGCCATTGCAAAGACAAAACACCAGGTCTGCCATTGCTTATTGTCAAGCAAACACCAAATGGCGGTTGTCCGTGCAAACACACAAGATTTTGGAGATCCGCTGATGTCCACGATTGCAACTGCCCCCCCCTTCGCCTGAACCCGACACTATATTCGACTCAAATAGCTCGACCGTCTGTGAATTGTCGCAGCGGTTTTTCTTCGAGGCGGCCCACACGCTAAACCGTGGCATCTGGACTGAGAGCAGCCGTCGTATCCATAGGCATACCTACGAAGCAGAAGTCACCGTTGCAGGCCAACCGGGTCCCACCTCAGGTATGCTGATCGACCTGGGCTACCTGCGAAGCGAGATTGCCCGCGTTCGCGAGATGCTCGATCACCGACTCCTTGACGAAGTGCAGGGCTTAGGGCCGGCAACGATCGAAAATCTGTGCGCTTTTATCCGTAAGCAGTTAGTGGATTCGGTGCCTGGTCTTTGCGCTGTGATGGTCTGGCGTAGGGTCAGCGGTGACCATTGCGTATTGCGCTGGGTACAGTAGATCCTGACTTTGTAGTAAACCCAGACGGATTGCTCACTGACAATCCGTCGGGGCCTTCCAGTTCGAACCGAAATGTAACCCTACAGGCGCATCGAAAGATGGGCAACCGCGGTCGGGTCTGAATAAATTCGCTTTATCATTCCGAAGCAGAATTTATGCATTTTTTGCAGAATGCGTCGATAATGCTTGAGGCGCCTGTTCCCAGGGGATAGATCAAGTCCTGCCTAATTCGGCTCACTGGATAAAAGGCTTGATGTTTTGCGCTGCCGGCGACGAACAAAAAGTAATTCGCTTTCTTCGCCAGATTCAGTAACCCCTGAGTCGCAGTATAATCATGATTAAGTTCCACCCGGAGTCCGGCGAACATGCCCTCCAACACCATTTTGGCACGCCGGGCGGCTCCTTCGGTAAGGCTGTAAATCGCCAGTATCGTACCCGACAACCCACTAACTTGACCACTAGGAGTAGCATCGTCATCCTCCGCACTGAGCGGTGGATAACTCGTTCCGCCATTCTCACCCAATATCTCTCTTGCGAGACTTTTTGTTAAGTGGCGATGAGCTAACTCGAGGCGAGACCAGCGACTCAAAGCGAACGCTTGGAGTGCCATCCAAACTCTTAGCAACTCCTGTCGTCCCGACTGAGCCCCGTCTAACAACAATTCAACAATTCCGAGCATCTCCGAATAAGCACTGACTGAACCGCCCTTCTCCCATAACAGTTCCAAGGCTTCGCCAAGTCGCGTGTAGTCGTCGACCTGACTAGGGCAGGACAAGAAGCGCTGTACTAGTTGCCCAGCCAACTGTACGTCCGATGGATTCAACAAATCATCAAGTGCGAGCAACTCCAACCATTCCAGCCAAAAACTTCCGGAACAGAAAATTTGACGACAATCTATCCAGTTAAGCAATACAGGCAAACTATCTCGCAGCAGTAGCGAAGTGCGGGCATTACCATGCAGACACTGGCTTAGTTGTTCCTCCGAGAAGGATTCAATCGACCAACTTTGGCTTTGCTCTTGCAACTCATAAATCAAGATATCGGGCTCTGTAGGCTCTCCTTTCAAACGCTCTAGCCAGCCCTTCCAACCGAGTTCTCTACTGCCATCAAAGGTCTGGTTTATTTCGTGCCATACTGCCTGCAGTCGCGGATAAGCGTGGAGTTCGCTTTCAAGACCCGCGGGAGCTTTCTGCACTGCGGCCCAGATCTCACGTAATTCTTCTGAGGACGCAGAAAGCGAACCCTCAAGCAGCAACCGAAGGTCATTGAAGCTCTGAGGGGATCCAATTTTAGGTGCCGAAGAGACTTCCTCTATTACTGGCGCCACCGCCCTCGCAACCGGCAAATCCGCCCAGACGTGCAATGTCGAGATCCAGTCCGGTTCGATGAAACTTGGAAGATCAACGAGGTCATCGGAAAACCCCAAAGCGCCGACACCAACTGCCCAGAGTTTCCAATCAGACGCAAAACACTCACGGGATTCGATTGGAGGTTGATTAGCAAATATAGGGCTCACAGACCGACATAGAGAACGCATATACTCTAGGGACACCTCGGCAAAAGCACCCGACTCCAACAGTCGATCGCCACCTAAATTCCCTATCGCGCGCAATAGAACCCGAACCAGTTGGGCAGGCATTCTTCCGCCTAACATATCCACCAAGCGGGGATGTTCTAGGATGTCCGACCAACGACGCTCAGCTTCCCATGCTTGCAACTCCAGAGAGATCAAGTTTCGCTGACTGAAATTGCCTGTCGTTTTGATTTCGTCAAATAAATGCGATGCTTTCGAACCATCCCTTGACTGACAAGCGGCGAAGAAATCCCGCAGAATCCGTCCAATTGGCCGTCTCACCAAAGCAGTTACCGGTGGCCGCTGCTGGTAGAGATCCAGCGCTGATACCAAAGCTTCAAACACACGCTTACGTAACCCGAAATCGCTCTGCGAGTGGCGCAATAACTCAACTTTGAGAAGTCCTGCAGGTGCCTGCTGCAGCAAAATGTGTTCGATTTTCCCCCGGGCTACCTTGATCAACAGAAAATCTGGATACGTATCCGCCGCTCCCAGGACAGATTGCAAAACCTGACGCAACTCCTCCAAAGATCGCCTATCACGCTCTGCACCGTAGAAGTAAAGTTCGCCGCCACGACTGACGGGGAGCAACAATGGCCACTTTCCCTCAATTGCTGAAGACACGAGTGGCTTGAGTAGATTCTGAAACTTTGGATCGTACGGATTAGTCAACGAAAGCACTCGATCAAGATCGATTTGATTGTCTTCCGCGAAAAAATCCCGAAGCCAATCTGGCGGGATACTCATAGATCGGCCTCGAAACGATAATGATTTTTGAATTCAAGAAACGCATCGGATATCACCTGCGCGTCTTGTGTCAGAGTTACATGCTCATCGTTTCGTTGAGTACCGCTAAATGTGTAATTCAATGACCCTTTAAGAAACCCCGCTCGAGTCAAAAAGCCCTTCGAGTGCAGGATGTCGCTGATCAGGTAGTTAAAATCCTGATTGTCGCCGAGACGACTTTGAAGACCTCGGACAAAATAGCGACTGGACTCGACATCGCGAGTTGCGATTCGCAATGTGCAACCACCAGTGACCGCTCGTACCAATAATTCGCTGAACGAAACGGTTCGACTACCCCACTTGGGCTCTAATGAATTCCATTGCCCTGAGCGATTATCCAGTAAAGGAAAATCGCTCAGCCAAGGTGACACAAGCCAGATCTCGTCCGGATTGATCAGCAAAGACGCCAACATAGTGCTTAGCACTTCACGAAACTGTCTACGCCCCAGAGGTCCATGCAGAAAAATCTGCCGCTGCTCATTCATAGCGCGCCCTCACTGCAAAGCCTCCGCCAACTCTATGACCAGCACCAGGCAACCATCTTCTCGTTGTAGTTCACCCACTCTTGGATAAAGTAACAAACCGAGGTAGTCAACCGGATGCAACTGCACTTCGGTAATGATTTTTGACACTCTCCCTTGCTGGTCGCGGGGAATCACTAGCTCAACGCTCCCTTCTTCTCGCAAGAGTTTGTGCAACTCACTTAAATAAGTCTTTGAATACACCTGTCGAGGTCTACGCCCGGCAAACAAACCAGCCCCCAGAAGTCGTTCCGTGACGGAATGTCCATTACGGTAAGGATTGTAAAAATTCAATTCCGATTGGCGAATTCCATTACCTCTTGGCCACAGCAACGCCTGATTTGCACAATGAGCACGAAATAATTCGGAGACACTTGTATTCGCCCTCAACTTCTGCACTGCCAAATTGTGGGAAACGATATTAAGGGGCCACTCAATACCACTCTTGGTCTCGAGTTCTCGCCATTGCTTGAGCAATGTAAGAAGTTCAGCATCTGTCTGCCGACTGCTGCTTGGCTTGAGGATGCGAGAGTGCAACACACTGAGAAAGCTATGACTAAGCGCAAAACCGGCCTTCAGGAGTCTGGAATGCATAACTGCACCGGCCGTACGACGACCTCTATGATCCCCAGCAGCGCGGACATCCGTTAGAGCTTTCTCAACTTCCTCATCAATAGAAGCTTTCTCTAGCAACTCGTAGAGATCGAAGTCAATTTGCTCGTAGTCGCCAGGCCGTAAACTGCACGCCAATACATTCAGAAATCGCAATGGATCATCGAAGTAGTCTTCGGCCAAGCGGCTAATGATTCCACAACCACCCGGTTCCACTTCGTTGAGCCAAACTTCCAGGTCACCGTTTTGCCAAAGCGCATCAGCATTCACTGAGCGCTCGTCAACGTCCCCAAGCAAGGTGCATAGTGTTTGCTGACTTGCTGCTGCCAACGTGTTGGCCAATAGTTCTTTGGTCCATCCCACAATATCTGCCAGGGCATGAACATCCTGCCACAGAGGCTCGGCACAGTCTGCCAGAAGGGCGAGCAGTTCAGAGCACCCCAAGAGTTCGCGCAGGTCTGCCTGCAATTCCTGCTCTCTGGAACTTTCTTCTTGCTCCTCGGGTTGGAAAAGACTTTGTGGAATAGCGAGCAAGCGCTCCTTGCCCTCGTCGGAGAGTAGACGGCACAGGGCCTCATACATCACCGGTGATTCTGTCGGGTCTACGTCTTTCAACTCGGCGGCCAATGCAGCAAGGAAACACTCGCATACCCAATTGGCTGTAAAGGGGTCACCGTCGAAACGACCCAGTTGCTCAACTCGCCGCCGGAACAACAGTGGACGCAACGCCGCCGATATGGCGGGGGTCCTCAAGAGATCGGAAATCGTTTCGTCTCCAACTCGAAAACGAAGGCGCAGACCATCTACCCATTGGCGCGCGCCAACGGCTACCGGTTCGCCCTGGCTTTTCCATACAAAATTCACCCGCGCGATATGGCCGCTGCGAAAACGCAGCGTAGCGTCGGCCCCTTCGCTATAGCGCACCACCTCAAGAGGTGTCATCTGTTGGTGTAGGCAAAACGCGACATCGATCAGGTGCTGCCCCCAACTTCCCATCGGCGGTTTCTGAACGGATGTATGCTCTGCCAAGATGAATTCTGAATTCCAGCGTAGGCGGGAATTACTCTTTTCCGTCAACCCACTCGCCTTGCGCAGGGCGCAGGTATGTATTTCCCGTGGGCGCACCACAGACAATTCCACATCGGATCCCTCGGCCACCGTCCCTTCATTCTGGAGGTACTCTCCAAATGCTTCCGTAACCTCAAAGTCAACCTGTTGCAGGGTATCGGCAATGGGCTGAAATCCTCCCGGGATCAACCAATCAGCCAGGTCATACTTGATAGCGAAGCGCTTGGAAATCCTACCGGGAGAGAACTCGCGCAAGGCCTGATAAAATGGTAGTCCTTCCCACTTTGGCTCACTACCCTCCCCACGCTGCAACGACACGAATAGATTAGGAATATTTAATTCGGCAAACATTGCCTCAGGAATGAAAGCTGGCATCGGAGAACGGCCTCGGGGCAACTCTTTCCACTTCTCCCCATACTCGCACCACAGCGTTTTCAATTGCCGCCGAAGCGTCGGTAAAAAAGACAACATCAACGATCGCGGCGAAGCCCACAGCACTTGTTGCAAGGCTGCCTCATCTACGCGCAACGCGTCCTTTAAATAACCAATATATCGGTCCTGCATGCCACCAGGCTGCAGTATTTGCTCAACGACCGAAAGTAAAGTCGTCAGTTGCGCAGACGATCTTTTAGGATACTTCAGGATGTTCCAAACCGAACCCTCTCTGAGCAGCATTGCGAGCCAATCCAGCGTCGCCATTGCTCCCTGCATCTTCTGGATATGCCCATTCTGAAGGGGTAACCTCTGCCGCTTGATTTCTGGGGTGAGCAACTCCTCGTAACGCTGGAAAGCAACTCGATCTCGACCGAACTCAGAAAGCACCACGATGGTCCATGGGCGCATCCCGCGGGGACGCCCGGCACGTCCCTTGCGCTGTAGATAGGACGCAACGCTTCGCGGCGCCTTATGTTGAAGAACCGCGCCGACCCATGGATCGTTAAAGCCGACCTCCAGTGAAGCAGTAGCCACCACGATTTCGGAACTGGGATCGACACCAGAGTCCTGACTTGAGGTCCGGCCTACCCGAGCGCGATCATCATCATCGAGCGCATGCCCGATATTCATGCCTACTTGCCAGTCTTGGCCCAACTGAACACGTTTGAGGCGGCTTGGATAATCCAGATAGCGACCACCGCCCCTCAAACTTGCCAGCGGTTCATGATCGGGAACCAGTTGCGCGCCCCTAGTTTTCCAACCTTCAGCGTCTGCCAATTGGTGATAGAGCCGATTATTGACATCCAGATCATCGGTAAAGACAAAAGTTTTTCTCCCCCATGTTCCACGCGATCTCTTGTCACGATTATCCAGGATACGCCGAGTCAACATGGCAGCCTGAATGGTGGTGGAAAGCAATGCAGTTTGAGAAACCGGATCCCCGCGCAACAACATGAGATATTCCGCACCTTCATCCACCATCTCATCCGCAAGAGGCTCGATCAACTCCACATGACCTTCTTTCGCCCCGATTAACTCGGAAAAAAAAGCAACTGCATCGTTCAAAGTAGCGGAAAGTCCGACGAAGTGTGGCCGACACTCACTTCGCTTCATCCAACGCCGTAACAGATAGGCCGTCTGTGCTCCGCTGCTACCTTCATAAGTATGCACTTCATCCAGCAGTACCAGTGTGGGCTTCTCGCAGCTACCTACTCCGAATAAGTGGTGGAATGCATAGTTCCCAAGATGCTGATTCAGCATTTCAGTCGTCGTAAATAGGATATCCGGGGGTGCAGCAGCCAGGGACCGCCGGGTCAATCGAACCTCATCATGAGGTACATAATGAGCACAGCGACTGCAGTGCAGTTCCTCGCGTTGCGCGACAGAACCCTTCAGGCGCCATTCCATTTTTCCGGAGCAATCCTTGGTCGGGCAGCGCAACAAGTCGAACGGCAAATTGCCGCTGAACTTTTGTGCGACCTCACGGGCGTTATTGGTGTCCACCAGTGTGTCGCCAAAAAATGCCCCAATGGAAATCTTTCGGCCTGACTGCGACTTGACCAGTACGTCCAATTTTCGACACTGGCTCCAAGTCTCCATGAATTGATCTTTCAGCAGTTCACGCCGTGGGTATATCGCCAGAATGCGCACTCGCGAGGAAGCATCTTCAGCCAATTCACTGCATAAGGCAGCCAAGGCCGGCAGGTAGAAAGCCAAGGTCTTGCCACTGCCAGTGCCGGCACAGACTATGCTGCCGGCAGCATAAATAGACCGCTCCTTCGACGCCTGCAAGACTCTAGTAGTAGATCGCACCTGAAAGCCGGCCAAAAGCATGCTCTCCTGGTGTTCCAGTAGAGCGCGGATTGGCATGTGGAATCGTGCAAAAGCGTCTTCACCCAGGCCCTCTAATAGTTTCTGCAGGCTCTGATCGCGGCAGGGGTAACTACGCGGCCTTCGAACGAAACGAAAATCGGAAACTAGCGTTCGGGCTTGATCGACCGGTTTGTTTATAAACCACTGGCGAAGATGGCGGTACAGATGCACAGCCTCTCCCATGCGGGTCCTATACCGTTTGAGCAATCCCTCGGGGTGGGGAACTTCGATCACCATTGCGTGATCGCTCAGTTCCAGCAGAACGTCATAGGGATCGTCCTCGGGAAGAACCTCTTCGAGTATGGCAAGTATCTCGTCTTCGGTGAAGAAGCCACCGGTGTCCCCCCAAGCCAACAAACTGGTCTCCAACTCCTCGAGGCGATCAAGGGCAAGACACAAACGCTTCATGGATATTGCCATCAAAATAGCTTCCTAATGCGTTCGATGGAGAACTGACCTAGCAAGTCGTTCTCGAGCAACCAACAGAAAGTGTCTTTGTCCATCTCCGACAATAGAACACCTGTAGATCTGCCGCGTTGGTTCAATATCTTGAAGAAACGTTTAACGTTCTCTGGAAGATCGAGTTGCATCTCTCCTCGAATCTGCTCCATACGATTCTTCAGGTCCATCAGGTCGCGAAGAGGCCACACGGTCTCCGGTACTTGTTTTGCCAAAGACCTGAATTTTCCCTGTAACCCGACGTAGTCTTCGTATAGGCGTTCGGAGCCCGGTATTTCACGCTGACTATCCAGTATCACCTTCTCGACCATGCACTGGCTGTACAGTTGTTCGGTCCATCTCTTCCAGCAGGAGTCGAGTTTGCCTTCCAATCTCACGACTAGATTTTCAAGTGCGATCCTTGCATTTTCAAGAGAGTCGTCCTGACGAGAAGATTGTTTATTCTTTCGCCAAACCTCAAAAAAAATCTCCAAACTTGCCAAAACCTTATAGATCTGCTCTTGGAACTCTTCTTTCAAACCCAGCGACTCTGGAGCATCAACCGGCAACGCCGCTATACTCGCTGATTGACGCTGTAACAAAACAAGTCTTTCAGAGAGCGACGCAAATCTTTCGTAAATCTCCTGGCAATCATCAATGGCTGTGCGCAACTCACCAGCGGAGCGATTCAGTTCAAACTGCTCGCGCAAAGTATAAACTTTTTGCTCAAGACTGCTCACGGCACGCCTCCAACAAGTCCGTCAAAGTTCCCGATAACCCCTTCAACAATCCCGTAACTCTCTCCTGTGATTGCCCCAAGACGTCCAGGCCGGATTGGCGATTCTCATTCTCCAGACGCGGCAAGATATATGCGTAGAACTTATCCCACGCGCCCAGTGTCTGAACGGCCTTTTCAAGGTTGTGGCCGTCGACCTGATTGATCAATTGCAGCCTCTTGGCCAGTTCGGATTCCTTCCAAAACGAGAGGAAGACCTTGATGGTTGCCCAGACTTCGCTCGCTTTGAGAGTGCTCAATGCTTCAACCATCTTCTTGGCATTCGGCACGTCTGAAAGCAGCGTGGGGTAATGCAACCCGCCCTCACTTACGCCACGAACATTTTCTGCCATTTCATCCAGCAATAGGCAAAATTGCTCGTGTCGAGAATAGCCATCGAGAACGGAAAGCACATTGTAAGACGACTGCAGTTCCTGGTTTATTTGTCTGTCATACCGGGCCAACCTCTGCCCGAACCCGATCTTACTAGCCTCTCTTAATGATTTGAGCGCCAAATCTCCATCCATACCATGGTCATTGGCAGCCACCAACTTCAACCAGGCCTCTCGCTTTCCGTCCCATTCATCCAAGGCGCTTTTTCGGAGTTCCAACAGTACAGGAGAAGCAGCTACGGGCAACGATTCCAAGATCTTTTGCGCAGGGATGAGCAATTCATTGAGTCGTTGGCGGTCATTCGACGCAGTCCGCCACAACCCCAAGATGGATACTAAGCTCAATTGCTCCTGCATCACTTCATGCAATTTTGAGCGCTCCATGAGCGAAAGTGTTTGCAGAGCCTCGGGTACCCAATGGGCGGCGAAATTCTGGTAGCGCACGTAATCATCGAACCCACCAAAGTATTGCCAACCCGTTCCGGTTGCTCTTCGATTGGCGCTCTCGTAACGTAGAAGCGCCAGCGCAACTCCCTTCAAAGTAGCTGCCTTTTGAGGGTCGTCGAAGTCCTCTTCCTGGCAAAAACTCACCAGATTAGTGGTTCTGTTCCCAGTAATGGAAAATGGGATATTGATATTAACAATCGTCCCACGCAGCAATTCCGGCCGCGCGCCCAAGCCGATCCAGTCCGGACGAGCATATTGCTGATACATCTTATTCAGGGCGCTTCTCAGATCCCTGGATTCGTCCTGCTCCAACTTCTTTTTACGTTGGAACCACTCTGAAACAATCTCTTCTAATCGATGCTGACCGGGATCGGAATCCGGCCCTCTTGTCCCGACAACCGGGCCAGTTTTTTTCGGGCCAGTGTCTGTCCGCGCTGTTGGGCGAACAAAACCGGTAGGCTGGAATTCTTCCAACAAAGACGCCAATGCGTTTAGCCCGAAGGCACTTGCTACCCGCCAATCCAAGCCTTGCTGCAATTCTGCGATAGACCGGCAACCGTATCCCCAGATTGCAGCCAAAGTTTCACAGCGTGCTGGTTCGTCAAGTCTATGCAGGTCAATCAGGCCAGCACCGGGCTTGATACCCGCAAAATCCGCCAACGGGAATCTACGCTCCTGGCATGCCTGACGATGATCACGTAATACTCGCAACACGATCTGGTTCAACACTTGCCGGGGATTGAACCTCAGCTCTTCGTCATTGCTGCAATAGTGATCCGCCAGCGCATTGATAGCGCTACGATTAAAAGGGAAGAGCGGCACGCCAGAAGGCGAATCACCGAACGCCTGAAGTTCTTCTGGCGGGCCTTCGGGATCCTCCCAGACTAACGGCCAACTGACTTCAGTCGAGCGCTCCAACCAGGACGCTTTCAGTTTTGCACTACCGTGACGGGCAGCGTTCAGGTACCGACCACAGAAATCAACGATGCGCTCCTGCGTTTGCTCGCGACTCTGGCCATGATCGCGTATCAACCACTCATACTGTGCGCGTGTTTTAATCGTATCCTGCCGCCGTAGATACCCCTGGTAGCCGTCCGTTACTGCGATAGCCGAGCGAAGCGTACACAGTTCCTGTTTTTCATCCCTAACAGCCTCCTCGAGAAGGCTATCGATCAGCACGTCCTCTATAGCAGAAATCGCCGCCATATCCTCCACCAGTACCACTAAGGTGCGGTCCTGGTGTTTCAAGGTACGACGAATGTCTTTGAAAAGATCTAAAAAACTCCCGCCGTTAAAACTGAACAAATGACGAAAAGCAGTTCTGGTGGACTCCCCCAGCACTTCGTTTAAAACGCCTGCTGCGGCCTCCTGGGCTTGCCGATTGGTGTTCAACTGGGCCCGTCTGACATACTCTCGAGCACTTTGCGACAGGTCATCGAGGTTGAAACTGAAATCCAGGTCCTCGGCTCTGATTTGGTAATCGTTTCGACTTAACTCTTGATCGGTAGCGCCCTGAGTTAATCGACTTGCGAACTGATAGATGCAGTGCTTCGGATCAAGCAAACTTCTTTTAAAGTTAGGATCGGTAATCAATTCGGAAAGGCCACACCCAGGTGTGGTATGCGCGTTAATATCCCGCAGGCGCTGCTTTTCTTCAGCAGGCAATTGTTGGCCCGCCTGCGGGCTTTCCCGGTAATAGCTGATTCTTTCTGCGACTCGGGCGTTGAGTCGCTGCAATTGTTGCGACATGAAAGTCAACAGCAAGTCAGCGACCTCTCCGGTCCTGAGCATTTCACCTACCGACCGGATTCGTAGACGTGCACTCTCAAACTCTTCGCCTTCCAAGCCATCCAGAAGGATTTCCAACACTTGGCGCAAACTCGCATTCTTCGGAATGCGAACGATATGCCAGTTAGCGAATACCGATTGGAGTTTTAGTTGAGCTTCCAACCAGCGAATCAGATGGGACTTTCCAACACCGGACCGCCCGATCAAGGGGATCGGGCGCTCCACCTCGAGAAAGTGAGCTAGCAGATCGGCTTCGGTGCATTGCTGTTCTGCTCCGTTACCTACCCGAAGCAACTGCATAGGTTCATGCACTGCTAAGAGCACGTGCTCAGATAACTCCTCTGCCTCCGTACGGATGCATTGAGAAATGTGCTCCGCACTCGGCCAGTAGTTGATCAGACTCATACGGAAACCTCGGTGCGGTAGTGAATCTCACCTACGGAGCGTTGAACACCATTTGGCAACAGCAGACGCATACTCAAACTATCGTCTGAGGACTTTTCCAAGCGCAATCGAAATAGGCTTTCGAGACGGACTAGAGCGTGACTGAGTGCTGCACTAATTTCATGCGATGCGTCTGGTTGCCAATCTTCCATGCAAGGCTCCAGCAATTGACGATAGCGCCCGCCATCCAGTAGCGGTAGGTATTCTCCTAAACGCTCGACAAATACTCTGACAGACAGTACTCGCCCTTCCTCAAAGATTCGTTCGAGGTAGGGTTCAATAGCAAGTGTAGGGTCGACAATGTACCCCTTGCCGATAGGCTCTAGGAAGCCAAGAAACTCCCCATAGGTTAGAAAGGTGGAGAGTTCGTTTGACTCATTCAGTTCTCTGCCCGGCAGATGGCTATTGACTGCCTCAGCGGCGTTAGCAGAACTGACCGACTCTCCTCCCATGAAGGTGTAGCGACGCTGCGCCAGTAAACAGGTCATTGCGCGAAGGAATGGCTCAGTGCGAGTCCCATCTAAGATGGCCGACTCCGGCCGCGTGATTGCATTATCAATAAGCAACTGCAATACACGCGACGGCAGATTGTTCTCGCTGGCCTGAGGGGGCGCGAAAATCATTCCCTCACTGTCCTGCACCCAAAGCCCTTCTTCCAACCAGAAATCCAGATTCCACTCAAAACGTTTTGCACCAGTCTCACTTTTCGCGAGCAACTCCGGCCGCAATGCCCCCAGTAGTTCCGTGCGTGTAACTGGCTTTCCCCTGCGAACGAGCGCTCGATCAATAAGATTCAGCAGTATCAGACTGCTACCAGGGTGAGCATTGTTCACCATCGACATACTTATAGTTCCCTTTCAAAGTCGACCAAATCCTTGCTTTGAGAATCACACTCCCACCAGTTTCGATACGGGTGATACGGATCGCTCAGAGTCTCGGGTCCAACTATCAATCTTGCTGGAACCTCATAGCCGCACGTTGGCAGGTGGCGTTCCTCCGGCATGAGCAAAACCAACTCAGTCCAATTCCCAGCACTGTCGCTGGGCTCCAGGGCGCACCAGAACGGCAAGGTTTTCAAACTAGCATCGGTCTGTATTTCATCCAACAATGCCCGACTAGCACGGACAGCCTGCACCTGCTGGCTGCGCAGAAGAGTCCCAATCCATCGCCGCCAGTTATGGAGCAGAACACGGGGAGTGACGCTACGATAACTCTCCGCACGATAGCGAATCCGCAGTAACTGGGAGTCCGGCATCCACTTCGGCGTAGCGGGGGGTACCAAGCCCGTCACATGGAAAGACGAGCTCAACGTGGGCGTAAAGGGCCCCCGCCCCTGAGCGCGGCAACCAGGACAACCGCCGCAACTCCGTTCAGGGCTGATGCCATCCAGTCGATAGAACTCTTCCAACTGACGGCACAGCGACTGGTCCGGATCATCCAGCCATCTGCGCAAACTGACGAAGCCCTCTGCCATTGCCTGCTGTTCAAGGGTACGTTGCGGATCAACATAGTGCCGCCAGGTTTCTGTGGACTGATGGGAATCGATCAGGATTTGTATATCGATACGGTCAAAGTAATCGTCGCCCTGAGGCAACTCCGTATCGGCTACCGCGGCATTTTCGTGAGGCACTTCGGGCGGTGAATAGCGCAATCGAATCAGGCCAGCGCGTTGCATTAGAAGTAATGTGCGTACATTCCACTCTGCGTTACCTTCGCTGCGTCGTTTCAAATCGCGGCGCAACATCGACAGAGAAACACTGAAGCAACCATCACTGCTGCGTCGGCGACTTTGCAGCAAGGTATTCCAGCGATCCAATCCCACTTCACTGGAAATCAGCCTTGCCCGTGATATCTGCTCTGCCACCTTTATTTGGCCCGGATAGAAAACCAACCAGGACCAGCAGGCATTACCGTCGCGCCCAGCACGCCCCGCTTCCTGATAGAAACGATCCAGATTTTCCGGCACTGCCGCGTGCAACACCGAACGGACATCGCTCTTATCCATACCAACACCGAAGGCGGACGTCGCAACCATGATGTCTAGATGGTCTTCCTGCCACTGGCCGATCAGACGCTCGCGCTCCTGGGTGTTGGTTTCGCCGTGGAACAGGCCAAGTCGACGGTAGCCCTGCTCGACCAGCAGGTCTCGCCAGTTCTGCGCATCCGCCCGGGTCGTCGTGTAAAGAATCAGAGGTCGAGGCAAGCGCCATAGCAAGTCCAAGACGACCTGCCGGTGCTTTTCTTCTGCAAGAACTCGGCGGACATTGAAATTCATCTCTGGGCGCAAAAAACTGCCGTTGATCTCGATAGCCTGATTTCCTTCGGGAACGAAGGCCTCCTTTAACACTTCCAGAGCGGTGGCATTAAACGTAGCTGACATCAACAAGGTGCGGATGGCACTTGATGAGTGCTCCCTGAGGGAGTGGAAAAGAGGGGCAAGCAGTTGGAAGTCAGGACGGAACTCCGCACCCCATTGACCGACCAGATGCGCCTCATCGATTATTAGAGCACCCAGCAGCCCTTTCCCTGCAAGTTGGAACAATAGCGGCCGAAGGCCCGATATGGCTGACTCGGGCGCACAGAACAAGATCCGTTGAGTCCCGCAATGCAGGCGCTCACGAATCTCCCGACGCTCAGCTTCCTCCTGCCCTCCGATCCACACGTAACTACCGCCGTGACCGCCCCCTGCGGCCTCCAGCATTTCTCCAGCACGCGCCGCCTGCTCAATTGCCAGTCCGGTCGTTGGCACAATGACAAGCACCACTTTCTGCCGATAGGCAAACAAACTCAAAGCATGGACAGCCAGAGTCTTGCCGCAACCTGTCGGCAGGTTGATAAAGACCGTACTGTCATCCGGAGAGGTCAACAATGTCCGCACTGCGGCTTGCTGACCTCGGCCATTGTAGTTGCTGAATCCAACACGGCCAAAAGCGCTACTCAAGGCCACGTCTATTTGTGGTTGGTGCAGGAGTCGACGACGCTGGCGTCCGTATACCGCCAACTCCGTTTCCTCGAGAGCAGCCTCCAACCTGACCCGGTCGGTCAATGGATCTTGAGTCAGGCCCACTCCGGCTAGGTGTTGTTTTTCAACGGAACCGGCAGGTATCTGTAGAAGCAAATCAGTGCTGCCATGAGCTTGGGCACAGCCGAAAGCATCACGACAAGCGACGGCACGATCGGCCGAGCCCGCCTTTGTGTCGCCGAACACCATCAGCAGGCGGCGAAAGTACGGGTCGACTACTGGCCCCTCGGTTTGATTCTCTGGTGCCAGCAGAATCCTCTGCAAGGCGTTCCATTGGGCCTGAATCATGCTTTCCTCCACAGATCTTTCGAACACAGGATCTGGGCGCGCACCGCCATAAGGTGTGCGTGTGGTTCAAGGATGTTACCTCGCAGCGCGCGTATTTCGTCTACGACCTTCTTTCGGCTCAACTCAGTGATACTCAACACCATGCGTTTCCATTCGTCCACAGGCAATAGAAACTCCAACTCGGACCAGACATCATGGCGCAGATTGATATCCTGGAAGATGGCGCCCGCGGGCTTCTTGTAAGGCCATTCCAGGGATTTCAATGTGCTTTCGGCCTTTACCAGGCTGCCGTCTTCAGCGAGCCAGTGGCTATACACCGTAGGCGCCAGTAACTCATCGGCGATAACCTGTTCCTGATACGTGCAATCCAGCCGGGCGGCGGTTACCAACCACTTGAAATGGAAGAAAATCTTTGGCGCCTGCAAGCCACTGTTATTAAGAATCCGTAAGAATGCGCAGGTTGCCCCCCGCGAATCGCCAGATGCCAGTCCATATATGGAATCCACGAACGGTTGACCGTAACGGAAGGGGTACACACCCGATTGCGCAGAAACCTGCTGCCGCGTGAAGCTCATGGGAGCCGTGTATGGCGGATTACCACTGTCCGGATCGATACCGGTGAGACAACCTTCTATAAAGGTCTTCACGTCCACCAAGGTACGACCACCACGCTCAGCGGAATCCAGGCTGAAGCCCAACCTGAATTGCTGCTGTAGATCACCCTCTAGCTTGAAGCTCAAACCGTGCGTCATCCACGCACACATTCGGCCAATCTGCTCCTCGGCTATTTCGTCCGCCTCAGAAATTGTTTCGGCGAAGTCCCGTGCCTTGGCGACATCCTCATCCAATGCGAGCAGTTCTTCCTGCACTTTCACCCGACGGCGCTCGCGATCCAGCAGGCCGCCCTCGCCGCTCAATTGTTCGGCGCAGACAAGCAATTCTTCGTCTCCGGATCGCGCGACTGCCTGCCAAGTCTTTTCGAGGTGCTCCTCCAGCACGTACTGCAAGCTGGCCACCGTCTGACTGAACACACCCACCGACGTGTCAAGCAGATCTAGCCACCGCCGGAATAAACCATCATGGTCAGACATCAGGACCAGACTTTCCACAGGCCTGATTCCACGCAAATTTGCGCTGTAACGGTTCAATCGTCCCAGACGTTGCTCAACGCGACTGAACGATCTCGGTAAGCTGTAATGCACGGCGAGTTTCTGCCCCCCATGCAGGTTGAGACCATCCTCACCACCTTGATCGCAAACCAATATCCGCACAGAACCACCCGACCGCAAGAACTGCAAATCGCCTTCGGAAGCATTTCGCTCTATACCTACAGTCAGAGAGTCACCGAGTGTAACGGCAACATGGTCTGCGACCACTTCGTCACCGCAGAAAACAACTACTTTGCCCTTCGGGTTTTTGACCAACCAATCTTCCAGACACGCAATCAAACTTCGATCTTTACACTCTTGCTCGAGTGAAGCCTGCTTGGATATTTCGGCAAGAAGTTCTCGCTCGGAGTGTTCTAACGTCGCCGCCAATTGGCTGTCGAGCCTGTCAGCCCGCTGCTTGACCAGTAATGGACTGCCCAACAGGTCGTCAAGCCAGTCCAGGTACTCTCCAGAACTCATCGCCTGGAACTCATCAGGATCCCGGCAGGCCTGGCTGCGATACTCTTCCAACAATTGATCCAATGGCATGCTGTGTGGTTGTATCGGCCAGTATTGACGGCGCAGGCCAGCCAACCCTGGAAACAACTGCGCGAGATGCCCCATTTCCCTGCGATTACGAAGCATGCGATGATGCAGACGGTAGTGCTCTCCGAGGTAATGCCGCAAGCCTATGATTTGTTGCTCGCGTTGCTCACCGCTCTCTTCGGCGAAGAGATCCACCAACGGCATCAGATTACCGATTTGCTCAAGCAATTCCTGATCCTCAGGGAATTTCCCCCGCAGGTCCTGCAGCGCTTGCTCCAATGCGGCGTTCGAGTTACCCGGGGTCAGTGCGCTATACACCCCCCCAAGCCATTCACGCTCCTTGACTCGAGCGATGAAGCGCTGAATCCCTGCTTCCGAGATCTCATAAGCTTCAGGGCTCAGACAGTGCAGCATCGCCAGGAAATTTCTTTCGTTCCCATTCAGCGGGGTTCCCGATAACAACAGAGTCGTCTCTGCTGCTTGGCAGGCCTCCGCCAGCACCTGAAACCGGGCATTCAAAAGTCGCTCGGTGGACCAGGCCTGCGGCGCTAATTGATGCATCTCGTCAACGACGAATAAGCTAGGCTGACCGCGCTCTCGCAAAGCTGTTACCAGTTGTTCATGACTGCATACTCGAATCAACTGTTCCGATCGATGCTTTGAAGACATCAACTCGCCAAGATGAAATCGCCCCTTTAACTCCTCATGCCACTGATTGACAAGAGAAGCCGGTGCCGCAATTAAAACATTGGCTTCGAACTTTTTTTGAAGCACGTGTTGGCGGATTATCAGACCAGCCTCTATTGTCTTGCCCAAGCCCACTTCATCCGCTAGTAAATACTTCGGGCATGGGTCCTGAAGGACGCGTCTTACTACGGCAATTTGGTGCGGTTCCAACTCTACGCTGCTACTAGTAATCGCACCGATGGAGCGGCAAGCTGCCCGCTGCTCGATATAGGCTTCGAGAAAATTCTGGCGTAGAGGGAAGAAATAGGGTGCGTCGTTAGCTCTGGCCGCCAGGAACGCCGAAGGATCGAGAAAGCCCTGCGATCCGAGGTTCAAGCAATAGATGTCATGGATATCAAGAACCGCTTGATCATAATCGTCAGTGCGAAAGATCACCAGATGCTGATTAAGTGGCCGCGCGCCACCATACCTACCACGCCGCCAGATGCCTGTTGATGGATCTCGGCAATAGACAATAGCTTCCTCATATAGAGGAGCTTTTCTGATATCGGCCAGAGCGACTCTGACCTTCCGGGCTTCAGGATTCAAAGGAGACTCGAAGAATACAACCTCACATTCTCCCGCTCCGGAATCCAGTCTCGACAGTTTACCAATGCCGGGGAAAGCATTAGACAGAACCAACCCACCGACCGCCACTCCCAGATTCATTTCTTCCCTCTACCAGTGCTTTCCCATCAATTCTTGTACCGTACCGCCTACCTAGGCGGGACCTACACACTGGTGCTTCTAAAAGCAATGGGGGGGGACAATCCCACATCAAAATTCACCGCGCCCATCACCCTATCTGCTTGCCGCCTTTACGTAAAGTCAACCACAGTGCTTTTTTGCCATCATACCCAGCCACTTAACCGGATACTGCGCCCACATTGCCCGACACGGCCCACAGAGACATATAGAGCAGACTATCGACCCGCTAAGTGATCGACTTTCAGCATGACGTGAGGTCACCGGAGACATAACCCGTTGCCGGATGGTTTGGTAATCGGAGTACGAACCGACCCGCATCGTTTTGTGATGACTGCACTCTAGGCTGTAGGCTGAATTGACGTTTCTCATCAAGTGACAATGGCTTTTCTTTTCATGACAGACCTCTTGCGGTGGGGAGTCGGCTACACCCGGCAGCGGTGCGGCACGCCCTCTGTCACTCTACTAATGATGCGAGTTGGCTTGGGCTACGACCGTCCACTTCTGACCCAGAGTGTGTAAAAACGTCGCCGCAGAAAAGTCTTCGAGAGCACCATATCTCCGGGGGAGCACTGGCTACCGGCGATTACGCGTTATCACCGGTCGACTGCAGATTCTCCTGCCGCGCGCTATCGGCACAGCATCTCCCGTCACCTCGCGCGACTGGCTGGGCCGTGCTACAACCTGATCGCGTCGTTGCGCCCAGAACGAGCGCTCGAAGATCTGGTTTCCCGTGTAGGTGTAAAAGCCAATAACGCCTTGACAGATGGCAGGTTGCAATTGGAATTACCGGTGGGTTTGCGATTGAGTTGGTTCCGCGCCTCGCCGTGTCCCGAAGTGGGACCTCTGGTGGCTGTTTCTTCGCGTTCCCGTCTAACAGACACCGTATAGACACGAAAACTCGCGCCCAACAAAAAGGGCTTACCGCGATATCGGTAAACCCTTGATTTATATGGTGCCCGAAGCCGGAATCGAACCGGCACGCCCTTACGAGCGGGGGATTTTAAGTCCCATGCGTCTACCAGTTTCGCCATTCGGGCGGTAGCGC
>LNAP01001850.1_pt1 | contig 27417 bp, 27 predicted proteins | sample 602601 | NCBI WGS metagenome assembly LNAP01 (sample SAMN02440304, study PRJNA202911) | soil metagenome | biome: Subtropical and temperate rainforests or woodlands; isolation source: soil samples (1 kg each in a 20% v/v slurry with milli Q water) were... ... | reverse complement strand
CTCACCGGTGGTATCCAGATGATGGCAGCCGGCGTTGAGCGCGGCTTCGACGGTGGTAAGGCCGAATTTGACGAACGGACCGACGGTATTGCAAACCACCTTGGCGCCACGGAAAGCCTCGGTCAGCGCCTCGACCGTGTGTTCGGCTTCGATAACTTCATAGGTGGCCGACTCCAGGCGCACCACGCGCTGGGCCATCATCTCGCGCACGCGCCCGGCATTGCGTGCCACGGCGGTAAAGGGGATGTTCTGGTCGATCAGCCAGTCCATGGTGAGCATGCCGGTGTAGCCACTGGCGCCATAAACGACGACGGGATATTTAGCCATTTTCTTTTCTCTCTTGTTTTTTAAGGTTGCTTGTCCGGGGTGGAATGGGGGGGTGCGCTGCGACCCGCAATCGACTGCGAGAGGGCTGGAACACGGGGGCCATGATTGTTCTTCCCGGGATCGACAACTCACTGGAAAAGGGGGCATATTTGTCAAAATCTGCTCATCAAGGAGCGCCGGTGACGCCGCAACAGAAAGTCCATGAAGTTTTGGGCCTGCCCATGGTTGGTGGACTGGCGTGCAATCAGATACCGCTATATGCCGAGCGCTATTTCGTGCATGCGACGGACCTCGACATGGCCCCGGTGGGGGTCATGACCCTGCTTACTCAATTCGGTGGTTCGCGGGTTGAAGAAGGCGCGGACGAGACGTCGCGCCTGAGCACATTGCCCAGCATGTCGATGCTGATGCCGGCCCACTGCGCAACCCATTGGCGCTACTCGGGCACTGTGGACTTCGCGGTGTTTTATATTCCCGAGCGCAGTGATGGTGTGTTTGGTCAGTTACTGGAGTGCTGCGCCAGGACCCAGGCACCGCTGGCCTTCAGTGATGCGCTGGTCAGTGCGGCGGCCCGGCAACTGCTCGATGAGCTGAATTTCGGAAAAAAGGCTGATCTTGGTTTCATGGCACGGCTGGCGGCGGGGATGCTTGAACAGGTGTTCCGTGCACTTAGCATGCAGATCCCGGGCTTGATCAACCCGCCGCATATTCAGCTGGCGCGTCTGCAATCGGTGGTGGCTTACATGCGCGAGCACCTGGCCGAAGATTTGTCTATCAACCAGTTGGCGGCGCGGGCCGGGGTCAGCCCGGCGCATTTTCGCCGGTTGTTCGACAGTGCCATGGGCATTGCGCCTCACCGGTACGTGATGAACCTGCGGCTAGAGCGCGCGCTTGAACTGCTCATGCAAACAGACCTGCCCATTCTGCATGTAGCGCTGGAGTGCGGTTTCAGTTCACAAAGTCATCTGACAGCAGCCTTCAAGAAGGAACACGGGACCACACCGGCCCAGTTTCGCGCCCGGTCCGGTGTCGGTCGCGGCGCAGGCCGGTCAGTGCAGTGAGGCGAAACTCACCGCAGGTCTGACGCAAGTGTATTGGTAAGGCTTGCACGGATCGTCGGGCAGATAATGCGATTGCAACCAGACTTCCTTGATCGGGGTGACGCTCACCAGCAGCACGGTTAGCGATGCAATGATCCACAGCACTATTATTTTTTTCATAGGCTCACCTGTTCGCGAACGTGAAGGGCGAAACGGATTGTCACGAACTGAAAATAGCGCAGATGGATTCTTGCGGCCCCCCAGCGTCGGGGGGGAATTCTGGACAGCGGCAGGGCGTCGCGCAGACTCAGTGTTGCGTCAGGCTTCATCATCATTCCCTATTTCCATGGGCGTGAAAGCCAGGCAAGTTCCCGGTGCACAGGAGAGTGGATTGACTGCCTTTTGAGGTCGGAAGGGTTTACCAGAGCCTGTGGCGCGATCTCGCTAAATCGAGCATCACCCAGCGAAGAAATTATCGACGACGTTAACGAGTTGGATTTCAGTCTTTTATTTTTTTGCGCAGTTTGTTTTCATAAAAAACGCAGTCAGTTAATGAATCCGGCGGGATCATTTGCTTGCCATTATTGTTATTTTTTTTGAGAACCTGGGCCGCTCGGCCGCTACCCGTTGCCTTGAGTTAATAGGAAGCATTACTATTCACGTCCTCGTCTCCACAGCACACCGCAATGACCCCCAAGCTGCCCCGCAGACACGGCTTTTTCGAGCATTACGAAGAGTTGATTGGCACCTGGACCCGTCGCCTGAGAAACCGTCAGCAGGCCGAGGACCTGGCCCACGATACCTTCGTGCGCGTGCTCGAGTCGGATTCGGCGGCGGTGCAGCAACCCCGGGCCTATCTGCACCAGACTGCGCGCAACATCGCGGTGGACGGTTATCGACGTGAGGATCGACGGAGTGCCATGGAGTCAGGGGCAATTGATCTCAGTGTGTCGTCGTCCGGCGACCCGGAGCATTACATGCAGGCGATCCAGTTGGCTGACTCCATCGAGCGGGCGCTCACCGAGCTGCCGGTCAACTGCCGCAAGGTGTTTGTCTGGCAGAAGATCGAGGGCTTGACCCAGGCTGAAATCGCCGAACGCCTGGGGCTGTCCAGGAACATGGTGGAAAAGTATATGATCCGCACCCTGCGGCATCTGCGCGACCGCCTGGACGGGTTGCAGTCATGATGCGGTGTGGTTATTCATCCCCGGCTCAACAGGAACTTCCATGATGGATACTCGTGATTGTGCGTGCGGGCAAACAACGGTTCGCGATGAAGCGGCGCGCTGGTTTGTGCGTTTGCAGGAGCCCGTCGTCGATGTCGATGCTCATCGCCAATTCGAACGCTGGCTGAATGAACACCCTCAACACCGGGACGAATTCGCGTTGCTCCAGGGCCTGTGGACAGCCGTCGACCTGGTGCCTGCGGCGCGTCTACAGGCGTTGTGCGAAGAAACACCGTCACGCAGCAAACGTCGACCGATATTGCGCTATGCCGTGGCCGCCAGTGTGTTGGCGGTGGCAGTTGGCTTGGGCCTGTCCAACGGGTTGAAGCAACCGTCGCCTTACACGGCCGAGTTTTCCACAGCCCTGGGCGAGCGTCGCCAGGTAGCCTTGCCCGATGGTTCGATGGTCGACCTGGACAGCCGCAGCCGGATTCAGGTGCGCTTCGAAAAGCATCGCCGCGCCATTGAGCTGAGCGAAGGCGAGGCGATGTTCAGCGTCCAGCATGACAGCCGTCGGCCCTTTGTCGTTGAGGCGGGGAGTGGCAAGGTCACGGTCACCGGAACCCGCTTCGATGTACGCCGGGGCAGCGCCGAAACCCGGGTCGTGGTGGAGCAGGGCACGGTCAAGGTGCAGGGGCGCGATGCCGCCGCCGATGATTTCATCAGCTTGACCGCGGGTCTCGGTACCCATGTCGATGCCGGGGGCAAGGTCGCTGTGGCCTATCCGGTCAACCCGGCTGAACTGACGGCCTGGCGCAACGGCAAGCTGGTGTTCAACAACGCCAGCCTGGCCGATGTCGCCGAACAGGTCTCGCGTTATCGCGAGAAGCCGCTCAAGGTCGGCAATGCCGTAGTGGGCAATCTGCGCCTGACCAGACAACACCGACGCGTTGCTCAAGGCCTTGCCGAGCATCCTTCCGGTGGCCGTGCGCACGCTCGATGACGGCAGTCAGGAAATAATTTCAAAATAAAATTCAGGTTTTTTTCGAGTTCAGCGTCTTCCTGTTCAACTGCAACTGGTTTGCATTAACAAGCGCACACTTTTGCGATCTTCAGGACTACGTTCGACGTGAAAAAAACCATCGCTAAAAACAACAATTCCCCTTGGTTGCCGCTGGCCCTTGCACTGGCGGTCAACCTGGCGCTGCCCCAGGCATTCGCTGGAGAGGCTATCCGCATCCCGGCGCAACCTTTGGGGCAGGCCCTGAGCCAGTTGGGCCAGCAGACTTCGCTGCAGGTTTTTTTCAGTCCGGAACTGGTGGCCGGCAAACAGGCCCCGGCAGTGGATGGCAATATCGCGCCGGAAGAAGCGCTGCGCCAGTTGCTGCAAGGCAGCGGCCTGCAATACCAGATCAACGAAGGCTCGGTGACGCTGCTACCGGCCCCTGCGGCAGATGGCCCGCTGGAGCTGGGCATGACCGACATCAAGGTGGTGGGCGACTGGCTCGGTGATGCCGATGCCGCGGTGGTGCAGAACCACCCCGGCGCCCGTACCGTGATTCGCCGCGAGGCCATGGTCGAGCAAGGCGCGATGAATGTCGGCGACGTATTGAAGCGCGTGCCGGGTGTGCAAGTGCAGGAGGCCAACGGTACCGGTGGCAGTGATATTTCTCTGAACGTCGGTGTTCGCGGGCTGACTTCGCGCCTGTCGCCACGCTCGACCGTGTTGATCGATGGCGTGCCAGCGGCCTTCGCCCCCTATGGCCAGCCGCAGTTGTCCATGGCGCCGATTTCCTCTGGTAACCTCGACAGCATCGACGTGGTGCGCGGCGCCGGCTCCGTGCGTTATGGGCCGCAGAACGTGGGTGGGGTGATCAACTTCGTGACCCGTGCGATCCCGGAACAAGCCTCGGCTGAAATCGGCAGCACCCTGGAAACCTCCCAACACGGTGGCTGGAAGCACATCGATACGCTGTTCGCCGGCGGCACCGCCGACAACGGCATGGGCGTGGCGCTGTTGTATTCCGGGGTCAACGGCAACGGTTATCGCAAAAGCAACAATGGCAATGACATCGACGACGTGATTCTCAAGACGCACTGGGCGCCGACCGATGTGGATGACTTCAGCCTCAACTTCCACTATTACGATGCCAAGGCCGACATGCCCGGCGGCCTGACCCAGGCCCAGTATGACGCCGACCCGTTCCAGTCCGACCGCGACCATGACAACTTCAGCGGCCGCCGCAAGGACGTGTCGTTCAAGTGGATTCGTCAACTCGACGACCGCACCCAGGCCGAAGTGCTGACCTACTACTCCGACAGTTTTCGTGGCAGCAACATCGCCGCTCGCGACCAGAAGACCCTGGGTTCGTTTCCGCGCACCTATTACACCTATGGCATCGAACCGCGTGTGTCCCACGTGTTCGACGTCGGCCAGACGACCCAGGAAGTCAGCGTCGGTTATCGCTACCTGAAAGAAGGCATGCACGAAGAAGCCAGCCGCCTGGCGCTGGTCAACAACGAGCCGGTCGTGCGTCCGGGGTCGGATGGCCATGTGTACCAGGACCGTACCGGGGGGACTGAAGCCCACGCGATGTATGTCGACAACAAAATCGATGTCGGCAACTGGACCATCACTCCGGGTGTACGTTTCGAACATATCCAGACCGAGTGGCATGACCGCCCGGTGCTCGACACTGCAGGCAAGCCAGTGCAGGAAAAACGCCGCAGCATCGAGAGTAACGAGCCGCTGCCGGCGCTGAGCGTGATGTATCACATGTCTGATGCCTGGAAACTGTTCGCCAACTACGAAACCTCGTTCGGCTCCCTGCAGTATTTTCAGCTCGGCCAGGGTGGCGCAGGTGACGAAACGGCCAATGGCCTGGAACCGGAAAAGGCCAAGACCTACGAGCTCGGTACGCGCTACAACGATGAGGTGTGGGGCGGTGAAGTGACGCTGTTCTACATCGACTTCGATAAAGAGCTGCAATACATCAGCAACGATGCGGGCTGGACCAACCTCGGCGCTACCACGCACCGGGGCATCGAGGCATCGGTGCACTACGACATGGCGGCGCTGGACCCACGGCTGGCCGGTCTTACCGCCAATGCCGGCTACACCTACACCCGCGCCGTCTATGAAGGAGATATTCCGGACTTCAAGGGGCGTGACCTGCCGTTCTACTCGCGCCAGGTAGCAACCGCTGGCCTGCGCTACGACATCAATCGCTGGACCTACAACCTGGATGCCTTCGCCCAGTCCAAGCAACGCTCCCCCGGCGTGGCGGTGAATGCTGACGGCAGCTTCAGCAACAACTACATCACCGAAGGCACGGCGGATGGGCAGTACGGCGACATTCCGGGCTACGTCACCTGGAACGTGCGCGCCGGCTATGATTTCGGTCCGCAGGTGTCGAACCTGAAGCTGGGGGCCGGGGTGAAAAACATCTTCGACAAGCAGTACTTCACCCGCTCCAGCGACAACAACGCGGGCATGTACGTCGGCACGCCGCGCACGTTCTTCGTGCAGGCCAGCGTCGGGTTCTGAGAGACCGGGGTCGGAACGCCGCCGGGTGGCGTTCCGACGATGCTTTTAAACCTTCAACACTCTCCCGCCAATCGCCACCGCCAGCAGCAACAGCGCCATCAAGCCGAAGGCAAAACTCAAGCTGGCGGCATGGGCGACAAATCCGATCACCGCAGGCCCTGCGAGTATCCCCGCGTAACCCAGGGTGGTAATGGCCGGCACGGCGATGCTTTGCGGCATCACGGTCTGCTTGCCCACCGCGGTATACAGCACTGGGACGATGTTCGAGCATCCGGCTCCCAGCAGCGCATAGCCCGCCAGCGCCGCTTCCCAGCTGGGGGCGAACGTGGCCAGCAGCAGACCGGCCGCCGCCGCCGCCCCACCGAAGACAATGACCCGCGTTGCGCCCAGGCGACGCACGATGGCGTCACCGGTCAACCGGCCCACCGTCATGGTCAGTGCGAAAGCCGCGTAACCCAGGCCGGCGTAGGCCTTGTCGATGCCGCGTTCCTGCACCAGGAACACCGCGCTCCAGTCCAGGGCGGCACCTTCGGCGAGGAACACGATGAAACACATCCCGCCGATAAACAGCACGATACCGTGGGGAACAGCGAAGGCCGGCCCCGAACTTTCGCTGCCATAGGGCAGCATGTGCGGGGCAGCCTTGAGCAGTGCGACCAGCAGCAACACGATGACCACCAGCATCGCCCCCAGTGGCGCAAGCCCCAGGCCGAGCAGCGCACTGACGCCCGCCGCGCCGACGATTCCGCCCAGGCTGAACAACCCGTGAAACCCCGACATCATGTTTTTGCCACTGGCGCGCTCGACGATCACCGCCTGCAGGTTCACCGTCGAATCGACGGTGCCCAGGCCCGCGCCGAACATGAACAATGCGCCAATCAAGGCCGGAATCGACGATACCGTGGCCAGCAAAGGCAACGCGGCACAGATCAGCAAGGTGCCACCGGTCGCCACTTTGCGGCACCCGAAGCGCGTGGCCAGGATTCCAGCTATAGGCATCGCCAGTATCGAGCCCACACCGAGGCACAGCAGCAACAAACCCAGGGTGCCTTCGTCCAGCCCGGCCCGCGCCTTGGCATAGGGCACCAGCGGCGCCCACGCGGCGATGCCGAACCCGGCGATGAAAAAGGCGACGCGCGTGGACATCTGTTCCAGGCGCCCTGGCACGAATGAGGTCTGGGTGTTGAGGTTGGTCATATCAATCCTTGGAAAAATCGTCGCGTCTGCAACTGACAGTGATCAGGCCCTGAGGGTTCGCTCAGCGTCCGTGATCTGGCACGCCCACAGGCTGACATCCTTGCACAGCCAGACGGTGTTTCGCGATATGTTGTGCCAGAACCAGATGTCCAACAGGGAGGGCGCCATGGCGCGGATGTACGATGCACGGGGCAATATCTACAACGTGGTGGCGCCCGAGGCGCTGCGCCAGCAGGGCATCGACGTGCCCGATCAGGCAGACCGCGCCGCTCAAACTCGCGAAGACTGGGCGCTGGCCGCCATCGAAGCGTGCTGTGCCTGGGCGCCCGGCACGCAACCGCCGGGCAGCAAGGATCATTGCAGCGACGGTTTGCTGGTCGGGCCGTTTCAGTCATCGCCGCCCTTTGACCTGTTGATCGTCAACACCGACGGCACACTGGCCGAGCGCAGCGGCAACGGGCTGACGATTTTTTCCCAGGCGTTGAGCGATCAGGGACTGTTTCCGAGCGATGAAGCCTGCGTACTCAGGGTACATCACGACAAATCCGACACACCCTCGCCGGGGCAAACATCGGTGAAAGCCGCGCAAGTCGAGGGTGCGCAGGGTTTCTGGCTAGACCTGGGCCAGCCTGGCTTCGGGCCATCGGCGGTCAGTGCCGTTGACGTTGAAGCTGTGCAGTTGAACGGCCGTGAGCTCAGCCACGTGCGTCAGTTGTCAGCACTTAATGGCGCCTGGTCGCGCAGTCAGTTTGCCAGGGTCGGCAATCCGCATTGCGTGACGCTGGTGGACAGTGCCGAGGCCTTGCCGGGCAATGAGCAGATGAGGCAATCGCCATTGGCCGAGGGACTGATGCGGATCGCCTATGCGATGCCTGCAGGTGCAGGTAAACCCTGTCCGGCAGGGATTAATCTGCAATGGGCGATGCGTGAGTCCGAAGGTCATGTTGTCGCGCGGGTGTTCGAGCGCGGGGAAGGGCCGACGGCGTCCTCGGGGACGAGTGCGTCGGCGGTGGCGTGTGCGGCGTGGCGGGTAGGTTGGGTGAGTGCCGGCGAGGTGAAAGTGGTAATGCCGGGTGGTACGGCGCCGATTTTGCTGGAAGAGGAGCAGGGGGAGCTGAGTCGGGTCAGCCTGTTTGGTACGGCTCGATTAGTGAGGTGAATTTGAGATCGCCTTCGCGAGCAGGCTCGCTCCCACAGTAGTTTTTTGTCGTTCACAAAACTGTGGGAGCGAGCCTGCTCGCGAAGGGGTCAGTCCAATCACAGCAACCTTCAGATCTGCTCGCTGGAGAACTCCACCACCGGCATCGTGCGCTTCATCAATACCTTGCCGCCGCGTACCGAATACAGCGGCAAGCCCTGGCTGCGGATCACCTCGTAATCGCTTTCCGCCGAGAGGATCAGCAGATTCGCCGGCCGTCCGGGTTCGAGCCCGTAGCGCTCGCCCAGGGCCATGGCCTTGGCGCTGTTGACGGTGACCAGGTCCAGGGCGTTTTGCAGGTTGCGATACCCGAGCATGTGGCAGATATGCAGGCCGGCTTCGAGCACCCGCAGGATGTTGCCGTTGCCCAGCGGGTACCAGGGGTCGACGATCGAGTCCTGGCCGAAACATACGTTCATGCCGGCTTCCAGCAGTTCGTTGACCCGGGTCACGCCCCGGCGTTTCGGGAAATTGTCGAAACGTCCTTGCAGGTGAATGCTTTCGGTAGGGCAGGAGACAAAGCTGATCCCTGCGTGCCCAAGCAGGCGAAACAGCTTGGCGCAGTAGGCGTTGTCGTACGAGCCCATGGCCGTGGTATGGCTGGCGGTGACCCGCGAGCCCATGTCGCGGCTGCGGGCTTCTTCGGCCAGCACTTCAAGGAAGCGTGACTGCGGGTCGTCGGTTTCATCGCAATGCACGTCCACCAGGCAGCCCGTGCGCTCGGCCAGGTCCATGAGGAACTTCACCGAGCTGACGCCCTGGTCGCGGGTGTACTCGAAGTGCGGAATGCCGCCTACCACATCGGCACCCATGCGGATGGCTTCTTCCATCAGCTCGCGGCCATTGCGGTATGACTCGATACCTTCCTGGGGGAATGCGACGATCTGCATGTCGACCAGATGCCGGCTTTCTTCGCGCACCTCGAGCATGGCCTTGAGCGCCGTGAGCTGCGGGTCGGTGACGTCGACGTGGGTGCGCACGTGCTGGATACCATGGGCGGCAAGAGCCTGGAGGGTTTTCCTGGCGCGGACCCTGGTGTCTTCTTCGGTGATGGTGACCTTGCGCTCACCCCAGCACTCAATGCCTTCGAACAGCGTGCCGCTCATGTTCCAGCGCGGCTCGCCAGCGGTCAGGGTGGCGTCGAGGTGGATGTGCGGCTCGACGAAGGGCGGCACCACCAGGTTGCCACCGGCGTCCAGATCGTCGGGGCCCAGGGTCGGCGCTTCGGTCTGCCGGGCGATGTTGCTGATCAGGCCGTTTTCCAGGTGCAGCTCATGCAGGCCTTCCTGGTTGCGCAGCCGGGCGTTGATGATGTGCATCGGGCAGATCCTTTCAGAGAACCGTTTGGACAATAGCTCTACGTTAGCTCGGCAGCGGCGAATGCCGCCAGTGGTCTTTTCGCGGATGTACACTCTCTACTGTCAGGCCGTCATATCCAGCGGCAAAAAACGCATCAGCGCAGCGACAACGGCTTCAGGCGCATCCTCCTGCACCAGATGCCCGGCGTTGGCCACCGCATGAAACTGCGCTCCAGGTATCATCTGCTGCAAGGCACGCCCGCGATCGATGGGAATCCATTGGTCGTCCTTTCCCCAGAGAATCTGCACTGGGCAGCGAATCGTCGGGTACAGCCCCTCGGCCTCGCGGGTGTAGCGTTCGTCCATTTGCGCGATCTGCCGATAGAATCCCGCTTGCCCAGGATCACCCAACCACGGTTGCACGTAGGGTGCGAGTTCGTCATCCGGGATGTCTCGCTTGATTGCCCCGCGAATATAAGCCGCCACGATGGCTCGCTGGATATAGTCCGGCACACCACTGAAAGCGGCTTCGTACTGACGGACATGCTGCACGAACGGCGACCCCCAGGGCGTTAGCGCCACCGGATCGATCAATGTCAGGCTGCGGTAATCCTTGCCGTTGAGCAAATGGCTGCGCAGGGCGGTTGCCCCGCCAAAGTCGTGGGCCACCACATCCGGGCGGTCCAGGCCCCAGTGTTCCAGCAATTGGGCCAACAGTTGGTTTTGTACTCCCAGGGAAACATCGCCATCGACCTTTTCCGATTGCCCGTAGCCCAGCAAGTCGAAGTAGTACACCCGGTGGGTGGCGATGAAGTGCGGCGCAATCCGGTGCCAGACAAACGAAGAGAAGGGCGTGCCGTGCACGAACACCAGCGGCGGTCCATCGCCGCGCACGGCGTAGCGAACGTTATGCCCATTGAAACGATAGCTTTGAGCCAGCGGCCAGTCAGTCATTTGCGTGTCCTCTTGGCGGATGCAAGGGCAAAGCATAGGCATAAAAAAACCACCGGTCTCGGTGGTTTTTTTGATCGAATGGCTCACTCGCCGCGATAGATGCACCCACTGGTGCAGGTCTCGTGAATCCGGATGGCGCTCAATTCCGGCAGCAGCGGCTTGAGTTCAGCCCAGATGAATTTGGCCAGCACTTCACTGGTCGGATTCTCCAGGCCAGGAATATCGTTCAGGTAGTTGTGGTCCAGACGCTCGTACAACGGCTTGAAGATCGCCTTGATTTCCGAGAAATCACGAATCCAGCCAGTATGCGGGTCGAGGTCGCCACTGAGGTGAATCGCCACTTTGAACGAGTGACCGTGCAGGCGGCCGCACTTGTGGCCGTCCGGGACGTGAGGCAGGCGGTGGGCGGATTCGAAGGTAAATTCTTTGAAGATTTCCACAGTGGTTTCAGCTCTGTTCAGGTGGCGATCGCCGCGGCGATGTGGGCAGATGGCGAGTTTAACAGCTTGTCCTGACTAAAGGGTCAGCAAGCGTTCGGCGAGATGACCGTTGGCCGTCAGTTCGAGAAACTCGTCGCCCAGGCGGCGGCTTTCCTCCATCGTCGTGCGCCAGTATTTCTGGCGGCTCGGGGCGTCGCCCATGAAGCGCTTGAAGTCATTACGATCCGGCAATTTGCCATAAGGCAGGCGCGCCAGGTATTCCTTCGATGGTGCCAGCAACACCACATCCTGCAAGCGCGCAGGGCAGGCGCGGCGCCACGGCAAGGTCTTGTCGAACCAACCGGGAATCACCCGGTCGGTGAAGTGCGGATACAGCACGATGTCATTGCCGCTGTAGGGCAGGTCCAGGTGATAGTCCAGCAGGCCGCCATCGCGGAACGTGCCCGCACCAGCGCCTGGCAGGTGGCGAACGCCTTCCATCACCATCGGGATCGAACCCGAGGCCAGCAGGGCCTGGCGTAGATTGGAGGTGTCCAGTGCGACGAAGCGCGACGGGAAGTCGTTCAGCGCGTTAACCGGTGGTGCCAGGCGCGGGTCGTGGATGATCAGCCGTTCGAAGTGCCGGGCCAGCCGCGCACGACCGCGCAGGTTATCGGCGATCACCGACGACAAGCCCAATCCCAGGCGGCCACGGTGGTCATCCGCGAGCAAGCCGTGACTTTTGACTACCATGATGTTCAAGCGATAGTAGGGGTTGTCGAGCAGGGTCGCGTCACGACCATCGAGCAGATCATCGAGCATGCGCCGCGAGCTTTGGCTGATCTGCGCCATGGTTACGCCTTTGGCGAAGTTTTGTTCGGTATAGAGGTGGCCAAGGCGCCGCAAGCCTTCGGCAGCATCCGGCAGGCAGGCGCTGGCAAAGCGCCACGAGCCCACCGATGCGCCGATCAACGAGCGCTCGCGCGGTGCCGCCGGCAGCCATTCGCCGAACAATGCCAGGTCCAGCCCCTGAATCCCCAGGGCTTTGGGCCCGCCAGCCGCGCCGGGTAGCGTGCCAACATCCGCAGCGCTCAAGCCACGCTCGCGAATGCGCGCCAGCGCCCTGGCGCCGGCCTTGAGGGTCAGGGAGGGGAACTTGATATGGATAGCGGTCATACCGGTCTCGAATGCGGGCGAACGAGCGGATTATAAGCGTGTAGGTGACGCAATTTCCGTGATGCAATGTCCGCCTTTAGTAGATACCCGCTTCAGCAGTCGGTTTACTGGCGTGACGTGACCTTGTCCGACGAGGCCACCGTGCCGCTGCCGCAATTGATGTAAGAAGAGGATTTCAGCCAGCGCTGGTCCGGGTAGTAGGAAAACAACAGCTGCCCATCTTTCATCGAGTCGATCAGGCGGTGAGCGATGGCCGGCCTGACCGCCGGGCAGCCGAGGCTCCTGCCGATCCGGCCGTTGGCGCGGGCCAGTACCGGGCTGACATAGGGCGCGCCGTGAATGACGATTGCCCGGTCGAAGGCGTTATCGTTGAAGCCAGGCTCCAGGCCTTCCATGCGCAACGAATAACCGTTCTGGCCGACATAACTCTGTTGGGTACGGTACAGGCCCAGGCTGGTGGCGAAACTTTCGTTCTGGTTGGAGAACTGGGTCGCCATGTTTTCGCCGCTGTTACGGCCATGGGCAACCAGTTCGTGGAACAGCAGCTTGCGTTTTTTCAGGTCGAACACCCATAGCCGCTGTTCGGTAGAAGGCAGGGAATAATCGATCACTGCTAGTCTCTGTGCCGGTGCTGCACCTTGGGCACGGGTACACTGTGTTGCGCGAACCGCCAGGGCAATGACCTTGGCATTGGCGTTTGGAGCAGCTTTGGCCAGCGCGACTTCGAGCGAATCGGCGTAGGCTGATGGAAGGATAGCCGACGTCAGCAACAGGGCTGTCAGGAAGCCAAAGCGATGTAGCGCCATAAAAATGTCTCATCAGGAATATGTCGAGTCTAGCAGCGAGTTGAACGCTAGCCCTTTGATTACAGGCGATTAAGGATTATCCATGGGTCAATTAACAAGGTTATTCGTCATAAGCCGCGTATTTTTTATGGTCTTTCTGATCAGCGGCACTGCTGTGGGTGAAACTTCGCCGATCGTGCCGGTATCTCCGGCGTCAGTGAGTGTGCTCGGTGCGGCACCCGATGACGAAATCGGCCAGGCGATCCAGGCGCAGCTCGAACCCTTGCAATCGGCATTTCCTCCGCTACTGACCTCACGCAAACATCAACGGGTGGATGTGGCCCGGGTGGTGCTGGATTTTTATTCGCACCGCAATTTCCGCGCCGCGTGGATGAACGGGCGAGATGTCAGCCAGTTGCTCAAGGGCCTGGATGATACCCAGGCCGATGGCTTGGTTCCTGCCGATTATCGGGCCGGCGAGCTGGCCCAGGCGCAACTGGCGTTGCAGGCCACGGCGCCAACCCCGGCGCAATGGGCGGCTTTCGATATTGCGGCGACCCGCACGTACGTCACGGCGTTGCTGCAGTTGCGCCGGGGCAAGGTTGACCCGGCACGCCTGGATTTTCATTGGAACTTCGAACCCGAGGGCATCGATCCTCGCGAAGACATGAACACCTTCTTCACCGCCCTGGATGATCACGACGTGGCTCGTGCGTTCGCCCAAGCGCCGCCCCAGGAAGCCGTTTATCGCCGCCTGCGCGAGAGCCTTGCGCAATTGCGCAAGGTCCGCGATGCCGGTGGTTGGCCGAAAGTCGCCGAAGGGCAGTCGCTCAAGCCCGGCATGGACAATGCTGCTGTCAAGCAGTTGCGCGCGCGCCTGGAGGCCGCCGGGTACCTGGACCCGCACAAGTCCAAGCGTACCGATTACGACGACAGTGTCATTGCCGCGGTGAAGAAATATCAGTTTGAACAATACCTCGGCGCAGATGGCGTGGCGGGCGCAGGAACCCTGGCGGCGCTGAATGTACCGGTCGAGGCGCGAATCGACCAGGTGCGGGTGAACATGGAGCGGGCGCGCTGGTTGCTCTATAAGCTGCAAGGCACTTTTGTCATCGTCGATATCGCTGGCTACAAGGTCGCCCTGTACCGCGACGGTCAGCCGATCTGGCGTTCCCGGGTGCAGGTCGGCAAACCGTTTCGCAGCACGCCGGTGTTCCAGTCCGAAATCACCTACGTCACCTTCAACCCCACCTGGACCGTTCCGCCAACGATTCTCGTCAAGGATATGTTGCCCAAGATCCAGCAGAATCCGGGTTACCTGGCGGCCAACCGGATTCGCGCCCTGGATCGGCAAGGCAATACGCTCGACCCGTCGACCGTCGACTGGTCCAATGCGCGCGGCATCACCCTGCGCCAGGACGCCGGCCCGGATAACTCGCTCGGGCAGGTGGTGATCCGGTTCCCCAACGACTATGCGATCTACCTCCACGATACCCCGCACCGCGAGCTGTTCTCCAAATCCATGCGTGCCACCAGCTCCGGTTGCATCCGGGTGGAGAATCCATTGCAGCTGGTTGAACTGCTGTTCAACGACCCTGTGCGCTGGAACGCGGCGGGTATTCAAAGGCAACTGGCCAACGGCAAGACTCAAAACATCAAGCTTCCCGTCAAGGTGCCCGTGCTGCTGGCCTATTGGACAGTGGATCTGAATAGCGACGGACGGGTGACGTTCAAACCGGACGTTTACGGTTACGATTCGCCAGTGCTTCGACTCTTGAACCAGCCTTCCAAGTTGCCTGCCCTGGAGTTGCAACGAGCAGAGCCGTCACTGGTCGTTACGGGTCAAGACACGCTGTAGCCCTGGCGCCTTGTCGAGAAGCCAGGCCGGGGGGACCCATTGAGAACCATGGACATGAAAATGGGTCACAGTTGATCAGTAAATAGGGATAGGGATAGGGATATTGACGATGGATGTTGCCGACAAAAAAACGACACTCATTTCCCGGGCGCTTCGGGTGCACGACCTGGATGAGTGTCGCAACATTCAAAAGGGGCCCGTGTTCATCGTGGCGTCGGGTAAATCGGCCAAGGATTTCCCGTTGCACAAGTATGCTGGCGTTCCAATGATCAGCATGAACGGTGCCATTTCGAAATTCACGGGTACAGGTATCAAGCCGTACTTTTATGTGTGTACCGACCAGGGTTTTTCCGAGCAGCAGCCGGAATTGTTCACCGAGGCCATGCGCATCAGCGAGCGGGTTGCGCTGTGGGAAAAACATGTCTGGCACACCTCGCTTAAGCCCCAAGGCAAGCTGTACTTGCTGAGCCGGGCACCCAGATTGGTGTGGAGTGATTTTTTCAGGGCTGACAAAGACCTCGTCAGGGTCCGCAAGCTAGGCAGGGGGCGGAGTAAAACCCTGGGTTTCAGCAAGAACCTCAAGCGCGGTTTTTTTGACGCGCGTACCGTCGCCTACCTGGCGCTGCAGCTTGCCTATCACCTGGGATTCAACCGGGTGTTCCTGGTGGGAGTCGACCTGGACCCGACAGCGGGGCGCTTCTATGAAGTCCCAGGCAAATTCGTTTCTCCCTGCGTGCTCGACGACCATTTTCAGACGAGAATCCTGCCGTCGTTCGAGATCTTGTCGAAGCAAGTCATCAACGAGGATTTTCAGGTCTACAACTTGTCCGACGTCTCGAAAATTCCATCGCGATTGATTCCTCGGATGACCCTGGAAGAGCTCGACAGGTTGCTCTGACGGATTGTTCGTCTGCACGACATCAAACATTTCGAATGACTCTCGTGGTGGAACGCGTTCGTGGCTGTGCCAAAGTATCGGCTTTTGACCGGCCCAATGTCGGTCGGTGTTATTTGCACTGAAGTCACCCCGAAGGAACGTGCCGATGAAAAGACTTTACGCCGCGGTCGCGCTGATCGTGTTGACGTTCGCCAGCGTGGGCCCGAGCAGCGCCCGGGATTCAGGGGGCGCCAGGCCGCAATCCGTGGCGGGGGTGTTCGACTACTATCTGTTGGTGCTGTCCTGGTCACCTACCTACTGCCTGACCCATCGTGACGACGCGCAATGTTCCGGCAAAGGCTATGGCTTTGTACTTCACGGCCTCTGGCCGCAATACGCCCGGGGTGGTTGGCCGAAGTCCTGCGCGCCGAGGGTGAAGCTCTCGCCAGAGGAGCGGGCGAAGGGCTTGATGCTGTTCCCGACCAACAAGCTGCTCGAGCACGAATGGGCCAAGCACGGCACATGCAGCGGCCTCGGCGCCATCGGTTACCTGGAGGCCTCCGACAAGGCCTTGGGCGCGGTCAGGATTCCCGAGCAACTGCAACCCTTGAATAACACGCTTTATTTTTCAGCCCGGGACATTGAGCAGATGTTTCGCCAGAGCAATCCGGGGTTGCCGGGGGATGGCATTGCGGTGATCTGCAACGGGCCGCAGTTGTCGGAGGTTCGGGTCTGCATGGACAAGGACCTGGCGTTCGCGTCTTGTGGCACAGGAGTGAAGACACGATGCCGCGCCGGGGATATCCGGGTTCCACCTTTGCGGTGATGGTGCTTCACCCGAGCTCCAGTCCTGCCTGGACCACCGACAGCAGATTGTTTTCGGTCAGCGCGACCGCATCCGGTTGCGCTACGGCTTGTTCGATTACTTGTAGCCACCAATGTGTTGCGCCGTGTTCGTCCACGGTGCGCAACAGGGCCAGTTCGTTGCCTTTGCAGTGGATTTCGACCCGCCCCTCTCCATCCGCCGTGAAGCGTGCAACGGGATCGAGCGTGATGCTGTGGTGATTGCCGGTGATCACCAACTGGTCGATGGCATAGTCGAAGGTGTCGCCCTGCGGGTGGCTCTCGAACACGTGAGTGGGGTTGCGCCGCAAGACCAGGCCGGCCTCGGTCAATGGCTGTAACCAGGCCTCGATCCGGTGATACAGCTCGTAGACCTGGCCCGGCCAACTATCGATCGCCTGATCGATGCCGGAGGGCCGGGTCTGTTTCAGTTTTATGGCCAGCTCGTCTGCCTTGCTCATTTCATTTCCCTGTCGTGGTGTAACACTCATCGTAGCTCCTTGATGGTGATGTGGCAGTTGTCCTGCGTCATGTCGCTGACGGTTTCCAGGGGGTGGTTAAACATTTGGTATCTGCTGCGCTTTTCTCGCGGGTAACATCGTAGACTTGGCGCCCAAAACCAGAGGCATGGGGGTGTCGCTCGTGCCTTGTCCTTTCAGGGAGCGCTTTTTGCCAACACGCCTTGATGAGTTGTATCACGCCCAAGGCATCGCCTTGAAACGCATACCGCTGCGCAACGCCGCAGTGTTGTTTATCGGCGCGGTGTGCCTGTGCCTGTGCGCCTTGCTTTATTTGCAACTGGAACAGTCCCGGCGCCATGACCTGAGCCAGGCCCAGGTCGCTTCGTCGAACCTGACGCGGGCCATGGCGCAGCAGGCCGAAGACACCTTCATGCAAGCCGATCTGGTGCTGACCAGCCTGGTGGACTGGATTCAGGCCGACGGATTCGGTCCAGCCCAACGTCCACGTTTGCAGAAGACCTTCGTCCGGCGGGTGCAGGCGCTGGATCAATTGCACGGCATCCTGTTGTTCGACCAAAAGGGCCAGTGGGTCGTGACCTCGTTTGAAGCACTGCCTCGCGGCAACGGCGTGGCAGATCGCGAATACTTCAGGTTTCACCAGCAGAACATTTCTTCCGTGGCGCACATCGGCCCGGCCATCCGTAGTCGGGAAAATGGCGAATGGATCATTCCGATCTCCAAGCGGGTCAATGACAGGAAGGGTCAGTTCCAGGGGGTGCTGCTGGCCGGGATCAAGATGTCGTACTTCGAGCAGTTCTTCAAAGGCTTCAGTATCGACGACAACGGCGCGATGTTCCTGGCATTGACCGATGGCACGTTGCTCGCCCGTCGGCCCTATGTGCAAGCGCAGATCGGTACGTCATTGGCCAAGGGTGAAATCTTTCAGAACCTGCTGCCCCGCGCGACTTCCGGCAACGCGATGTTCGCCTCAGAGATGGATTCGATTGTCCGCCTGCATGGTTATCGGCAGCTGGAGGCCTACCCGCTGGTGGTCTCGGCGGCATCGTCGCGGGACTCGATTCTCGCGGACTGGTACGACACGGCATTTCGCTCCAGCGCCATCGTCGTGTTGGTCATTCTGGGCATCGGACTGATCGGCTGGGTGTTCATACGCCAGGTGCGTGTGGGTGAGCAGGTCGAGGCGGACTTACGACAAGCTCAGCAAGCACTTGAGCTGATTGCCACCCACGACAGCCTGACCGGCCTGGCCAATCGCCGGTTGTTCGAGCGGGCCCTCGATATCGAATTCGGGCGCGGTGCCCGCCAACAAAGCCCGCTGAGCCTGATCATGCTCGATATCGATTTTTTCAAGCGGTACAACGATACCTACGGTCATGTGGTGGGCGATCACTGTCTGGCCGAAGTGGCACGTGCCGTGAAAAGTTGCTGCCATCGCAAAGCCGATCTGGCGGTGCGATACGGTGGCGAAGAGTTTGCGGTGTTGCTGCCTGACACCGATATCCAGGGCGCCATGAACCTTGCCGAACAGATTCGCCGCGGCGTAATGGACAAGAACATCAGCCATTCGGGATCGCCCTGCGGATACGTGACCGTCAGCCTCGGTTGCTATTCGTTCGTGCCAACGGGGCGCGATAGCGTGGAAGTGTTCATCCAGCGCGCCGACGCGGCGCTGTATCAGGCCAAGCATTCGGGCAGGAACCGTTCGGCGACGTTGTCGGTGGAGGGCGGGGCGCAGGCACTCGTGCGATCAGACCGCTGACGTGGCTGCGCGACTACCGGTAGCCGATTGTCTGCCTGTCAGAACTTGTGCAATTGATCGTCTAGAGTTCCGATAGCTCTGCCACTCCCGGCAGATCTCCCCATCGCAAGGACGATCGCCACTATGTCGATAACCCAAGCTTTGTCCTCCATAGCCCTTATTGTTGCGTCCAGCGCGGTCTTTCCGCTGGTCAGTCAGGCGCAATCGAAAATCACCGCCGAAGAAGCGCATGCCATTGGCGTGGATGCCTACGTTTACTTTTATCCGCTGTTGACCATGGACATCACCCGCAAGCAATTCACCAACATTGAACCGGGCAAGGAGTTTGGCAAAGGCCCGATGAACATGTTTGTGAGTGTGCCGGAGTACCCGCCTGCAGATTTCAAAGGGGTGGTGCGGTCGAATTTCGACACGTTGTATTCCATTGCCTGGCTCGACCTGACCAAAGAACCGCTGGTCATCGCTGCGCCAGACACAGCCGGACGCTTCTATTTGCTGCCGATGCTCGACATGTGGAGTGACGTATTCGCTTCGCCAGGCTGGCGCACCACCGGAACCGACGCTGCGCAGTTCCTGGTGACCCCTCCGGGATGGACCGGCACAGTGCCTGCGGGACTGAACCATCTGCCGGCGCCGACGCCTTTTGTCTGGGTGATCGGGCGAACCAAGACCGATGGCGCGGGGGACTACGCGGCGGTGCACAAGATCCAGGCCGGCTACACCGTGACGCCGTTGTCTCGGCTGGGCAAAGGTGCTGAACCGGTCAGCGTCAAGATCGACCCGGCCGTGGACATGAAGACCCCGCCGAAAATCCAGGTCGACACAATGTCGGCGGCCGACTACTTCGCCTACGCCGCCGAACTGCTCAAGGTGCATCCGGCCCACGGCACCGATCAGCCGCTACTGGCGCAAATCAAGCGCATCGGCATCGAACCTGGCAAGTCGTTCAGCATGGATGCCCTGGACCCTGAGATAAAAGCTGCCTTGGAGACTGCGCCCAAGGACGCGCAAGCACTGATGGCGTGGAAGGTGCCTACCCTCGCACGGGTGGTCAACGGCTGGTCGATGAACACCGACACCATGGGTGTCTACGGCAACTACTACCTCAAGCGCGCGATCGTGGCGCAGGTGGGGCTCGGCGCGAATCTGCCGGAAGACGCGATCTATCCGTTGAATATCGGTGATACAAATGGCAATGCCCTCGACGGCGCGCACAAATACGTGCTGCATTTCGCCAAGGATGAAGTGCCTCCAGTGAATGCCTTCTGGTCGATCACGCTGTACGACCCTGAAGGTTTCCAGGTAGGGAACGAGCTCAACCGATTCGCGGTCAGCAGCTGGATGCCGTTCAAGAACAACGCTGACGGCTCGCTCGATATCTATTTCCAGAATGAAAACCCTGGCAAGGACCTGGAAGCCAATTGGCTGCCGGCGCCCAAGGGGCCGTTCAACCTGACCATGCGCTTGTACGGTCCGAAGTCCGAGGCCTTGAACGGCAAGTGGAATCCGCCAGCGGTCAAGCAGATGTAGTGCGGGCAATCGAGGCAGCCGACGATGATCCGTCATCGGCTGCCTTTACGCGTTCAGCTGCCCGTCCCGCCGCCAGCCCCGCCAGCCCCGCCGGTCCCTCCGCCAGCCGCCCCGGTGCCCCCTCCGGCACCCGAACCGCTGTTGCTGCCCGCGCTTCCACTTGATGAGCCGGTTGCACCGCCGTCACCGGCGTTGCCGCCCGAGGGCGAGCTCGGCGTGTTGTCCGGTGGCATGACCGGCCCGCTGGTTGCGCCGGATTTAGTGCCCGCCGCCTCAGCACCATCGCCGGCTGCGAAGGTGGCCAGGGAGGCCGCGCAAAGCAATCCAGCGAGAAACAGCGAAGTGATTCTGGTGTTTTTCATGGTCCGTCTCCAAAAGATGGGTCGTTACCTGAAGTTGGTGTGAAGGGCAGGGCGGTTGGTGCCGGTTGCATGACGAGTGGCAGGCTATGGTGGACCGAACACCTGGCAGGCCGTGCGGTCACACCCATGAGACCCAGCCAAACGGGACGGTGGTCATGAAAAAGCTGCGAATTGCGACATTCAACGTCAACGGCATGCGCGCTCGCCTGCCAAATCTGTTGGCCTGGCTTGAGCGCGAACAACCGGATATCGCCTGCCTCCAGGAACTCAAGTCGGCCGACAGTGCGTTTCCCGCCGCGCAGCTAGAGGCCATCGGCTACGGAGCGATCTGGCAGGGGCAGGCGTCGTGGAACGGGGTGGCGATTCTGGCACGCGATGCGCAGCCACTGGAAAGCCGTCGAGGTCTGCCGGGCGATGACGAGGATAATCACAGTCGATACCTGGAAGCTGCCGTACACGGGATTGTGGTGGGTTGTCTGTACTTGCCCAACGGCAACCCGCAACCAGGGCCGAAGTTCGATTACAAACTGGCCTGGTTCGAGCGCCTGATACGTTACGCAAAGGCGCTGCAGGGCAGTGAGCATCCGGTGGTACTGGCGGGTGACTACAATGTGGTTCCCACCGACCTCGACATCTATAACCCACGTTCCTGGCTCAAGGATGCCTTGCTGCAACCCGAGAGCCGCGAGTGTTATCAGCGTCTGCTGGACCAGGGTTGGACCGATGCTCTGCGACACCTGTATCCGAACGAGCGGGTCTACACCTTCTGGGATTATTTTCGCCAGCACTGGCAGAAGAACTCAGGGTTACGCATCGATCACCTGTTGCTCAACCCGGCCTTGAGTCCATACCTGGAGGACGCGGGTGTCGATGCCTGGGTGCGCAACGAACCCCATGCCAGCGACCATGCGCCCACCTGGATTCAGTTGAGCTCGCGTAAGCGCCGTTGAGTGTTCTTGCCGGCCGATTGGCTAAATCAATTGTCGGCCGTACCCCTTCATCCCTTATACATAGCGTCCACAGCTTGCGTGCATAAGGATCAAGCGATGAGCGAGCCAAGTCTGGCAAACACTGTTTCCTATCTAAAGCGCCTGGGATTCGACGCTCCCCCGGCACCTACGCTTGAAACCCTGCGCCTGCTTCAATTGCGTCACACCGGCGCCTTCGCGTTTGAAAACCTCACCACGCTGGCGGGCGAGCCGGTGCGCATCGACTTGGCGTCGATCGAGCATAAGGTCCTGCAGGATGGGCGCGGCGGTTACTGCTACGAACTCAACTATCTGTTTCTGGTCTTGCTCCAGGCGCTCGGCTTCGACGCGCGGGGTATCAGCGGGCGCGTGGTCATGGGCCAGCCGGAGGGCGCCTGGACCGCGCGTACGCACCGCTTGAGCCTGGTGACGCTCGATGGCGTGCGCTACATCACTGACGTCGGCTTCGGCGGCATGGTGCCCACGGCACCGCTGTCGCTCGACAGCCGCGGTGAACAATGGACTCCCCACGAGCCGTATCGCATTGAGCAGCACGTTGACGGCTACACCCTTCGCGCCAAGGTCGCGAATGAATGGCGGCCCATGTACATCTTCGACCTGCAGCGCCAGGAGGACATCGATTACGCCGTTGGCAACTGGTATGTCTCGACCCACCCCGAATCATCGTTCACCAGGCAACTGATGGTGGCTCGAACCGGGGAAGGGTGGCGACGGACCCTCAATAACGGCAGCTTTGCAATCCATCGTACAGGGCAGGACAGTGAACGCCGGGAAGTGACCAACCTACAGGAGTTGATTGGCGTGCTGGAAAGAGAGTTCGAGATTCGGGTGCCCACGCATGCGTCGTTGATGCGCACACTTGAGCGATTGATAGCGCCGCAATAGTCGACGCATCGTGCACACAAAAAAAGTGCGGATTGGATCAATTTGCACCTTTTCCGTGCTTTTCTAAGGCCGGGCATCAGGCTCCATCACCCGCTGAATTTCGCTGAGGGCTTGCGCGAGCTTTTTTTCCAGGTTTTTCAACTCAGAGGCGGTGATCCCCTTTTTCAGGTGCCTGCCAGTGCTGCCTTCTGTTTTGTCATGCCCGGTCAGCAACGCCCTGCGCAGCGTGTTGTTGATCGCGGTCTGGTAGCCATAACCCTCGCTCTCCGCGAGCGCGCGTGCCGCTTCGATGACGACGTCATCGAGCATGATGGTGATACGGGTCTTGCCTTTGCTGGAGGCAACTGCCCCACGCCTGGCATGGCTGAAGTCGTACTCGTCTTTCATGGGTCAAGCCTCCAGATACTGGCGGCGCTCGTTTTTGCTGGCGAGGCGCGCGGAAATGATTCGAACGAAATTCGGGTCACGATGGGTGTACGCCACGACCAGCAAACGACCTTTGCCGTCCAGCCCCATGATGATCCAGCGCTGTTCATCATGATGATTGTCCTCAAGGGTCAGCGCCCGTTCATCATGGAACACTGGCTCCGTCTCTGCGAGGCTGATACCCAGGTGCTTGAGTTTATTGGCTGCGTTCTTCGCCCTGTGATACTGAATTTCGAATGACTTCATTATGCATACTTTATATGTATATGAAAGAGGGCGATCACTACCGATGGTCACCAGGAATTCAAAAGACTAGTGGGCGCGGGAGAATGGGGCGCGCGGATGTATTTCAAGGTTTTTTACGATGTGATGCGCGATGGCACACAGCCTGCATGAACGACCGTTCATAATTTGACTGGCAAGTTGTATACAACTCTATAGACATTTGTCCTGGATCTTGAATACAGTGTGCGCATAACAAAAACCAGGGAACCCCCTAACATGAAAACGCCCCATGTTTCACACCAACGGCCTGAAGATGAAAATCTCGGGATCGGCGCGAATATGGCTTACGGCCTGCAACATGTTCTGACCATGTACGGTGGCATCGTCGCGGTGCCCTTGATCATTGGGCAGGCGGCCGGGCTGTCGCCGGCGGACATCGGTTTGTTGATTGCTGCTTCATTGTTTGCGGGGGGGCTGGCCACGTTGCTGCAAACCCTGGGTCTACCGTTTTTCGGTTGTCAGTTGCCGCTGGTGCAGGGCGTGTCGTTTTCCGGCGTCGCGACCATGGTGGCGATTGTCAGCAGTGGCGGCGAGGGCGGGTTTCAGTCGATCCTGGGGGCGGTCATAGCCGCTTCCCTGATCGGATTGCTGATCACGCCGGTGTTCTCGCGAATTACCAAGTTCTTCCCGCCGCTGGTCACGGGCATCGTGATCACCACCATCGGTCTAACGCTGATGCCGGTGGCGGCACGCTGGGCCATGGGTGGCAACAGTCACGCCCCTGACTTTGGCAGCATGGCCAACATCGGGTTGGCAGCGGTGACGCTGGTGCTGGTGCTGTTGCTGAGCAAGATCGGCAGCGCCACCATCTCAAGGTTATCGATCCTGCTGGCGATGGTCATCGGTACGGTCATCGCGGTGTTCCTTGGCATGGCGGATTTCTCGTCCGTCGGCCAGGGGCCAATGTTCGGTTTCCCGACACCTTTTCACTTTGGTATGCCGACCTTCCACTTCGCGGCAATCCTGTCGATGTGCATCGTGGTCATGGTGACCCTGGTGGAGACTTCGGCGGATATCCTGGCCGTGGGTGAAATCATCGACACCAAGGTCGATTCCAAGCGCCTGGGCAACGGTTTGCGCGCGGACATGCTGTCGAGCATGATCGCCCCGATCTTCGGCTCCTTCACCCAAAGCGCCTTCGCCCAGAACGTCGGGCTGGTGGCGGTGACCGGCATCAAGAGCCGTTATGTGGTGGCCACCGGCGGCCTGTTCCTGGTGATCCTCGGCCTGCTACCGTTCATGGGGCGTGTGATTGCCGCCGTGCCGACCTCCGTCCTCGGCGGTGCCGGTATCGTGCTGTTCGGCACCGTTGCGGCCAGCGGCATTCGCACGCTGTCCAAGGTCGACTACCGCAATAACGTCAACCTGATCATCGTCGCGACCTCCATCGGTTTCGGCATGATCCCGATCGCCGCGCCGAACTTCTACGATCACTTCCCAAGCTGGTTCGCCACGATCTTCCATTCGGGCATCAGCTCTTCGGCAATCATGGCCATCGTGCTCAACCTGGCCTTCAACCACCTGACCGCCGGTAACTCCGACCAGCAGTCGGTGTTTGCGGCGGGCACCGAGCGGGTGTTGCGCTACCAGGACCTGGCGGCGTTGCGCGAAGGGGATTACTTCAGCGACGGCAAGTTGCACGACTGCGATGGCAAGGAGATTCCAGTGGTGGAATCGGCACATGGGGCGGTGGACCCGCGACCGGTGCTGGCCAAGAGCAGTGAGCATGTCTGACGCAAGGCGTCACTGAAAAGGGCCGATCTGTTGAATAGACAGGTCGGCTTTTTTCTTTTGAAATAAAAAACAACGACCACAAAAAAGCCCCTGAATCTTTCGATTCCTGTCTGGCTCCACGACCTGGACTCGAACCAGGGACCCAGTGATTAACAGTCACTTGCTCTACCAACTGAGCTATCGCGGAATGGCGCCTATGTTACTGATTCAAAAAGAGAAGTCAAGCACCTGATAGTAAAATCAGGGTTTCATCGGGACGGACGGTGATTTATCGCTGATTGGCGGTTACCGGAATCGCTGGCGAGGGCTACCATGGCAACCCGGAAGTGGTTCCACGCGCTGCCGGCCATTCGCCGATAAGGTACGTGCCATGACTTGCTTGACCGTCACAAAGCTTCGACACAATGGGGTATTCCCATGAGCATCGCGCAAATCAGCCTGCCCAAGGGGGTCGGCCCGCACGCCGAAAAACTATTCGATGCAATCACCCAGGCCAGCAGCGCCGATGAGTTGAACCGTGCAGGGGGCAAGGCCGAGGGTTTTGTCCTGGGCCTGGAAAGCACCAAGGCGATCAAGAGCCAGGTCGCGGAATCGCTATATGTCGCCTATGACGATGCCGCCAGCCAGCGCGCGACCGAACTGGCCTAGCCGCCGAAGGTAATGGTGCCAAGCATCAGTTTGGCGTAGAGCGCCGTTGCACCCAGTTGCACCAGCCACAGGGCCAGGCCGCCGAGAAACACGCCGGCAGCGACTTGCATCACCAGGTTGTTGCCGCGTTGTCTGGCCGGGGTGCGGGGGATGAAGTCGTCCAGGTCATCGCGATCAGCGCGTAGGTCATCGTTTTTCATATCGGCTCTCGTAAGAAATCTCGGGTGTACACCACACCTTGTAGGAGCGAGCATGCTCGCGAGGAACCTGAGGGCACCGCGGGGCGTCAGGTTTCCCGAGTCATCGCTAACGACCATCGCGAGCATGCTCGCTCCTGCAGTGGATGGATGTGTGCAGTTTAGAGGGCTCGCTCTGGTTGCTGAAAATTATCTGCGCCAAACAAAAAACGGGAAGCCAGTGGCTTCCCGTTTTTCGTATCAGCAGACCAATCAGATCACCTGAACGATCGCATCCGTCACAACCTTGATGTTGCTCTGGTTCAGGGCAGCCACGCAGATACGGCCGGTGTCCAGGGCGTAGATGCCGAACTCATTGCGCAGGCGATGCACTTGTTCAACGCTCAGGCCAGAGTACGAGAACATGCCGCGCTGGCGACCGACGAAGCTGAAGTCACGCTGCGGCGCGTTTTTCGCCAGGGTCTCGACCATTTGCGTGCGCATGCCACGAATGCGCAGGCGCATCTCGGCAAGCTCCGCTTCCCACTGGGCGCGCAGCTCCGGGCTGTTGAGTACGGCGGCGACGATGCTTGCACCGTGGGTTGGCGGGTTGGAGTAGTTGGTGCGGATCACGCGCTTGACTTGCGACAGTACGCGCGCGCTTTCTTCTTTCGATTCGCTGACGATCGACAGGGCGCCAACGCGCTCGCCGTACAGCGAGAACGATTTGGAGAACGAGCTGGAAACAAAGAAGGTCAGGCCCGATTCGGCGAACAGGCGCACGGCAGCGGCGTCTTCATCGATGCCGTCGCCGAAACCTTGATATGCCATGTCGAGGAACGGCACGTGACCCTTGGCTTTTACCACTTCCAGGACGTTGTTCCAGTCCGCTGGGCTCAGGTCCACACCGGTCGGGTTGTGGCAGCAAGCGTGCAACACAATGATCGAGCCGGACGGCAGGGCGTTCAGGTCTTCCAGCAAACCAGCACGGTTCACGTCATGGGTGGCGGCATCGTAGTAGCGATAGTTCTGCACCGGGAAGCCGGCGGTTTCAAACAGCGCGCGGTGGTTTTCCCAGCTTGGGTCGCTGATCGCCACGACGGCGTTCGGCAGCAGTTGCTTGAGGAAGTCGGCACCGATTTTCAGTGCGCCAGTACCGCCAACGGCCTGGGTGGTGATGACTCGGCCAGCGGCGATCAGTGGCGAATCATTGCCAAACAGCAATTTTTGCACGGCCTGGTCGTAGGCGGCGATGCCGTCGATTGGCAGGTAGCCACGGGAAGCGTGTTGAGCGACGCGAATGGTTTCGGCTTCGACAACGGCGCGCAGGAGTGGGATTTTCCCCTCCTCGTTGCAATAAACACCGACTCCCAGGTTGACCTTGTTGGTACGGGTATCGGCGTTGAATGCTTCGTTGAGGCCCAGGATTGGATCGCGTGGTGCCATTTCGACAGCG
>LNAP01001247.1_pt1 | contig 27417 bp, 24 predicted proteins | sample 602601 | NCBI WGS metagenome assembly LNAP01 (sample SAMN02440304, study PRJNA202911) | soil metagenome | biome: Subtropical and temperate rainforests or woodlands; isolation source: soil samples (1 kg each in a 20% v/v slurry with milli Q water) were... ... | reverse complement strand
CATCCACGCTGGCCTCCTACCCAGCCAGCATGGTGAATCAGAAACAAGCTGATTTGGGAATCCCAAATCGATTCAACTTAACCCCATCCCGCTTTAGGCTCGTGTCCCGGACGCGGTGCAGCGTCCTTCACGCTGCTCCGCAGAGCCGACCCAAGGATGAGCCGAGTTCGCCGTATAGGCCCCGGCTCAGCAGCGCATCACGGAGCCCGTACTCGGGCCGCGCGCAGCGCGGACCCGGGTGTGCTGCGCAGCGTCCGGGGCACCGGCGGCCCTATCCTAACGCACGATCACGCCGAACCATCCGAGACCCCTGTAGGTCTCGTAGCCGGGGGTGAGATGAAACGCCACCTGCAGGCCGGAGCGGTCCTTGTAGAAGCCGCTGCGGCTGCCGTTTTGTACCAGCGGCATGCGTTCGGTCAGCAGGCCATGGCCGTCGGACGAGGCGATGATGCGGAACTTCGAATCCACCAGCAACACGCGGGCCTTGTCGTCGTCGACGCGGATGCCTTCGACGATGGCGCGGGCCTGCGCCTCCCAATCGAAGTGGATGGCGAGCACGCCGAGCGGCTTGCCGTGGGCGTTGCCGCCTTCGCGCACGCTGGCGCAATAGGTCGCGACCGGGGCATTGCCGAGCAGCGGCTGGCGCTCGACGTCGCCGGCGACATAGTCGTCGCCGGAGCGCAGCTTGAGCGCGTCGGCGAACCAGCGCGTCTGGGCGACGTTGGCGCCTTTGACGGCGTAGCGGTCCGAGCGTGCGCCGGCCAGCACGTTGCCGTTGAGGTCGCACAGCCAGAGATCGAGATAGACGGTATAGGCGCGCAGGATCACCGCGAGGCGCTGGGCGACATGGGCAACATTCGCGGCGCCTGGATCGGCGGCGCAATCGACCACGGCGGAGTCGGTAGCCCACCAGCGCACGTCGCAGGTGCGCTCATACAGGTTCCGGTCGATCAGCTCGATGGCGTTGAGCGCGAGATCGACCATGCGTTGGCCGCGCGAACGCTCGGTCATTTTTTCGATCGACTGCATCAGGTTGGCAGTCCGCCTGGTCAGTTGCGTCTCGAGTTCGCGGGAGATGGTCTCCACCCTCTGGCTGACGCTGCGGACTTCCTGCGCCACCACGGCAAAGCCCGCGCCATGCACGCCGGCGCGCGAACTTTCGATCAGCGCGTTCAGCGCCAGCATCTTCATCTGGTTGGTGATCTGCTGGATCGACTGGGCCTTTTCGCAGGCGATCTGGTCGACTTCCCCGGTCAATGTCGCGATCAGGGCGGAAATATCCGAGTCGTTGTCGCTCGCATCGGATGGCGAAGACGCGACGGCCAGGCTGGTCCGATCAATCGCAGCGGCCATCGGCCGTTCCCTCTGCTGGCTGGTTTCGATCGGTCCAGTCAGATTGCTCCGGACGCGGCGCTAACAGCATTAGATGTGCACATGCGTTTATCGCCAAACTCGGCTAACGCGGGCTTAATTCCACGGCGGTTTGACTACGTAGAAATGCTGCTGCCGCGCTCAAAAAACGTGCAGCCAGGCCGGCGCCCGATGGCACGCATCCGGTGCTGCGGCGCTGCTGGCCTGGGCCGAAAACTATCGCGGCGCGCGCTTCGCCAGGATGCGCTGCAAGGTGCGGCGGTGCATGTTCAGTCGCCGCGCGGTTTCGGAGACGTTGCGGTTGCACATCTCATAGATGCGCTGGATGTGCTCCCAGCGCACCCGGTCCGCCGACATCGGATTGTGCGGCAGTTCGGATTTCTCCGTGCCGCTCGCGAGCAAGGCTGCGACCACGTCGTCGGCATCGGCGGGCTTGGAGAGATAGTCCACCGCGCCCATCTTCACCGCCGTGACGGCGGTGGCGATATTGCCATAGCCGGTCAGCACGATCGTGCGTGCCTCGGGCCGCTTGCGCTTCAGCGCCGATACCACATCGAGGCCGTTGCCGTCGCCGAGCCGCAGATCCACCACCGCGAAAGCCGGTGCGGCGCGGCCGATCTGCGCCAAACCGTCGGATACGCTGTCGCAGGACGTCACGGTGAAGCCGCGGGTTTCCATCGCGCGCGAAAGCCGTTCCAGAAACGGCTTGTCGTCTTCGACGATCAGGAGCGAGCGGTCGGCTTGGTCAATCAGTTCGGGGCTGGCGTTCAAGGTGTGGGTATCCCTGTGTCAGATACTCCAACATATGGCGCGGCAACGTGGCGCTGCCAAGGCCCCATAACGTCGATCCGCGACGATCTGCCCAGGCGCAGTTCGAGAGCGGCGCTAAGATACTGGTTCGGCTGCGGTTTCATCTGCCTCGAAACGCTGGCGCGGCCACACGATCTGGACCACGGCGCCATGATCCGGAAAGGTCCGGTTGGCAAACGAGACCTTTGCGCCGGTGCGCTCCAGCAGCGTCCGGGCAATGAAGATTCCAAGGCCGAGGCCCTGGTGCTCGCGCTGGGTTTCGTCAGCGCCACGCCGCCGCGACAGATAAGGCTCGCCGATCCGCTTCAGCATATCCGGCGTAATGCCCGGCCCATCGTCGGAAATGACGATCTCGACCGTCTCGGTATTCCACCATGCGTTCACCTCCACCGCATTCCGGGCGAAATCGACGGCGTTTTCCAGGATGTTGCCGACGCCATAAAGGATCGCCGGATTACGGCTGCCCACCGGCTCCGGGGTACCCGCAACCGCAATGCGCACCTTGATGGCGACGCCGAAATCGCGATGCGGGGCGACCACTTCCTCGATCAACGTCGACAACGGCATCAGGTCGAACGGCGCACCTGTCGCCGACAACTGCGTGATCTTGGACAAAATGTCGCGGCAGCGCTGCGCCTGCTCGCGCAGGGTTTTGAGGTCGGCGGCCAATTGGCCATCATTTCCGTCCTTGTGAACGGTCTTTTCCAGCTCGCGCGAGATCAGGAAGATCGTCGACAGCGGAGTGCCGAGTTCGTGCGCCGCCGCTGCGGCGAGGCCGTCGAGCTGGGTGAGATGCTGTTCGCGGGTCAGCACCAGTTCGGTAGCGGCCAACGCGTCCGAAAGCTTGCGGGTGTCCTCGGTGACTTGAAATGCGTAAAGGCTGGTGACGCCGATGGCGAGCAGGATCGAAAGCCAGACGCCGAACAGATAGATCGGCGGCAATACCAGCGGTTCGTCGTTTTCCCACGGCAGCGGCAGATGGAAGAAGACCAGCGCCGAAGCGCAGGCCACCGCGAGTGCGCCGAGCGCAATCGTCAGCCGGACCGGCAGCGCGGTCGCCGAGATCAGGACCGGGGCCAGAAACAGAAACGAAAACGGGTTCTGCAGCCCACCGGTGAGAAACAACAGCACCGCCAGTTCGACGATGTTCAATGCCAGCAGTGCCGCCGCATAGACCGGTTCCAGCCGCTGCATCGGGTTGAAGGTGACCTGCAGCGCCAGATTGAGCAGCGCGGACAGTCCGACAACGGCAATGCAGGGGATGACCGGGAGGTCGAATTCGAGCCCCTGCACCACGATGAAAATGGCGGCGAGCTGGCCGAGCGCAGCGAGCCAGCGCAGCCGCAGGATCGTATCCAGACGGACATAGCGCCGCGGATGGCGGAAATCGGAGGCTGCGACGTCGGTCATCTCGGCACTTTAGCCGCGCAATCTCTCGACCACAAATTGGGCATGGTTTGGATGGCTTCGTCATGGCCGGGTCAAGCCCGGGCATGACGAGCTTCTTGCGCTTGCCGCCGCGATGGCTCAATGAACGCCCCGCATGATGATCAAGGACGCAGTCACATCAGGCTTGCCCGTGGCCGGTCCGGCGATCGAGGTCGCGCACCTCGTCAAGCTCTACAAGACCACCCGCGCCGTCGACGACGTATCGTTTCGGATCAACCGCGGCAGCATCACCGGGTTGCTCGGCGGCAACGGCGCCGGCAAGACCACGACGATCGCCATGATCATGGGGCTGGTGCTGCCGACCTCCGGGCGCATCCGGGTGCTGGGCCATTCGATGCCGGAAGAAAGCGACGACGTGCTCGGCCGGATGAATTTCGAAAGCCCCTATGTCGACATGCCGATGCGGCTCACGGTGCGGCAGAACCTCACGATCTTCGGCCGCCTTTACGCCGTTGCGAATTTGCGCGAGCGCATCGACAAGCTCGCCGCCGATCTCGATCTCGGCGAATTCCTCGACCGCCCCAACGGCAAGCTCTCCGCCGGCCAGAAGACCCGCGTGGCGCTGGCAAAGGCGCTGATCAACCAGCCCGAACTGTTGTTGCTCGACGAGCCGACCGCCTCGCTCGATCCCGATACCGCGGACTGGATCCGCCGGCATCTCGAGACCTATCGCAGGACCCATGGCGCGACTATCCTGTTGGCATCGCACAACATGCTGGAAGTCGAGCGGCTGTGCGATCGCGTCATCATCATGAAGCGCGGCCGTATCGAGGACGACGACAGCCCGGACCAGATCATGGCCCGCTACAATCGCGCGACGCTGGAGGAAGTGTTTCTTGACGTCGCCCGCGGCCGGGCACGGGAAAACACGCCGTGAGCAATTACGTCACCTTCGGAGGAATCTCGCCGCATCGCATCAATGCGATGGTGCTGCGCTACTGGTATCTCCTGATGTCGTCGTGGCCGCGGCTGCTGGAACTGATCTACTGGCCGGCGCTGCAGATCATCACCTGGGGATTTCTGCAGAAATATATCGCGCAGAATGCCGGCTTCTTCGCGCAAGCCGGTGGCGCGCTGATCGGCGCGGTGATCCTGTGGGACATCCTGTTTCGCGGCCAGCTCGGCTTTTCCATCTCCTTCCTTGAGGAGATGTGGGCGCGCAACCTCGGCAACCTGATGATGAGCCCGTTGAAGCCGATCGAGTTCCTGATCGCGCTGATGATCATGAGCCTGGTCCGGCTCGCGATCGGCGTCATTCCCATGACGCTGCTGGCGCTGTTCTTCTTCGATTTCAATTTTTACGGCATCGGGCTGCCGCTGATCGCATTCTTCTGCAACCTGATCTTCACCAGCTGGTCGCTCGGGATATTCGTTTCGGGACTGGTGCTGCGCAACGGGCTCGGCGCCGAAAGCATCGTCTGGACGCTGATGTTCGGCCTGATGCCGCTGGCCTGCATTTACTATCCGGTAACGGTGCTGCCGCAGTGGCTGCAATACGTCGCCTGGACGCTGCCGCCGACCTATGTGTTCGAAGGCATGCGGGCGCTGCTGATCGACCATGTATTTCGCGCCGACCTGATGATCGATGCGCTGGCCATCAACGCCGTGCTGTTTATTGCGTCATTTGCGATATTTCTTGCGCTTTTGCGCAGCGCCAAGCGCCACGGCTCGCTGCTCGGCGGCGGCGAATAAAGCCTGTATATCCCGTGAAATTGAGCAATCCGGGGCTTCCCAAGCTGTGTAGATATACCGATCTGTGCATTGACGCTTAATTACGCATTCGGCAGTATGCTGCGATGCAAAAGGGAAATTGAATCAATGCCGATTGGTGAGTTTGGCGGTGCACCGCCGCTGGTGGCCGAAGGCAGTCCGGCGCTGACGACGCCGATGTACTGGATGTACGAAATGGGGCACGCCTCGCTCAATCCGGCGCGTGCGATGACCGATGCCACCAAGATCCTGTTTCAAAATCCGCTGAATCCGTTGTCGCATACCGAGTTCGGCAAATCCGTCGCCGCCGGTTGCGAACTGTTCGAGCGGACCACGCGCCGTTACGGCAAGCCCGAATGGGGCCTCAACGACACCGAGGTCAACGGCGTGCGCACGCCGATTGAGGTCCGCTCGATCTGGGAAAAGCCGTTCTGCCGCCTGTTGTATTTCGATCGCAAGCTGACGCGCCCGTTGCGCGGCCCGCAGCCGCGCGTGCTGATCGTGGCGCCGATGTCCGGCCATTACGCCACGCTGCTGCGCGGCACAGTCGAAGCCTTCCTGCCGACGCATGAGGTCTACATCACCGACTGGTCCGATGCGCGGATGGTGCCGGTGTCCGAGGGCCGCTTCGATCTGGAAGATTATGTCGATTACGTCATCGAGATGCTGCATGTGCTCGGCGGCAACATGCATGTGGTCGCGGTGTGCCAGCCCTCGGTGCCGGTGGTGGCGGCGGTTTCCGTCATGGAGGCCGAGCACGATCCCTACGTTCCGCTGTCAATGACGCTGATGGGCGGCCCGATCGACACCCGCCGCAATCCCACTGCGGTCAACAATCTCGCCGCCGAGCGCGGCATCGATTGGTTTCGCAGCCATGTCATCACCAAGGTGCCGTTTCCTCATCCGGGCGTGATGCGCGACGTCTATCCGGGATTCCTGCAGCTCAACGGCTTCATTAGCATGAATCTCGATCGCCACATGGACGCGCACAAGAACCTGTTCAAGAACCTGGTGAAGGGCGACGGCGACCTGGTCGACAAGCATCGCGACTTCTACGACGAATATCTCGCGGTGATGGACCTGTCTGCGGAGTATTACCTGCAGACGGTCGACCTGGTATTCGTCAAGCATGCGTTGCCGAAAGGCGAGATGACCCATCGCGGCAAGCCGGTTGACCCCTCGAAGGTCACGCGCGTCGCGCTGATGACGGTGGAAGGCGAGAAAGACGACATTTCCGGTCTCGGACAGACCGAGGCGACGCACGAACTTTGCAGCTCGATTCCCGCTCACCGCCGCGTGCATTACGTGCAGAAGGGTGTCGGACACTACGGTGTCTTCAACGGTTCCCGCTTCAAGTCGGAAATCGTGCCTCGCATTTCCGATTTCATGATGTCGGCGGCGAATACGAAGCCTTCATTGGCTGCAGCTGCCGAATAACGCGAAAGATCTGGCGGTATCGTTGTCGAGGCGGCGTTCACATTGACTGGTGGCGCTGATTCGACACGACCAATAACCCCCTGAATTGACCATAGAAATCCGGATTCAGTTGTCCTTCAAGCAATGAGGTCAGCCTCATTGCTTGAAGGCTCCCGGGACACCCGGTTTCAGCCGAATTTTTTTGTTCGGGCCCATCCTGTAGGGGCCGATGGCCGGCGAACCCCTGTATATTGGGCAAATGATTTGTTTTTGCGCCGAGCGATTTCCCTGGCGGCGGATGTGGCAGAATCCGGGCGAACTCCTGCTCCCCGGACTGACAGACATGGCTACTCGCGCGCTCCTCTATCGGCGGCCCGCCGAACCTTCGACTCTTCTCGTCAAACATGGCTCCCAAATTTACGCCATTCGGCTGCGCCGGCATCGCCGCGCGCGGCGTTACACCCTGCGCATTCATCCAAGTGACCGCGAAGCGATCCTGACCATGCCGCCGCGCGGCACGATCGCTGAAGCAAAGGACTTCGCCCAGCGCCATGGCGGCTGGATTGCGGCACGTCTTGGCCGCTTGCCGAAGGCGGCGCCGTTTCAATCCGGCACGGTGGTGCCGCTACGCGGCATTCCGCACCGGATCGTGCATCGCTCGGGCGAGCGCGGCACGGTGTGGACGGAAACGCGCGACAGCGGCGAGCGGATTCTCTGCGTCGCCGGAAGTTCTGAGCACATCGACCGCAGGGTCCATGACTTCCTGAAGCGCGAAGCGCGCAAGGATTTGCAGAAGGCCGCGCAGGCCTACGCGCAGGAACTGGGTGTGAGGTTGAAACGGCTGACGATCCGAGATCAGTCCAGCCGCTGGGGTTCCTGCACTTCGGCAGGATCGTTGTCGTTCTCGTGGCGGCTGATCCTGGCGCCGTCCTATGTGCTGGATTATCTCGCCGCCCATGAAGTGGCGCATCTCGTCGAGATGAATCATTCGCCGCGGTTCTGGCGGGTGGTCGATAAAGTCTGCGATCATGTCGAGCGCGCCAAGAGCTGGCTCGATACCCACGGCAACGACCTGCATCGTTATGGGATTCAGGAGTAGCGGGGCGGGCTAATGCGCGCGCGTCCGCGGCCTCTTTCAAGCGAACTGGTGATGCCTGTTTTGCCGACGGCCGGCACCGCGGCCAGCCGATGGCTCGACTAACCCTTGACGGTCTCTGCTCGCGAGACAGCGGCAGCCGTCGAGGGTACTTCCATGCCGGCTTCGAACTGCGTGAACGCTTCCAACGCGTGACTTGCATACATCACGGATGGGCCTGCGCCCATGTAGATTGCCATTCCCAGGGTATCGAGCACCTCCTGGCGTGTGGCGCCTTGCTCCATGACGGCCTTGATGTGGAAGGCAATACAATCATCGCATCTCACCGCGACAGCAATGCCGAGCGCGATCAGTTCCTTGGTCTTGGCATCCAGCGCCCTGGAGACGGTCGCCGCCTGTGCAATGCCGGAAAACGCCTTCATGATTTCGGGCGCGCCGCCGCGCAGGTTGCGGAGCTGCGCGCTCAGCTCCTTTGTCATTTGCGGCCAATTGTCCATCGCTCGACCTTTAGCGTTGCCGGGGTTTTCACCAACCAGGATACGTTCTTTGATCCTTCTAAGGGCGTTCACGCGGCTTTGGTTTGATTCATCTCAAGCCGTCCATCCCGCAACGCATAGATCTGATCAAATCGGTCGAAGATTTTTTCATCATGCGTGACCACGATCACCGCGGTGCGGCGTTCCGTGGCCACTTTCCTCAACAGGTCCATGACCGCCCCTGCACGCGACGAATCGAGCGCTGCCGTCGGCTCATCTGCCAAGATGATGCGCGGATCATTAGCGAGCGCACGGGCAATTGCGACTCGCTGCGCCTCCCCGCCTGAAAGCTCACCCGGCATGGCGTCCTGGCGGCGCTCGATCCCCAGATAGGTGAGCAGTTCGAGGGCGCGAGCCTTGGCTTGTGCCGAGCCGGCGCCCGCCAGTATGCGCGCCACCGCGATATTCTCCCAGGCGTTTAGAAACGGTAGAAGATTGTGGGATTGGAAGATGAAGCCGATCTTCTCCAGCCGCAACCGCCGCAGGTCGGCGCGCAGCCATTTGCCATCATAAACCAACTCGCCGTTGAGCCGCATGGCTCCGGAACTCGGTTCGAGTATGCAGCCGATTACATTGAGCAAGGTGCTCTTGCCGGACCCGCTGGGGCCACGCAGGCCGATCACGGTTCCCGGAAAAACGTCTAGCGAAACCTCACGGAGCGCGTCGACGCGGGCCGGCCCGCTGCCAAAATGCTTGCTGATCGTTCTGACTTCGACGACGGGTGATTCGGCCATGGCTAGCCCGCGAGCGCTGAAGCAGGGTCAATTCTGAGTGCCGTACGTACGCCCAGTGCGCTTGCAATCAGGCAGGCGACAAGCACCACCCCGAACAGCATCGCGGCGTCCGTCGGCTCCAGAACCACCCGGCGCGGGAAATAGCCCTGACCGGCATTTATCAATGCAGCACCGGTGACGAAGCTGATTATTCCCATGGCAAGGGCCTGCTGAACGATGAGCCCGACGATCCGGCGATCGGGCGCCCCGATCAGCTTCAACGTTGCAATCGCCTTCTTCTTGTCGATCGTCATGGTGTAGATGATGAGGCCGATAATCACCGTGGAAACGGTGAGCAGCAGCGTCGTGAACAAGCCAATCTGACGGCGGGCGCGATCGATAACGGAACGTGCCAGAACGGTTTCCTGGTCTTCCTGGGTCAGCGCCGCAAGATGCTTCCACCGCATGACGTCCTGCGCGAAGCGCCTTGCGTCTACTCCGGGCATCAGCCTCACCAGGATCGCATTCACCGTGTCGGTCGTTCCTGCTGCGCCGGAGGTGCGTACAAATTCCCTTCGCGCCGCCGCCGGCGTCAGGTCGAATTGCAGCTTCTGCGCGTCTCTCAGCGTGATGAATATGGCCGGATCTCCGCCCGAAGCCACGAGGTTGGTGGTCAATCCGACCACGGTAAACACATTGCGCCCGAGCTTGATCTGCTCTCCGAGCATGAGTCCGGCGCCGCGGTCGGCAACGGCCTCGTAACGGCTGCGAAGGATTGGCCGGCCTTCGTCCACCAACGGCGCCTCGCCCGGTCGTGCGATCTCCGCACCGATAACCAGCAGCCGTTTGGTCTGCCCACGATGCTGTGCTTCGACGTTTTGATACGAGACGCCGCCGGCTGCGGCAACACCCCATTGCGCGGCTATGGCGATGCGCGTATCCTCAGGGAGTCGTGAAGCCTCGGCGAAGGGACCGCGCGTTCCGCCTTCTACGATCCAAACCTGCGCGCCCGCCGCGCGTACGAGCCCGAGCGATTCCACGATCAGGCCGCGGTAGATTCCGACCATCGCAAGCACTATGCCGAGCAGAAGGCTGAGTCCGAGACACGTCAGCAAGAAACGCCCGAGATTGTGATTGATATCTTTGAGCGCGAGGTTCACTTCATGATCCGCCGTAACGGCGGGCGGCGCGGCCCTCACGCAAGTCGGTCCGCTCGTCGGCTACCACTTCTCCCCGGACTTCGGAAATAATCTGGATGCGCCCGTCGAGCAGGCGTTCGCCGAGCTGCACCGGCTGCCTGGCGAGCCGGCCATTGTGCAGTGACCAGATCGTGCCCGACCGGCCGCCGAAACCTTCTACAAATCTGAGCGGGACAAAAAGCCCGTTCGCAGTTGTCTTGACGATCTCGACTTCCGCCTGCTCGCCAAGGTACCGGAGCTGATGCCGCGGATCGCACGCCCGGCACCGCACATAGACGCGGCGCTCCTCGGTAAGACGATCATTCTCCTGATCGATGCGGACGACTTCGGTCTCGAAAAGACTATTCATGTCGGATCGCAGGCGCACGAAAGCACGCTGGCCGATTGTCAGGCCCCCAGCCAATGCCTCATCAACATAAGCTTTTACCCAGATGGAGTCGGGCGCAATCAATGTGAACACGGCTTCGCCCGCGTTGGCGATACCGCCGAGTTCCTTGCTGCGAGCAATGACTCTGGCGTCGAACGGAGCCCGCAGTTCGTGCTGGGCAAGCACGATTGCATCGAGCTGACGCTGAGATGCGGCGTCTTCCTGCAGTACGGCGGCAACCTTGGTATCAGCCTCGATAATCCTGGCATCGCCAAGAGCGATCTCTTCCGCGGCCTGGGCATCCTCGGCAGCCTCCTGCGACACACTCCCGCGGCTAACGAGCGTCTGTCGGCGCGCATTGACGTTCTTCTTCTGCTGGTAGGAAATTTCGGCGCGCCAGCGCTGCGCCTCGATCTTGGCTAGATTGGCGGCCGCCTGTCGCTGCGCGGCTTCGCTCCTCCTGAGCTTGGCACGCTGCGCGTCATCGTCGAGTTTTGCCAGCAGCGAACCAGCCTTCACGAAGTCACCCTGATCGGCTTCAACGGCAACCAGTTTTCCTGCGATCTGAAATCCCACCTTTGAAACGACTTGCGCCTCGATGGTCCCGACCCCGAAGACGCGGATTTCGACATTCTGCTGGGGCGCAATCGTTCGAACCGGAATTTCGCGCATAAAGCGCCAATAGTAACCGCTGGCGACGACGATGAGAACGGCAATCAGCCCGGCCACCATTTTGACAGCGCGTGAAATCATTTCGCTCGCTTCATTGGATGAGTCGATACACCAATCAACGTAATCAGCTCGCGACTGAAGACGGCCATGTGGTGCCTCCTGATCGAGCAACAATGATCGACGAATATCGATGCGATCGAGTTGAGATAGATCAAGAATGGCGGGCTTCGCCGATGTCGGTACTTCCCGGGCCTTGCACGGCCGCCGCCGTGTCCGCGGGCGCTCATGGATCCGGGCCATGAGCGCAGGCCAAACTACCGTCCGAACAGCCGGTCCATCAGCCATCCATCCAGCCCTGCGGCTGCTTCCGGACGGGTAGATGTTCGCGTCGGCGGCGGTCGGCCGACATTGCCTGGAGGAAGCGGCGCGGCGGATGAAGGCGGGCTCACTTGCGAGGCGGCCTGCATCAGATTTGAAAAGGGCCCGGCCGCTTGCGAGTTCGGCAAGCTGGCGACCGGTACGCCCTGATGGGCCGATCGCATGAAGCGGGTCCAGACTTCGACCGGCAAGCCGCCGCCGGTTGCCTTTCTGGTGGGCGAATTGTCGTCATTGCCGAGCCAGACGCCGGTGACGAGGTTGGTGGTGTAGCCGATGAACCAGGCATCGCGGAAGTCCTGACTGGTGCCGGTCTTGCCGGCGGCCACCCAGCCCGGGATCTCGGCCTTGCGCGCGGTGCCGGAGATCAGCGTCTCCTGCATCATGGTGTTCATCATCGCGACATAGCGCGGTTCGATCACCTGGCCGGGTTGGTCGGCCGGGCGGGCATACAGCACCTTGCCTTGGGCGGTGCGGATCCTGGCTACGACGTACGGAGACGCGCTCTTGCCGCCATTGGCAAACGGCGCATAGGCGCCGACCAGTTCGGTGAGCGAGACCTCCGAGGTGCCGAGCGCGATCGAGGCATTGGCGTCAAGCTTCGACGAGATGCCGAGCCGGTGTGCGGTGCGCACCACGTTCTTCGGTCCGACTTCGAGACCGAGCCGTACCGCGACGGTGTTGAGCGACATCGCCAGCGCCTGCGTCAACGTCACGGAACCGAAATATTCGTGGCCGTAGTTCTCGGGCTTCCAGCCCTTGACGTCGAGCGGCGCGTCCTGCCGGATCGTTTCCGGCGTCAGTCCGGCTTCGATCGCGGTCAGATAGACGAAGGGTTTGAAGGCCGAGCCCGGCTGGCGCTTGGAAGTGACAGCGCGGTTATACTGGCTCTCGGCATAATTGCGGCCGCCGACCATGGCGCGCACCGCACCGTTCGGCGTCATCGCCACCAGCGCGCCCTGGCTGACATTGAACTTGACGCTCTTGGCCGCGAGTTCGTCGATAACCGAGGCTTCCGCGACGCTCTGCAGTTTCGGATCGATGGTGGTCTCGACCACGATGTTCTGGTCGATCTGGCCGACGAGATCGTCGAGCACCTCGCCGATCCAGTCGGCCACATAATTCACCGTGCCGGCGCCCGCCGCCTTCACGTTGTAGGAGGAATGCCCGATCGAGGCCTGCGCCTGGGCATCGGTGATGAATTTCGCATCCACCATTGCGGCCAGTACGGTCTGTGCACGCTTCTCGGCGCCTTCCGGATTGCGGTTCGGCGCCAGCCGGGACGGTGACTTGACCAGGCCCGCCAGCATTGCTGATTCCGCCAGCGTCACGTTCTTGGCGGACTTGCCGAAATAGCGCTGGGCGGCGGCCTCGACGCCATAGGCGCCGGAACCGAAATAGACCCGGTTGAGATAGAGTTCGAGAATCTCCGATTTGGAATGCTTGCGCTCCAGCCAGAGCGCGAGTTCGACTTCCTGCAGTTTCCGTTGCAGCGTCCGCTCTTGGGTCAGGAACAGGTTCTTGGCGAGTTGTTGTGTCAGCGTCGAGCCGCCCTGCGAGACACCGCGATGCAGGATGTTCGCCACCGCCGCACGCGCGATGCCGAGGGGGTCGATGCCGTAATGCGAATAGAACCGGCGGTCTTCGATGGCGATGAACGCCTTCGGCAGATAGGGCGGGAGATCCTTCAGCGACACGTTGGCGCCGGCCATTTCGCCGCGCGTCGCCAGCACGCTGCCGTCGAGACCCGTGATCTGGATGGTCGGCGGCCGCTTCGGGATCTCCAGCGACTGGATCGCCGGCAGATGCGCGCCGACCCAGACGAGAACGCCGACCACCGCGATGACAGCCCACAGGCCAAGCACCGCGCCCCAATAGACCAGGCGCCCAATGCCGGGTCGGCGGCTCGATTTTGACCGCCGCTTGCTGCCGCCCTTGGTTCCGCGTGGCTTGCGCTCACGTGGCCCGTCATCGTCTTCCGATTTGCGCTTTGCCGATGATTTCTTCGGCCTGTCGTCGGCAGCGGCGGGGATGCGATCTTCCGGAGAAAGGCGCAATTCGGCAAGCGCAGCAGGTAGCCCGAATAACGGCTCCTTGCGCCCGCCGCTTTTTTTCCTTCCCAGAGCCATACGCAACGCCGCCCACACCGGTCCCGCGGCACGCTAGCGCTCGGAATTTAAGGGGCGGTTACGCAAAGATTAACGCGGGATTAGGAGGTGGGGCGGGGCGTGGTAAAGAGTGATGAAACGTCAAAAAGGGAACCCCCATGGGCCACGTCGATCCGACCAGGGAAGTATTCGCGCAATTCAGGGCCAATGATCGGCCGGGTCCGATTCACATGCTCAATCTGGTGCGGCTGCGAAAGCAGGCGGCCTATCCCGATGGCCGAAAGGCGACCGGCGCGGAAGCCTATGCTGCGTATGGCAGGGAAAGCGGGCCGGTGTTCGAGCGGCTCGGCGGCCGGATCGTCTGGCAAGGCCGGTTCGAATTGATGTTGATCGGTCCTTCGGAGGAGCGCTGGGATCATTGCTTCATTGCCGAATATCCCAGCGTCGCCGCGTTCGCCGAGATGATCCGTGATCCCGTCTACCGGGAGGCCGTGAAACACCGGCAGGCGGCGGTCGAGGACTCCCGCCTGATCAGGCACGCCGTGCTTCCGGTCGGAAAGACGTTCGGCGAAATCCCGGAATGACAGAATGAGAAAATCGGCGGCCCTGGAGGGACGCCGATCCGCTAATTCGGCAAGGTGCCGCGCTAACCCGCCGGGCCACTGTCCTCGAGGATCGGGCCGAACAGTTCCCAGCGTTCGCCGTTGAACTTCATCATCTGCAACTGCTTGTTGACGCGGTAGTCGGTCGGCGAGGTCGTGGCCTTGATGCCCGGCAACGACATGTCGGTCGTAACGCCGTTCAGCGAGGCTGCCTGCTTCATGACATTCTCGCGCGTCAAGTTGTCGCCGCACTGTTTCAGCACGTGAACCAGCAGCTGCGCGGTTGCATAGCCGTAGGTGTTGAAGCTGGAGTCCTTGTCACCATCGGGGTAATACTTCGCCATGAAGTCGAAATAACGCTTCATGCCGGCATCGTCCTTCCAGGTCGGATCGAGCGGATCCTTGCCGTAGTTGACGCTGATCACGCCCTTGGAGGCCTCGAGGCCCGCCGGCTTCATCACCGCGCCGACCGAAGTGGCGTTGATGTCGACGATCTGCACCGGATGCCAGCCGATCTCGGCGATCTTCTTGATCGCTTGCGCGGCCTGCTTCGGGGTGCTGGCGCTGAAGAACAGATCCGCGCCGGCGTCCTTGATCTTGAGGACCTGCGAATCGATGGTCGGGTCGGAGACTTCGTAGGAGGCTTCCGCGACGATCATGCCGTTGGCCTTGTCGCCGAGGCCGGCCTTGATGCCGTTCAGGTAATCCTTTCCGAGGTCGTCGTTCTGATAGAGGACGCCGACCTTGGCGTTCGGGTGGGTTTTCAGAATGTACTGGCCGTAGATGCGGCCTTCGACGAAGTAGTTGGGGTTGAAGCCCATCGTCCACGGAAAGTTCTTCGGATCGGTGAATTTCGATGCGCCGGTGGCGGCGAACAGCTGCGGCACCTTCTTGGCGTTGAGGTATTTCTGGACCGCGGCGTTCGACGGCGTGCCGATAATCTGGAAGGTGAGCAGCACCTCGTCGCTCTCGACCAGCTTGCGGACCTGTTCGACGGCCTTCGGCGGCGAGTAGGCGTCGTCATACTGGATCAAATTGATCTTGCGGCCGTTCACGCCGCCCTGGTCGTTGATCATCTTGAAATAGGCGGCCTGGCTCTTGCCGATGGTGGCATAGGCGGAGGCGGGGCCGCTAAACGGATTGGTCTGGCCGATCTTGATCTCGGTATCGGTCGCGCCAGTATCGTATTTCTTTTGCGCCGATGCCGGCGATGCCGACAGCGCAATGGCAACCGCTGTTGCGGTGACCAGATGATAAAGGCCATTCCTCATATCGCTGCTTCCTCCCTGTGATTTTTGTCGATGGTCTTTGCCCGGATGTAACGGGTGCCATCGCTCGCAGGATACTGGAGGAACGAATGCGGCATTGCAAGGCGATGCCGGGACCGGAAGGCCGAACGAACCCTATGCCGGGTTACACCAGGTAGAGCAGGATCAATGCCAGCGCCGCAGGCGCCGCCTGCACGTACAGGATCCTCCGGCTGACGGTCGCTGCACCGTAGATGCCGGCGACGATCACGCAGAGCAGAAAGAACACCTTGATCTGGAACGCAAACGCCGGGACGCCTTGAATCAATCCCCAGACCAGGCCGGCGGCGAGGAAGCCGTTATACAGCCCCTGATTGGCCGCGAGCACCGCGGATTCCGTCGCCTTCTCGATTGAATTGCGAAACGTCTTCAGGCCCAGCGGCTTGGTCCAGAGAAACATCTCCAGCACCAGAAAATACACATGCAACGCGGCGACCAGCGCCACCAAAAGATTGGCGATCCAGATCATCTTTGCGGTCCCCCAGGATACGACAGCCGGATTTCGGGTGGACGCTAGCACGCGCCGCATGGAGAATGCGACGGCCTGACTGTATTTCGGTGAGAACGATGATGTCCGAAACCCCGAGACAAGCCGATGAGCGTGAAGCCGCCTGAAATCTTTGGTCTCGACCGGTTGCAGACACCGATCGGAACGGCGCTGCTCGTCATCGACGCCGACGGCATCCTCCGCGCGCTGGATTGGGAGGAGTACGAGCCGCGCATGAAAGAGCTGCTCCGTTTGCAATATGGTGCGGTGATTTTGGAGAAGGCGCGGGCACCGGATGATACCAGGGCGGCGCTCGCAGGATATTTCAAGGGCGATCTCGGTCGTCTTGATACCGTCAAATGGCGCGTCGCAGGCACGCCCTTCCAGCACAGGGTCTGGACCGCGCTGCCAAAAATACCGCCGGGCATGACCATGAGCTACGGCGCCTTGGCCGCCAAACTCGACGCGCCCAACGCGATGCGCGCGGTCGGTCATGCCAACGGGTCAAATCCGATCAGCGTGGTCCTGCCCTGCCATCGCCTGATCGGCAGCAATGGCTCGCTGACCGGCTATGGCGGCGGCCTGGAGCGCAAGCGCTGGCTGTTGAAGCACGAGGGTGTAGTGCTCAAGCCGGCGTCATTGAAACGCACTGTTTGATGGCGGCGAACCAGATAGTCATCAAGCCGCCGCCGCCTCGTCATTGGCGAGCAGATGGATCAGCGCGCTCTTGATCGCGGCCTGCCGGGTCGGTGCGTTGATCTGGGCCCCTAACAGGTCGGTGACGTAGAACACGTCGCGGGCGCGCTCGCCGAAGGTCGCGACGTGGGCAGAGGCGATATTGAGATTGAGCTTCGAGATCGCCGTCGTGAGCTGGTACAAAAGGCCGGGACGGTCGAGCCCCGACACCTCGATCACGGTGTAGCGGTCCGACCATTGGTTGTTGATGGTGACTTCGGGCTCGACCACGAACGGCCGCACCTTGGCGCGTCCGTTGGCGCGCCGCGCCACCACGTCGGGCAGGCGCAATTTGCCTTCCAGCACATCCTCGATCATCTCGCCGATCCGCGTGGCGCGCCGGCCCTCGTCCTCGTCGCGGTCGTATTCCCTCGATATCGCGATGGTGTCGAGCGCGCGGCCGTCGGTGGTGGTGTAGATCTGCGCGTCGACGATGTTGGCGCCGGCCGAAGCGCAGGCGCCGGCGATGATCGACAGCAGCCAGGGATGGTCGGCGGCGAGGATGGTCAATTCGGTGACGCCGCGTCCCTCGTCGAAGCCGACATTGATCGCGAGCTTGTGGCCCGCCTGCTCGCTGGCGCGGAGGAAGCGGGCGTGGCGGATCTTGCGCGGCAGTTCGACCTTGAGCCAGTAGGCCGGATAGTGCCGGGCGATATAGGCGTTGAGCTCCTCCTCCGGCCACTCGGTGAAGGCGGCGCGGAATTCCGCCTGGGCCACCGCGATACGCTGGGCGCGGTTCACTTCCGAGAAGCCGCCGGTCAGCACCGGTTCGGTTTCATAATAGAGTGTGCGCAGCAGTTGCGCCTTCCAGCCGTTCCACACGCCGGGGCCGACGCCCCTTATGTCGGCGGTGGTGAGGATGGTCAGGAGCTTCATCTGCTCGACCGATTGCACCACCGCGGCGAAATTCTCGATGGTGCGGCGGTCGGAGAGGTCGCGCGATTGCGCCACCGTCGACATCGTCAGGTGCTGCTCGATCAGCCAGGCCACCAGTTCGGTATCGGCGGCGTTGAAGCCGAGCCGCGGACACAGCCGCCGCGCCACTTTGGCCCCGGCGACCGAATGATCCTCAGGGCGGCCCTTGGCGATGTCATGCAGCAGGGTCGCGACATAGATCACCGGGCGGTGCTCGGGGCGGATCTTGCGGAACAAATCGCTGGCGACGATGAATTCGTCGTTGCCGCCGCGCTCGATCTCCTGGAGGAAGCCGATGCAACGGATCAAATGCTCGTCCACCGTATAGTGGTGGTACATGTTGAACTGCATCATCGACACGATCTTGCCGAAGGCGCGGATGAAATGACCGAGCACGCCGGTCTCGTTCATGCGCCGCAGCACGGTTTCCGCATCGTTCGATGTCAGGATTTCCATGAACAGCCGGTTGGCTTCCGGATCCTCCCGAAGCTCGGTGTTGATCAGCTTCAGCGAGCGCGTCACGGTGCGCATCGCGTCGGGGTGGAACGCCAGGTTGTTCTTCTGCGCCAGCCGGAAGATCCGGATCAAATTCACCGGGTCGTGCTTGAAGACGTCGGGCGCTGCGAGATTGATGCGGTTGTTGTCGACGATGAAGTCGTCGCTGTCGGGCACCCGTCGCCGGACCGTGCTCGGCCGAAATCTCGCGACCATGCGGCTCAACACCGGCGCCGGCTTGGCCTGTTCGTCTTCCAGCTTGGCGCACAGGATCGCGGTGAGATTGCCGACTTCCTTCGCGATCAGGAAGTAATGCTTCATGAAGCGCTCGACGTCCTGCATGCCGGGATGCGAGGTGTAGCCGAGCCGCACCGCGATCTCGCGCTGGATGTCGAACGACAGCCGCTCTTCGGCGCGGCCGGCGAAGAAATGGATGTTGCAGCGGACCGACCACAGGAAATCGGCGCAGCGGCGGAAGGTGCGGTATTCCTGGGCGTCGAACACGCCGCGTTCCAGCAGTTCATCCGTCTCGCGCACGCGGTAGACATATTTCGCGATCCAGAACAGCGTATGCAGGTCGCGCAGGCCGCCCTTGCCGTCCTTGACGTTGGGTTCGACCAGGTAGCGGGATTGCCCGGCGCGGCGATGCCGCTCCTCGCGCTCGGCAAGCTTGGCGGTGACGAACTCGGCGGCGGTGCCCTGCACGACCTCGCGGTCGAACCGCTCCACCAGTTCATTATAGAGCGGCTGGTCGCCGGTCAGGAATCGCGTCTCCAGGATCGCGGTGCGGATCGTCATGTCGCCGCGCGCCTGGCGGATCGATTCATCGACCGAGCGCGTGGCGTGGCCGACCTTCAGCCCCATGTCCCACAGGCAATACAGGATGGCTTCGGCGACCTGCTCGCCCCAGGCGGTCTGCTTGTAGGGCAGGATGAACAACAGATCGATGTCGGATTCCGGCGCCATCAGCCCGCGGCCATAGCCGCCGGTGGCGACGACCGCCATGCGCTCGGCGCCGGAGGGGACCGGCGAGCGATAAAGATGGCGCGTAGCCGACGAATAGAGGATGCGGATGATCTCATCCTGGACGAAGCACAGCCGCTCGGCGCAGTGCCGGCCATGGCGATCCTTCAGCAGCACCGCCTGTGCGGTGTCGCGCGCCGCCAACAACTCGGCCTTGAGCAGTTGCGCCATGGCGGAGCGAAAGACATCCTCGCGGCCGGCATGCTTTTCGGCGAGCGCATCGACCGCGGCGGTGATCCGCGCGGTATCGAAACGTTCGTCGGCTTCCGGGCGGGCCTCGGTCACAACGCTGTCCATGACCTACCCGGATATCGGACGGCGCGGGCGCTGTCACGGAACATTCTGGGAGAACGGCAGATCCATGCTGCATTCACGTGGCTTTGAGCCAGACGTCGCTCGCCGCAGGGTTTTGAGCGCAGGTATTTCCTCATTGGGGCGTTCCTATAACTTATTGAAATAAAAAGCCATTTTTTGTTCACTTCAGGGGGCCGACGACGCCCGGGATTCCGCGGCGGCTTTGGCTGCGCGACGATTTCGATACCTCGGCCGGCCTCGATCCGACAATGGCGCAGGCCGCAGTCGCGGAGGGGCAAGATTGTCCTTGGATCGCTCGCTCGATCGCAATGTGCCAGACATCGATGCCAAACCGACCGCGGGCGAAGCGATGTGATGGTGACATCGGCCCGATCAGGCACTACATCCCGCCTAGCAAGATATTCGGGAGAGAAAAAATGGACGCCGCCGAACTCCGCGCCACGCAGGCCCCGATCAAGGATCGCTACAAGACCGATCCGAACGCTGCGATGATCACCCTGAAGGCCAAAGGCTCGATCGACAACGAAGGCATCGCCTGCAAGGTCGAGACCGGCCGTGCGCTCGCGGTGGCCGGCCTGCACCCTGCCACCGGCGGTTCCGGACTTGAATTGTGCTCCGGCGACATGCTGCTGGAAGCGCTGGTCGCCTGCGCCGGCGTGACATTGAAGTCGGTCGCAACCGCCATCGAAGTACCGCTGAAGACCGGCAATGTCTTGGCCGAAGGCGATCTGGATTTCCGCGGCACGCTCGGCGTCGACAAGGAAGCCCCTGTCGGTTTCGCCGAAATTCGCCTGCGGTTCGATGTCGGGACCGATGCGCCGCAAGACAAGCTCGATCTCCTGTTAAAACTCACCGAACGCTATTGCGTGGTCTACCAGACCATCAAGAACGGCCCGAAGGTTTCGGTGTCGATGCATAGGGTGTGAGATCACGTCGTCCCTGCGAGAGCAGGGATGACGACTCAAAATGTCCCCCGAACTCGCCTTCATCCTGACGCTCGTACTGCGCATGGCGATCACGGCTGCGTTCGTGGTCACGGCCTCCATCATCACCGAGCGTTCGGGTCCGGTGATCGGAGCGCTGGTCGCGACGCTGCCGATCTCGGCGGGGCCGTCTTACGTGTTTCTCGCGCTCGACCACGATGCGGCGTTCATCGCCGAGGGCGCGCTGGCGAGCCTGCCGATCAATGCCGCCACGATTTTCCTGGGGCTGACCTATGTCGTGCTGGCGCAGCGCCACAGCGCCATCGTCAGTTGCCTGGCTGCCGTCGCCGTGTGGATCGCGCTCGCCGCGATCATCGGCTCGGTGTCATGGACGCTCGCCGGCGGCGTGATCGCGAACGTGGTTACTTTTGCGGTCTGCGTGCCGCTGTTGCAGCGCTATCGCCACGTCAGGATGCCGCTGATCACGCGGCGCTGGTACGATATCCCGTTGCGGGCCTCGCTGGTCGCGACGCTGGTGGCGACGGTAGTCGCCTTGTCGGGCTGGGTCGGGCCCAAGGTGAGCGGGATGGTCGCGCTGTTTCCGATCGTGTTCACCAGCATGATGCTGATCCTGCACCCGCGCATCGGCGGCCCGCCGACCGCAGCCGTCATCGCCAACGGCGCCTGGGGCCTGATGGGCTTCGGCATCGCGATCGCCGTGCTGCATGTCGCGGCGTTACAGTTTGGCTCAGTGATCGGCCTCGGCCTCGCGCTGATGATATGCGTCGGCTGGAATCTCGGGCTATGGTGGAACGGGCGGAGGAAGCTGGTGCGGTAAGCCTCATGGTGAGGAGCGCGTCTTCGCGCGTCTCGAACCATGAGAGCCCCGCTGTTGCCATCCTTCGAGACGCCCGCAAGAGCGGGCTCCTCAGGATGAGGAGTCTTACTGCTTCGGCAATTTCGTCCTCAACGCATACAGCGCCTCCAGCGCTTCGCGTGGCGACATTTCGTCGGGATGCAGCGCTTTTACCGCTTCAATCAACTGGTCCGCCGCGCTCGGCGGGGCCGGTTCGGCGGCGGCGCGTGAGGGCACTGCGAATAGCGGGAGGTCGTCGACCAGCGCCCGCGCCGTCTGGCCGCGGTCCTGCGCTTCGAGTTTTGCCAATACCGATTTGGCACGCGCGATCACGGGTGGGGGGAGGCCTGCAAGCTTTGCCACCTGGATGCCGTAGGAACGGTCGGCCGAGCCCGGCAGTACTTCGTGCAGAAACACCACGTCGCCCTGCCATTCCTTGACCCGCACCGTGGCATTGAACATCCGCGGCAGCTTGGCCGAGAGCGCGGTCAGTTCATGATAATGGGTGGCGAACAGCGTGCGGCAGCGATTGGCCTCATGCAGATGCTCGATCGCCGCCCAGGCGATCGACAGTCCGTCGAAGGTCGCGGTGCCGCGGCCGATCTCGTCCAATATCACCAGCGAGCGCTCACTGGCCTGATTGAGGATCACGGCGGTTTCCACCATCTCCACCATGAAGGTCGAGCGGCCGCGCGCCAGGTCATCCGCCGCGCCGACGCGCGAGAACAGCCGGTCGACGATGCCGATCCGCGCCCGTGCCGCTGGCACGAAGCTGCCGATCTGCGCCAGCAGCGCGATCAGCGCGTTCTGGCGCAGGAAAGTCGATTTGCCCGCCATGTTCGGGCCGGTGATCAGCCAGATCTGCCCTGATTTTTGCGCCGGTCCCGGCGAGAGGTCGCAGGCATTGGCGATGAACGGCTGGCCATCGCGCTTCAGCGCCTGTTCGACCACCGGATGGCGGCCGGCTTCGATCGCGAATCCCAGCGAAGCATCGACCTCGGGCCGCACGTAATTGTCGTCGACCGCGAGCTTTGCCAGCGCGGTCGCGACATCGAGCAGCGCGAAGGCATGCGCGGCAGTGCGGAGGTCCTCGCTCGCGGCTATGGCCAGCGCGCAGAGTCGCTCGAAAATCTCCAGTTCCAGCCCGAGCGCGCGGTCGCCGGCGTTCGCGATCTTGGCTTCGATTTCGCCGAGTTCGGATGTGGTGAAGCGGACCTGGCCGGCCAGCGTCTGGCGATGGATGAAGGTCGCATTCAGCGGCGGCGCCATCAGCTTGTCGCCGTGCTGCGCGGTCACCTCGACGAAATAGCCGAGCACGTTGTTGTGCCGGATTTTCAAGCCTTTGACGGAGGTCACGTCCGCGTAGCGCGCCTGCATCGCGGCGACCACGAGACGCGAGGCGTCGCGCAGGTTGCGGGTCTCGTCGAGCGCAGCCTCATAGCCTTCGCGGACAAAACCGCCGTCGCGCTTTATCAGCGGCAGTTGCTCGGCGAGAGCCCTTTCGAATTCGCGTGCCAGTTCACGCGAGGGACGGCGCAACGCCTCCATGATTGCAGAGATTTCCGGCGGTGGTTCTTCCAGCCGTGAAAGCCGCGCCACGGCCTGATCGGCCGCAAAAATGCCGTCGCGCAATCCCGCAAGGTCGCGCGGGCCGCCGCGCCCGACCGACAGTCTTGCCAACGCGCGCGACATGTCGGGCGCCGCCCGCAACGTGCTGCGGATGTCGTCACGTGCTGCGCTGTCGGCAACGAAGGCGGCGATGGCATCGAGCCGCCGCGCGATGGCCGCGCTGGCCTTCGACAACCTCGACGCCCGCCTGAGTGGCAAGGCGGTGCTGACGCCGGTGCCCGAGTGCCGCTGAAGCCCTGAAGCGCCCGCCGGCCCCGGGAAAGTCCGCAGGCCGGACGCGGCCAATGGTCATACGATCACACCATAAGCAACCACTGCCGGCCCTGCCGGAGGAGACGAGCGCATGAAATTCAAGACCTGGATGGCCGGCCTCGTTGCCGGCGCCGCCTTCCTCGGGGCTGCCCCGGTGATGGCGCAGGAGAAGCTCACCGTCTGGTGGGTGAAGGGCTTCTACAAGTCGGAAGACGACGCGCTGTTCGCGGCGATCAAGAAGTTCGAGACCAAGTACCCGAAGATCAAGATCGAGCTGTCGCAGTACCCGATCCAGGACATGATCCCGAAGACGGTCTCGGCCCTCGACTCGGGCAGCCCGCCCGACGTGGCCTACGCCGACGTCTACGACTTCCAGGTCACCGCCAAGTGGGCCTACGACGGCAAGCTCGAGGACATCACCAGCGTGATCGACCCGCTGCGCGCGCGCTTCGCGCCGAACACGATCGAGACCACGTTCCTGTACAACGACGCCGACAAGAAGCGCGCGTACTACGCGTTCCCGATCAAGCAGCAGACCATGCACATCGAGTATTGGGTCGACATGCTGGCCGAGGCGGGCTTCAAGGAGTCGGACATCCCGACCACCTGGAAGGAATACTGGAGCTTCTGGTGCGACAAGGTCCAGCCGGCGTACCGCCAGAAGAGCGGCAGCCGCGGCTTCGGCATCGGCCAGCCGCTCGGCGTGGACTCGAGCGACTCGTTCTACTCGTTCCTGACCTTCATGGACGCGCACAACGTCAAGCTCGTCAACGACAGCGGCAAGCTGCTGGTCGACGACCCGAGCGTGCGCCAGGGCCTGATCAACACGCTGACCGACTACACCCAGCCGTACACCAAGGGCTGCTCGCCGCCGTCGTCGACGAGCTGGAAGGACCCGGACAACAACGTCGCGTTCCACAACCGCACGACCGTGATGACGCACAACGCGACCATCTCGATCGCCGCCAAGTGGCTCGACGACATGAACAACGCCACGCTCACCGAAGCGCAACGCGCCACCGCGAAGAAGAACTACACCGAGTCGATCCGCACCGCGGGCTTTCCGAGCAAGCCCGACGGCACCAAGATGGTCTACCGCGCGGCGGTCAAGACCGGCGTGATCTTCAAGCAGGCGAAGAACAAGGCCGCGGCGAAGCAGTTCGTGTCGTTCCTGCTCGAGGAAGCGAACCTGACGCCTTACGTCGAGGGCTCGCTCGGGCGCTGGTTCCCGGTGACCAAGGTCGCGCAGGAGAGCGCGTTCTGGAAGGCCGACCCGCACCGCCTCTCGGTCTACAACCAGTTCAAGGCCGGCACGGTCACGTTCGAATTCACCAAGAACTACAAGTTCACGGTGCTGAACAACGAGAACGTCTGGGCCAAGGCGGCGAACCGGGTGCTCAACGAGAAGGTGCCTGTGGACAAGGCGGTCGACGAGATGATCGCCCGCATCAAGACGGTGGCCGGGCAGTGACCCTGGGCTGACGGACGATGGATGCCACCCTTTCGGCGGGCGCGACTGCACCGCGTCGCGCCCCCGATCGGTGGCAGTTCTGGGGCCGCATGCTGGTGCTGCCCTATGTGATCGTGTTCCTCGTTTTCGTGCTCTACCCGGTCGGCTACGGTCTGTGGCTGGCGCGGCACCCGCAGAGCTACGTCAAGCTGTTCGAGGACCCGATCTTCTTCCGCAGCGTGATCAACACGCTGGTGTTCCTGGTCGTCGCGATCAACGTCAAGATGGCGGTCGCGCTGGTGCTGTCGGGCTTCTTCGTGACCGAGCGCTGGTGGATCAAGGTGCTGTCGCTGATCTTCATCCTGCCGTGGGCGCTGCCGTCGATCCCGACGATCCTGTCGGTGCGCTTCATGCTCAACCCCGAGTGGGGCGTGATCAACACGCTGATCTTCAAGCTGACCGGCGCCGACGGCCCGAACTGGCTGAACGACCCCACCCTCGCGCTCGGCTTCGCGATGCTGATGCACATTTGGAAGTCGCTGCCGTTCTGGACGCTGATCCTGATCGCCGGGCGCCTGGCGATCCCGAAGGAGCAGTACGAGGCCGCGTCGGTCGACGGTGCGACGAACTGGCAGAAGTTCCGCTTCATCACCTGGCCGTCGATGCGCACGCTCTACGTCACCTCGCTGATCCTGTCGATGATCTGGACGCTCGGCGACTTCAACAGCGTCTACCTGCTGACCGGCGGCGGCCCGGCCGACCTGACGCACGTGCTGGCCACGCTGGGCATCCGCTACCTGCGGCTGGACCAGGTCGACCTGTCGATGGCGTCGATCGTGGTGGCGCTGCCGCTGGTGCTGCCGCTCGTGTACTTCATGATGAAGCGGCTCTCGAAGTGAAGGCCGCGCCATGAACGCCAAGACCTGGAAGGCCGTCTCCACCGAGGCCAAGCTGCTGCTGATCGGGATCCCGCTGTTCCTGTGGACGATCATCCCGGTCTACCACCTGTTCCTGTTCGCGATCTCGCCGCGGGATTCGGCCACCTCCGGCAAGCTCTGGCCGGACCACCCGACGTTGCAGAACTTCGTCACGGTGTTCAAGCGCCAGCACTTCTACCTCGACCACTTCTGGGTGCAGCTCGGCAACTCGGTGCTGATCGCGGTGGCGGTCGCCGCGATCACGCTGTTCATCGCCACCTCGGCCGCGTTCGCGATCAGCCGGCTGAAGGTGCGCGGCGGCCGCACGGTGATGAACCTGGCGCTGTTCACCTACTTCATCCCCGCCGCCTTCCTCGCGGTGCCGATGTACAAGACCATGGGCAACTACGGGCTGCTGAACAGCCAGTGGGCGCTGATCCTGGCGATGGTGACGATCGCCTCGCCATATTGCATCTGGGTGCTGAAGCAGGCGTCGGACAAGCTGCCGTACGAGCTCGACGAGGCCGCGCGCATGGACGGCGCCTCGCCGCTGCAGCTGTTCCGGCTCGTCTACCTGCCGCTGATGGTGCCCTCGCTGGTCGCGGTGGGCACCTACGCGCTGCTGCTGGCCTGGAACGAATATCTCTACGCCTTCCTGCTGCTGTCGAACGACCGGAGCGTGACGCTGGCGGTCGCGCTCGGCAACTTCCTGTCGGCCGACGACTCGCCGTGGGAGCTGCTGATGGCCACCGGCCTGATCTACGCGCTGCCGCCGGCCGCGATCTACTACGCCTTCAAGCGCTACATGGTCGGCGGCCTGACGGCCGGCGCCGTGAAGAGCTGACCCGAAACGTCCGACCGATCCCGAAACGAGAGTTGAGCAATGGCCACAGTGGGCTTTCGCAACGTCCAGAAGACGTACGGCAACAAGGTGAAGGTGCTGCACGGCATCTCGTTCGACATCGCCGACGGCGAGTTCGTGGTGCTGGTCGGGCCGTCGGGTTGCGGCAAGAGCACGCTGCTGCGCATGCTGGCCGGGCTCGAGGAGATCACCGGCGGCGAGATCACGATCGACAACAAGGTCGTCAACGACCTCGAGTCGAAGGACCGCGACATCGCGATGGTGTTCCAGAGCTACGCCCTCTACCCGCACATGACGGTCGGCGAGAACATGGGCTTCAGCCTGCGCCTGCGCAACGCCGACCCGAAGCTGACCGCGCAGCGCGTGGCCGACGCCGCCCGCATCCTGAACCTCGACAAGCTGCTCGACCGGCATCCGCGCGAGCTGTCGGGTGGCCAGCGCCAGCGGGTCGCGATGGGCCGGGCGATCGTGCGCGATCCGAAGGTCTTCCTGTTCGACGAGCCGCTGTCCAACCTCGACGCCAAGCTGCGCGTGGCGATGCGCGCCGAGATCAAGTCGCTGCACCAGCGCCTGAAGACCACCACGGTCTACGTCACGCACGACCAGATCGAGGCGATGACGATGGCCGACCGCATCGTCGTGATGCACGACGGCATCATCGAGCAGATCGGCACGCCGCTGGAGCTGTACGACCGGCCCGGCAACCTGTTCGTCGCGCAGTTCATCGGCTCGCCGGCGATGAACGTCGTCGAAGGGGTCCTGCGCGGCTCGGGCGGCGAGACCTACGTCGAGGCCGCCGGCACGCGCTGGCCGGTGCCGGCGCAGGT
>LNAP01001246.1_pt1 | contig 27422 bp, 35 predicted proteins | sample 602601 | NCBI WGS metagenome assembly LNAP01 (sample SAMN02440304, study PRJNA202911) | soil metagenome | biome: Subtropical and temperate rainforests or woodlands; isolation source: soil samples (1 kg each in a 20% v/v slurry with milli Q water) were... ... | reverse complement strand
TGGGATCACCTTCCAATTCATCACGCCAAAGAACCTTCTGGCCATCGACTTCGCCTGGTCACTGAGCTACGGCTTCGATCACGCCTTTCCGGCGCTGACCGAGTGGTACGAGATCCGTGTCCTTGGCAAACGCTATCTGATCGAGGATGTCGCTCCTGTGGAGAAAGGCATCATTCCCGAGCAGAGATGGTTCAAGCTTGATGACTGGCAAAGCCCTGCGCTGGAACTCGGCCTGCAAGACTCCTACCTCGAAGCCACCAACAAGGACCGCTACCCTGAACGGCCGGCGATGCGCACGATCCGTGATCGCTTTGAAGGCAAGGAACGCAACATCGTTTACTACGAAGAAGCCGACGAGATGGATATCGACCCGGCGGATGCAATTTGTTTCGTGGACGAGTTCGATGAAGCATTTTACGAGATGGCTAAAAGCCTTGCTCCAACTGACAGTGCCAAGTTCTACCTGAACAAAGGCATGGTCAAGTTGGCCAAGGGCAAGGCTGCCGACTACGACGAGATGGCACGCCGGGCTCAATTCTGGCAGCGCATGCAACGCGATCTTGGTGGTACCGATCTGCGTTCGTACATCCGTCATTTGTCGATCAGCAACACTGAGCACGATGCAATCCTTGAATCGCTGAAAGCTGAAACCCTAAAGGCAGAAGCTCCAGGAAGCACTCTTGATCTGTTTGGTTGAATGAAATGAACCACCTCGAGGGTGCGACCCGCACAGTTCACTGGGCGATCACCGTAACGCTACACCCACCCTCGGCCACGCCGGGGGTTTTTTTTACATGCGGATTCAACCGATCGACGAAATCAGTTCTTGTGAAAGCTGTAGCAAAGCGGGGCTCGATAAGTAGACCAGGTCATCAACCTGGCAACGCCAGCCGGGGAGGATGCTGGTGCTCAGGGCGATCTGAGCAGTTACACGATGCCGACCTAGTCCAGTGCAACTCCTGGCGGGACCGGCATCCAGTTTTCAAGGCTGCACCAGTGTTAATGGGTGTCGCGAGTAGGCAGCCAAGTCCGAGCATAGGTAACGGCATGAGCAAAGAGAAAGAATCAAAGCAGCAGCGCAAAGACCGGATCAAGCAGCAAGGCGTAGTTATCCAGGAGTGGTATAGCGATGTGCGTAAGTACATCAAACTGCCCGATGGCCTCAAGGGCACCCTTATTGCGATGGTCGATGCCTCACGCAAAGGCAAGCAGTTGTAGTTACTGCCCGGCCGCTATATGCACGATGCCGCCCTCGGCGCGTGCGGCGCGCCATTGTTGTTCGCCTTTTTCCCGCGCCTGCCCCAGGCCTGTGGGCGTCCATACGTCAAGAGTGCCTTTCCATTCGTAATTGGGGGTTTTGAGAAAGCCAGGACCATCGATATACAACTCGCGATCTTGGATTTTGCCCTCGCCTTTAATCCAGATTCCACGGCGCTCGTCGGTCTCTAGTAGGGTGTAACGCTCGACGGCACCGGGATGTAACCTAGCAATACGCGACTGGCGATTGCTTTCCTCGTAACTGGCTTCGATTACTCCGTCTTCCGGTGTGATCAGGCGAATCATCTGGCACTTCAGTTTTTTGCCAAAGTCGCAGTTGAAAGTTCGGTATAGAGAACCTTTCGGCATGTCTCGGTCATCAGGGAGATTCATACCGGTAAAAAAGGAAATGCCCTCTTCAGGCATCAGCACCGGTGCGAGCTTTTCGAAAAGTGACTTGGCGGAAAGGGCTCTGATTTCTTTCGCTGAATAATTGGGCAACAACCCGCCAACCACTTTCAAAAATTGCGCGTCGAGTTGCGGAGTGAACTGAAAGTCCAATGAGATTTTTTGTGATGTATCGTTGTTGGCACTCATCACCACTAAAGCTTTCGTGGCGAGAATTTGCCGTTTTCCATTGGGCAATTCGGGCCCGAGGTTGATTTTTTCCAGGGGTTTACCAATCACGCCGCAGTAGTAGGCCGCACCATGCAGTGCAATCAAACGTGCAGCGGCCTGACGCAGTATCTGACGATCGTCGGTGAAAGCAGCGCTGGAAAATACATTTGCTCCGAATTTCCACGGCGTCCCGTCCTCCTCGGCTGGATGAGTATTATCACGAAGCATCAGGCACATTTCTTGGCCATGCAAAACGGCCATAATGGCTAGATCGTTGTAGAGGGTGTAACTCAAGTCACTTTCGGAAAGGGAAGGTAGTGACTGCTCCGGATGGGTGTGCACGTGGCCCAGGATTTCACCGCTGCAATGCCCACTGTTTTCTTCGATGCTGACTCGCCAGGTCTGTTCGCCGCCTTGTATGTTGCCCACTGTCAATTCGGTGGCGCGACCCGCATCGTCTTCCGACTGCTCGACGCGCTGGCGCAATAGGGCTTCCTGCTCAACGAAATCCTTTGGCGACATGTCGGATTGCTTAGCCAAAAGGGTTGAGTACTCGGCCATCGTCGATTTTCTCTCTTGCTCGGCATTTGCTGCGGTAGTTCGTAGCAGGCATGCGCCGACCTCTCTATTGTCTTTGCGGGTGCGTGCGGTCATCTCAAGGAAGGCTTTTCTCCATGCTGCCGGAATTTCCAGCCGAGGAGGGTACGCGTCAGTGGTTTCCAAGCGTTTGAAGCCGGCTAACAGAGCTTCTGACTCGGTGAAGTCATTTGCCCGCACGCCGTCGCTCGATACCCAGCCAGCCAGGCAAAGCAGGATCCGTATCGTTGCCAGTCGCATGATGTGCCCCATTCCCGTACGACGCCCGGTGATGAGGCCGGACTAGTGAAGCATGGCGATTTTTCGCACCTGAATTGAGGAAACAATAGTAGGCGCCCGGGCGCTGTCCAGTGGCAATCTGTTAGTAAGCATATGACAACCGCCTTGTGGCTTCGAAAGTGCGCAACCGGGTTATGTCTTCATTTGTTCAGCGTGCCGCTTTCGTCACGACGCTTGGAGCTACCCACGGCCATTCACCGCCGAGAAGGAAATTCGAAGCTGGACCCATCACTCACCACCCCCGGCCAAGCTGGGGGTTTTTCATTGTTGGGGGGCAAAAAGGGTTTTAGCACTCGCGAGAGCAGCGTCTCGTATGCTCGATGGTCTGTGCACGACGGCGCCACGGTGGTAGTGCGGAGTAGTTATGACGGTGGGGCGATGAGCCGGCCCTAATTAGCTGTCACCCTGCCTATGCCGACTAAACACCCTACCGGCACAACCACTCCGCATGCCTGTATCTTGCCACACCTTTATGAATTCCAGAGGCTTCGGGTTTGATGGTCCAGCGCCTATTAATCGGTGAACGAATCTGCACCCGCACCAAACGTGTGCGAAAATAGTGGTGCAATTTTTAAAGGTTGGAGTTTTACGGTTTGGTTATTCATTACTCAACAGGTGGCAGTGATGTCGCTTGTGGACGCAACAATCACAATCTCAGCTGCACTACCGAATCCGGTCGCGTTACTTGCAAATCGTGCCAGCGATCCCTGGCCAAGCTGGCACCGGCACCGGCGCCCACCAATGACAGCTCCAGGTCGCCCCATGAGACCCAGAGCAAGCAGTGCAACGTAAGTGGTTTCTGTTTCAATGCCAGTTGGTGTGCGCACCTGGAGGCGCTACCCAATCGGTGCCGTCTTCCACGTGGGGCGGCGACACAAATTTTCGTGTGAAAGGATGGTGGGCATCAGTGCCCACCTTAAGGCCTTGCTCGCTGGCAGCATCGAGCAAGGCCGCCACTCAGTGGAGACCTGACAATGAGCACCGGATTCACCGAGGACGAAATGCGCCGGGCCTTAGGCCTGACCGCGACACATTCCAGTCCTTCCAATCCTCAGGCAACCGCGCCGGCGGCGAACGAGACGCCCCGGGCTGCCGGTAGCAAGCCTAAGCGCCGGTCACCCAAGCTTCGGGTGACATTGCTTGTCAGCAAGGAATTTGAAGGCGAAACCGTTGAGTTCACTCATGATGCCGATACGTTGAGCCAGTTCGATGCAGAGCAGGAAGCCAAGACGCTGGCCAAGAAAGAGAAGTACCGCTTTTTCGAAGTGGTATCGATCAAGCCCATCGAGTAGTTCCACGGCGAAATTGCACCCCTTTTGCCTACCTGCCCAATTGCAGTCAAAGATCGGCAGTGCTTGGTAGAGGTCACGTCAACCTCTCCCCTTGCCGCGGGTTCCCAGCTGACCAGTAGCCCCCGGGTGTTTCATGTGAAAGAGGTGGCTGTGATCTGGTGATTTCTGAGTCTGTGTTCGCCATCTCCTGGCATGAGGTTAAATCCAACGGAGATGTTCACGATGACCACTATGCAAACTCAAGGCGATACCCCTGACCGCGTTAAGACCTGCATCAAGAAATCCGCATTGCTGCTACTGGATGGGTTGCCTTTCCGGTACGGCGAATTCCTTAACGATCTTCAAGGGCAAATGTCACCGATGGAGCGTGGCCAAATGTTCTTCGAGGTGCGTCCTGCCGTCCAGGAGTTGATTGAAGAGGGCACGTTGGTAGTGCTCGACTTTGAAACGCCGCAACGGACTGGGAAGCTCATTGTTCCGGCCGGCTTCAATTTGTCACAGGCGGCGGGCACGCCGAATGAGGGCATCAATGCGCTTGAGGCCTTAGGCGCAGAAAATTGGTTGGATGAGGACCCTGCGGATAGTGAAGGCCTGGCCAAGGCGAAAGAGCAGGCTCGAGCGTGTCTTGCAAAGCGCATCGAAGTGGTGACTGAAGGTGCCGCGGGGATGCGCAACGAAATGGCATATGTTTCAGTGTGAACGTAGTATCCACCCCGGCCAATCGGTCGGGGTTTTTTATGCATGCAATTTCCCTTGCAAGGCTTTACAGGTGCGTTAAACGCACCTATATTTTCCCCTTAGTCATCCTTTGGGAAAAATCCATGAGCATCTACTTCATCCCCCTGTTCACACTCCCGGACATCATCGATGCGCCAGGTGAGTACCTCACCCGTGGTGGCGACCGCGTCATGATCGATCGTGCATCAACACGGCACGATTATGGCTGTGTCGGCTCTTACGTAGGCTGCGGGACGGCTGAAAAATGGCACAAAAGCGGTCGTATCTTGGCGACATCCCAAACTCGAAACGATGTCGTCTGCAAGGCATCATGTGAGGCGGCGCCGGCGTACGCGGCAACGATCATTGCCGCCGAGGTAACCAATGTCGTTCAGGTTCCGCAAGCGACATGGGCGCAGAAGATCAAGGCAATCCGAAAGGCTGCCGAGGGTGTGGGCAAGCGGGCTATCCGCGAGGTCAATCGCAACCTTGCAGAAGGCGTCGAGCACATGGAGTTCAAAGACTTTAAAGAGTTCGACTGCGCCAGCGAGGACGAATATATTTTCGGCGAGGCCGTCCACCTCATCGAGGAGCTGAACCTGCCGTTCGATGACGCTCTCAAGGTGGTGCTAGCTGAGGACAGTCAAACAGCATGACCTAGCACGCCCTGGTGCGCCGGGGCCTGTCGAAAGCTGATTTTCTCAAGTCTGCTTTCTACAGCATTTTCGACCATGGAAAACCACAATGGCCCCCGATACCATTACCCTGGCTCGCGCATTGGTTGAGCGTGCCTACAACAGATGATCCACGCGGCGTCTGCATTCAAGCCTGCAAAGCCTGTTCGTGATGAGTTGCGTGCTGCACTTGCCTTGTCACATACCAGTACGTCTCTTGTGCCTGCGAAATTGGTGCATGATCTGGAGGGCATTGCGGTCGGTCGCACTGCGCACTTGTTCAACGGCTCGTGTCCTGACCAGGTTGAAGGCGAAATGGTCCGTGACGATGAGTGCCCGGCTTGCCAGGTCCTTTTGCAGCTCGATGCTCACAAAAGAGCAGTACAGGCCCGCATTTCTTGACCCTACAGCACCGAGCTCTGCGATTGCGGGACTGCGACCGTAGATGACCAACCCAGATATAGGACGGATTCACGATGGCATCACTCAAACCGCTCAGTGATTTTGAGCATGGATTCGTTGTCGCTGCTGCCGCGGCTTCTCGGCTGGGCGATCCAAACCTTGCTGCAAAGATGCTTGGCCAAGCTGGTTTTCAGGGACTGGATTGCTCGGAACTGAATGAGGCCGATAAGCAGCAGCTGCATTTGGTGAATCAGCAACCCGGCATGAAGTTGATAGGCCTCAGTAAGCCCAGCTGACTTCACAGAGGCTCATGAGCGATCCTATAGCTGCCCCATAACACGGAGCTACAGGTGCATGGAAAAACCGGTGACGAGAGCCCCCATCGCCCAGAGTTTTACGCGTGACAACGGCAAATCCCTCTGTCTAGAATAGGTGCATTAATCGCACCATCGAGCAGTTCAATGAACAATGTTGTGAGTTATCCAAAAGGCGATCTGCGGCGCATGCTTTCTGTGCTGGCCGCAATTGATTCCATTCCTGATGCAACCTTGGTGATGATCAAAAATGCGACAGGTCTTGATAATAAGACAGTCATCAATCTGATTGCCCAGGCAGGTGATCAAGCGGGGGTCCAAGTCGCGAAGACCGGCCCGGTCTATACGCTTGAGGATTGGGGCCCAATATTTAAGCGTGCAGGTGCGAAAATGGTTCTGGCCGGTACGTTGGCGGCACCTTTCACTCCCCCTATTTTTGCTGACAGTTGATCGCGGGTTTTATATGGGTATTGTCATGAATGACGTGTTGTTCATTGCGGCGATCGACAGAAATGCGTTGTACATCCGGGTGGCCAACCGCTCAGACAAGCCGTTCACCCTCGACTGCAATCTTGATCGCCGTGGAAGTCACGCATACCTGGAGCTTCCCCGTCACTATCAAACGCTTCGTGGGGCCAAATCGGCTGCCGCCAAATTATTTGGCGGTGGGCTGGAGTGGAGGGCGATGGAAGCGACGGCGGGGACGATAGATCAGTTCGCTGATGATGAGTCAAACGCTGCCGTCGGCGCCCTATCGTCAGAACGCAACGATAGTGTTGAGATTCCGCCTGTGGCACCGACAAATGAGGTCCTTGATCGCGCTTGTGAGGATTTCGAGCATTACATCAAGTACATCCTCGAGCCTGCGAAGGTCGATCTAGAGGAAAAGGTCAGGAAGAACGAGATCTCGCTCCACCAGGCGTTTGGGGCGAACCTGATTTTGGCCCACAGCGTCGATTACTTGCAGGCGGTGCGGGCGGCGGACGGGATAACAGAATCACGCAGAGAATTGGTCGCGTCGTTTGATGCAAAGTTCTCCGTTCCCGGGGCATATCTGGCCAATCGAAAAATGGAACTGGTCGACGGGATCAACAACGCGCTCAAGCATATTCGAATTGACCCGACGCGGTATAAAGGTCTGGGCGAACGCTATGGGCAGATCTCGTTCCAGAGTCTGGTAGAGGACGAGGGACGCATTCTTTGCCACCTTGAAGAGTACCGATTCGATTACTGTCGCGTGGTGCTATTACCGGCGCTCAAGGCTTTGTCGAGCTGGGATTTTGAGGGGACTGATGACGTTGTGAGATTTGCGAGGGGCGAGTTCACCGTTGCGGAGAGTTCCTGGCATCCCGATATCTATGATCCCGATGATCCTTCAACGGCTATCGATCAAATGATCGAGCTCTGCAATCCCCCTTGCATCAACTGCGAGCAGTTGCATGACGATTGTCTCTGCGAAAAGTATGTGTTTGCCGGTGAAAGCGGCCGATTCGAACCTGCGTACTCTCCAGGTGCCGGCGAGATTGATGAGCTGATGAGTCACATATCGCCCTCATACGGTCGGTCATAGGATGGCTGGCATTTTCCACGTCAGTGAAGGCCCACACGCCTTCGGAAGGCTGGTAAACGCCTATGCGTGTCAGTAGGTTGCTCGCCTGGTGAACCCATTCTGAGCCTGTGTGGCGCATCTCCCAGTTACGAAGTTAATTCTCACGGAGATGTGCCATGCAAAACGAACGCTTTCAGCTGCGCCAAAGCCCCAGCACAAAAAAACCTTGGTTGGTTGAAGACACCAAAGCGGATCCGGCTGAGGATCCAGTTCTCTACCATTTTTCGTCGAAGAAAAAAGCAGCCGATTTCAAAAGCATGATGGACTCAGAGCACGCGGCTACCCAGGAGGGCGTCGCATGAATACCCTTGCGACTGAGGTCTACCAGCGAGGCGAATCCCGTTTCACTATGACGGGGCAAAAGTTACCGGATCAGCTGCATATTACCGACAAGGTAATCACCCACGGGCTGGCCTATCGGTTAGCTCGTTATGCACTGCAACGCCTGAATGATGCCGGGTTTGCCAAGGCTGTCGAGGGATGGAAACTCACCGTTTACACGATGGACGCTGAACTGCCTTCGAGTAAGCGGTACTTCTCCGTACGGTGGCAGAACGAATCGGGAGGCTACATTGACGTCAATGGAATCCTAACCTCTAGAGGGTGGCCATCGTTGGATCACGGCTATTCCATAGGGCACGAGTAACAGCTCCCGCAACACACCCAGGGAACGTGAAATCAACTTTTTTGTGAACGCCCCACCCACCCCGACCATCTTGTGATGGCCGGGGTTTTTTCATTCTGGCGATAGATGAAGGTGGGGCATGCATGGGTTCGCAGAGCGTGTAGAAGCGGCTGAAAGCATTTGAAACCTGAGCCCATCCTATAAACACAAGATGTAGTGAAAAAAGCCACTTTCGGTTAATTCTTCAGCAAAAATGCCAAGCGCTAACATTTTCAGAAAAAAAACATCTATTGCCAAAGCCTCGCAAACTCTCGCTCTTACGAATAAATGCGCCTGTCCAAACAATCAATGCGCGGATTCGCCCCACCACCGGCGGAAAAACATCCATATAATTGCGCCATGTTCAGCACGGCCACTACAGGCGCAGAAGTACAACCTCAGCTCTGCGAGCTGACCGGATTACAAACGCCAAACGGCAGGCACAAAAAAACCGCCGTAGGAGGGCGGTTTCTTCGTAGCAAGTCACGGTAGGAAGCCGGCTTACTTGTTCACAGGGAACACTTGGTGCGTCTTCAAGCTTACACAGGTGGTACCACTACGCGCAATATTAGCGACTAGCGGTGCTATCGGTTGCTCGGTCATGGATCGCACAGCGCGGCATGACTTGCCACAAGTTACACATTGATTTTGGCCCTCTCGACACGGATTAGGAACCCGTGCCGGATCGACTCGAGAGGCGTTAAATCCAGCCATCTCACAGGGAGCACTTGGTGCAAGTTTTCCCGAAGGTGCGCATGTTCCGGTAAGCGCGCTGGAGATTGGCCCAACCGATGGGAGGGGCCGATATGTATAGGTTTGTAAGACGTACGTTGGACTCCGCATGGAGGGTGTTTCAAGCGTTTCGCTTGTACCAGTTCCTGCGGGATCACTTAGACGACCTTTAAGGTCAACAAGTCGCCGCTTCAGCCTTGCTGGAGCGGTTTTTTTTGCCTTACCAGCACGTCGAAGGGCAATTCACCATGACGCAACCCGATATACGGATACCGCCTGAATCTGAACGTGCTGAATTGCTAGAGCTTGTGAAACAGGCCAAACGACTTGCCACCCGATATCAGCAACTGACAGGGAAGCCACTCGGCATTACCGGCGAAATTGCCGAATGTGAGGCTGCTGCGATCCTTGGGTTGAATCTGCACGCGGCGCGTACAGCCGGTTACGATGCTACGGAAATAAGGGATGGTGTTTCTGTCCAGGTGCAAATTAAGGGACGGGTGATCGCCAACGAGAAAAGAATTGTTGGCCGTGTCGGCTCCATCGATCTCAGGCAGCCGTTCGACATTGTTCACTTGGTTCTGCTGGATGCGGATCTGAACGCTTTCGCCATCTATGAGGCTGAACGACCTGCGATAGAAGAGTTGTTGACCAGGCCTGGCTCAAAAGCACGGAACGAGAGGGGATCAGTCGGAATATCACAGTTCAAGGCGATTTCTCGGGTGCGCTGGTCACGCTCGTAGAAAACTCACCCTCGCATTTCTGATGCATGTGATCCCAAGTTCGCTTGTGGATGTCGCTCAAGTGGTTTGCGGACGAACTCAGTGTACGGTGGCGATGATGTGCTCAAAAAGTGCGTTCACCAGTTCTGCGCGCTTGTCTTGGGTGGCCTCCATTAGCGCCAGAGTTTGCTCCGAAAATTCGATAACGAAGCAGCCGTTGTTCAGTTCCCAGCTACTCACGATGAGGGCGCCACTACTCTTGCCGGCCTCGGAGCTGGTAATCGTTTCGCGGGAGAGATCTTGAAGCATTTTCACCAGGGCATCTTCAGTCGATTGGCCATTGGAGACGCCGCGCAAGATTTTCTGATATTTCATTTAACTGCTCACCAGCTGGGCATAAAGAGTGAATTCCGCTACCGACGAAGCCCGCGATCGGCGGGCTGGGTGGGGTGGAGATTCTAATGTGCGTCAGCCAGATGCTTTCGACCTTTTTCAAACCAAGATCTCACCTCATCGTAACTGCGTTGGTCGAGCGCGGTAATGACATGCGCAAGGTCGGCGATAGCTTCTTGTTTTGTGATGTCACCGGTTTTGTGTGCATCGAGAACGTAACCGAGGAACGCGTCCATGTTGTCTTGGTCACGATCGGTGAGTTCAGCTGTGCTGGCCATGCGATTTCCTTCTTGTGTATCGAGGACGCCAATGGGTGTCCTACTTCGGATTTGCCCCACGGTTTGCCGGTGGGGCTGGTGGTGCTTCTGCGTGTTCTCCTACTGCCCTGGCAACTGCAACCCGAAGTTCAGCGTCAGTCGCTCTATGAAGCTTTCCAAGGTGCCTTTGAGCTTGAGGCCTTTGAGATCGATCTCTTCCTTCGCCAAAAGCTCCAGAAACGCCCGCATGTCGTTCTGGATACTTTCTGGCAGCTCGAAGGGGTCATCCGTCAATAGGCCGCTCAGAAACAACACATCATTGCGATGCTTTTTGATGGTCCTGCTGTCGACCTGTTCACCAGCCTCTTTTCGCGCTGACAAATCGAGCCATGCATGCGCCTTGAGTGGGATCAGCCGATCGGCGCCGATGAATGTTAATTGTTCGTTGCTGTGGCGTCCTTCAAGGAGGAAGCGGTAGTAGGGCTCATCGAGCAAGATGGCGGATAGACTTGATACTGATTCATCGGTAGGAATGGGGGTCAGCGTCGCATCTTCAGGGTGCTCAATTCCGTCAGGTGCTCGCGAGAACAATTCGAGCTGGGCGGGGTAGGCTTCATTTTCCGGGTTTTGGAACCGGTAGAACACCGGCCGTTGGCCGTCAATGGCGCCAACCTGGCGGATGGCATAGCCGCCGGCCCGTACGAAGTCCCAAAACGCCCCCACAAACTGGGCATTCAGGGCCTCAATAACGAGCACGATATCGAGGTCCTTGGTGGCGCGGAACGATTGACCGGCTTCATCCATCGTAAGCCAGGAGGCAACACCGCCAATCAAGACATACTGGTCACGAAACTCACTAAAATGCTGTCCAAAAACGTCTAATCCTCTGATTTCAGCCACGAAATATCCTCCTTAAGGTCATCTAAAGCCTGCTGGACACGTTCGTCCGGGTTGTCTTCTAAGCTCAGAAGCAGCGACGCTTCGTCTGCGATGCTTTTATCTTCCGCAAGGCTGCGATAAGCCCAAATCTCGACCCATGCGCGGATCTCGTCGACCGCGTCGGTCACCTTGAGTTTTTGTTCTAATACCATGGTGTCGAATTGCTTTTTGGTCATGCCAAATACTGGTTTAGCGGGACTCGCCAACATTGTGCATTTGGCCAGCGCAGTCTCGCCGGCGAGAAAGACTCCGTTGCGTGCATGAAGCACCCGGTCGATCGCGACCCTCCGTTTAACGGGAGAACGCATAAAGTGGCGAGCTTTTTTGAAAAGCTCGGGTGGAAGTGCATCGAACGAATAGAAATTTTTGAAACCGAGGCTTTGCGCAGGCTGGACGATGCTCAGCTTCAACAACTGATCTATCACTTTTGCAAGCGTCACCCGGCTGTACTTGAAGTCACCCAGGATGGCGTTGGACGTGAAGACTGTATCGCTGTCCCATCCCTCATACAGACGAGCAAGGACCATCGCTTGTGCCGCAGGGAGTAGGGCGGAGACTTCCCCTTCATTGCGGCGCGTGCGGACGCTTTCCCGCAAGTCCATCGCCAACTCGGGAATGAACAGCTGATAGCCTGGCTGGATGAAGTTGATGTGGTTAGCGATCAGGCTACGCCGCTCCGATACCGACAGAGACTGGCACGCGTACACCACAACCTTATCCGTGAGTTTTTGTACCTGGGCGATATGCTTTCCAAGCGTCACTGCGCCCGGATATTCGTCATCAGTCGGCAGTAACAGAACCATAGAAAGCTTCGACTGCTTGTACTTGCCTCCGACCAAAAGAACCAAATTGGCGAGCTTGTAGGCATCCTTGATGTACTGAGGCAACTTGAGATCGGAGGCTGCCCTCAACTGCGCATCTACACCTAACGTCGTCTCTAGGTAAAGTCGGATATCGTCCCGTAAAACCGGCATTCTGCGCCACCTTGTTAACCACTTTTTTGCACTGTAAACCACTGTAGTTAACAAGTCAAAAAAGTGGTTAACACGATGGCGATTTTTGGGGAAGCCTATGCGTGTTATCTTCAGTGGCGTCGCCACTGGTGAGAGCACCAGCCGATAGAGGCCTTAGGGCGGCGTTTATGGCTGGTGCGCTCGGCGATTCTGGTTCCTGCCCCTTTACCGCTACGCGGGCCTTGACCTTCGCCCAAGCAACAGCACTGTCCTCGGTGTGTCCACAATGGTCGCACTCATACCAAACATCATCAGCGGCAGGATGTGAATCGTCCCAATGCTGGATCATGGCCTTGAAATGGCACATGGGCACCGGTTTCCGGCTCTCATGAGCCAGCATGGCAGCATCGAATCGCGCCATGATCGCAATGTACTTTTCTTCGTCTTGTTCGGTCATGACTGCTTTCCTCGATCACTTTCGGCAGCGCCAGCAGAGAGGGTCTGTTTGAACCAACTCGGCTGCCTTGATGGAATCCAACGGCGTTGTCGATTCGCTAACCGAGACACCGCAACCAGGGCAAGTCCAGACCATCGCAAGTCTTAGTCCTGCATCAGTGGCTACCAGCTCAACTCCGGCGGCGGCCATGCCCATGCTTGCCGAGTAACTTTCGCACCCTTGGCAATTTACGCATACGACGCCTTGCTCGGCAGGCCAGCCACTGCTGTCGATAGCCTTACCTGCCAGGAGAACAACTTGGCAATGGTGGCGACTCAAGCAGCCACCTCGCTGCTCACTAACAGCGCATTGGCACGCTCGCGACGTTTGTACTTGCCCAGGGTTTCGAGTCGGGTGCGGACCCGATACCAGCGCCCATCAAAGGTCAGGAATAGGGCAAGGGTGCTCCCCATCAGGTTTGGAGTGCGCCCAATTTTGATGATTTCCTGACCGTCGATAACATCCATCATCGTTTCCTCTGAGCAATATACAAGTCGTTGCTCGCGCAATCATAGGTGCGTTAAACGCACCTGTCAAAGCCATTTTTGGCACCAGATAAAAAAACTATCTGCACAAAAAATACCTGTTGAAGAATTGCAGTTTCATCTATTAGGCTGTTGCCGTATACATACGTGTTATGAATCCAGAACGTTGTTTGATCGGTCCAGGCAGAGGCCTCGCCCACTTACACAAATCAAACCCGCCCACCGACGAGGGTCATCCATGACTGCGTTACAGAAGAAACACCCGTTAGATTTCAAAACCCAATACGGTCTCAACTTCAACCCTCAGGACGATGAGATCGTTGTCGACTTCTTCTGCGGCGGTGGCGGGGCGAGTACCGGGCTCGAAATGGGTCTGGGCCGGTCGGTGAACGTGGCGAAGAACCACAGCCCGCAGGCGATCAGCATGCACACCGTGAATCACCCAAGCACCCAGCACTTCACCACGGACGTGTTTGAGGGTGATCCAGACACTGAGTGCGGCGGTAAGGCTTGTGGGTGGTTCCACCTATCGCCTGACTGCACGCATCACAGCCAGGCGGCCGGTGGCCAGCCCCGCAAGCGCGAGATCCGCAATCTTTCATGGATCGGGATCAAGTGGGCAGGCATGAAGCGCCCCCGGGTGATCAGCCTGGAGAACGTGAAGCAGATACTCCAGTGGGGCCGATTGATCGCCAAGCGCGACAAGACCACCGGGCGCGTGGTGACCCTGGATCAGGTGCCGCACCCAACGAAGAAAGGAAAGACCACGAACCGTATTGCTTCTCCTGGCGAGCGGGTGCCTGTTTCCAACCAGTTTCTGGTTCCTGACCCGAAGCACCGCGGCCGGACCTGGCGCCGATTCGTGGCCTTGCTGGAGGGCATGGGCTATGTCGTTGAGTGGAAGGTGATCAAGGCGTGCGACTTCGGTGCACCTACCAGCCGTGAACGCCTTTTCATGATCGCCCGCTGCGACGGTCGGCCGGTGGTGTGGCCGGAGCCTACCCACGCCAAAAACCCAACCAAGCGCCAGCAAAAGTGGAAAACCGCCGCTGAATGTATCGACTTCAGCGACTTGGGAAAAAGCATTTTCGGCCGCAAGAAGGACTTGGCTGACGCTACCCTGCGCCGAGTCGCCAAGGGCATGAAGAAATTTGTCATCGACAACCCGACGCCTTTCATTGTCCCGATCGCTAACTGGTCAGGGGAGACCGTGCAATCGGTCGACACGCCGCTACGCACTGTCACTTCATACCCGAAGGGCGGCGCCTTCTCGGTGGTCAGCCCAATTATCGCGCCGGCCACCCACCAGGGTAGTGACCGAATCAATGATCCGCTGGCCCCGCTGCCGACCGTTACCTGTGCGAATCGCGGAGAGCTGACGCTGATCAGTCCGACTTTGATCCAGACGGGTTACGGGGAGCGAGAAGGGCAGGAGCCGCGTGTGCCAGGACTCGACCAGCCGCTGGGGACAGTGGTCGCCGGCGGTGTGAAACATGCTCTTGCCGCTGCGCACCTGGTCAAGTTCCGTTTTGCTGACGAAGGCAAGGCGCTCGATGAACCACTCCCGACCATCACTAGCGGCGGCAACTACCAGCGCTCGGCCGGCGCTGCTCACGCGATGGGCATGTCGACGGTATTCATGGCCCAGATGAACGGCGGGTTCAACACAACGGCGGCCAAGAGCATCGAAGACCCGATGACCACGGTGACCAACACCGGCAGCCAACAACAACTGGTGTCAGCGAACCTGGTGCACCTACGGGGCAATTGCGATGCACGGGACTTGGACGACCCATTGCACACTATCAGCGCCGGCGGCCAGCACCACGGACTGGTTAGCGCATTCATGGAGCGTGCATTCGGGGGAAGCATTGGCCAGGGCTTGGACGAACCCGCGCCGACAATTACCGCCGGTGGCGGCGGCAAGAGTTCAATGGTGTCGCTCACGTTATCCCCCGAACACGAAGCCGGAGCCTTGCGCGTTGCTGCTTTCCTGATTAGTTACTACGGCACGGAGAACACCAGCGCTTGCGATGCGCCAGCCCCTACTATCACCACCAAGGACCGCCTGGCTCTGGTCACTGTGATGGTGCACGGCACGCCATACGTGATCGTCGACATCTGCTTGAGGATGTTAAAACCCGCAGAGTTGTACAAGGCGCAGGGCTTTCCGGTCGATTACAACATCAGCATCGGCGTCGATGGTAAGCCATTCACAATTACCCAACAGGTCCACATGTGTGGCAATAGCGTAAGCCCGCCCCCCATGGCAGCACTTGCTCAGGCCAACGACCCGTGGCGTACAGCTGAGCGTCAATCAGAAGCCGCGTAATCCAACCAACCCCCCGGGCATGTCCCGGCATAGGACACTTCATGCCCAAAGAAGACAAACTCGCCTTGAAACGGCACCGCTGCGAGCAGGTGAACCAGGCTATTCAGATCATTGCAGCGCATGGCCGCCGGTTCTTCTACAGCGCCAGCAAGCAGACCTATGCAAGCATGGAAGTGGACGAGCGCGGACGCGTCTGGTTTATCGACTACAGCAGCCATAAACGGATCTACACCCACCCAACGCCCTGGAACAAATGGCGCGGCTTCTCAAGCGGCGGCACGCTGCGCAATGTGGTTGAAGGGTTCCGGGACTTCATTCTTACCGGTAAACCGCTGGCTCCATTCTATCTCGGCCCTGAGCGTTTCAACGGCGAAAACATCTGGGGCTATCCCGAAGACGAAATGCAGAAGGTTCGCGAGCAGGCCGGCGCCTTGCCAGTCTTTCGCCAAGTGCAGGAGGCCGCATGAGCATGGAGCCAGAAATCGACTGCCCGGCGCTGCACAATCGCGCCAAGTGCTATCCGTTCGGTGATCGTGTACCTCGCACCGTGCGCATGGTCAAGACCGTGACCGCTGACCCAATGCCGGTGATCGGCTATGCCTACATCAAAGGCGACGTGCCGACGGCTGTGATCAGTCAAACCTTCAGGGTGTGGACGAATAGCAACGGCGCTGTTTCGGCCGTTATGGCCGACGGCCAGCGCCTGGGGCTGAAGCCGGGGGAGTTTGAAGTCGTCAGTTGGCACGATTCCACACCACAGAAGCCGCTTTACCTATCAGGGCCCATGACTGGGCTACCGGAACTGAACTTCCCGGCCTTCCATGCGATGGCTGCTCGCCTGCGGGCGGCCGGCCATGCCGTTATCAACCCCGCCGAGCTTGACCACCCTACCAAGGATTGGGGCGACTGCTTGCGCCGCGACATCGTCGCCCTGATGGCGTGTTTCACCGTGGCCACGCTGCCAGGCTGGGAGCATTCGAAGGGCGCCCGCCTTGAGGTACTAATCGCCGATCGACTTGGGATGTCGGTCGTAAGTGCTCATGACCTGGTGTCGATGGAGATGGCGGGATGAACGATCTTGTGAATATCCCAAGTGAGCCAGTTCCGAGCCTGGCCACCGGCGCCGATCTCAACGCGGCAACGTGGGCTGATTTCGTACAGCGCCTGCGGCATGACTGTGTTGGGGCGGGTGTTCGTTCACACGGAACCGCGGCCGCCCTGTTCACCGTCCAGGTCAAGAAGATCGATTACGGCTTTGAGGTGGATTATGCAGCGGGACGTGCCGTGCACCTCGAGGATCGGACATGGTTCAGTCCGAAAGAATACTGGTCACACCTCGATCGGGAGGAGAAAGCCGACCTCAACAAGAAGGCCCAGGCCCATTGTGATTGCAAGTTCGTGCGTGCGGATGAAGGCGAGCAATGGGAAATCCTCAGCGAACTTGAAGACCACACCGTTACCGGCTGGAACACACGCTGGGAGATCGTGAACAGCCACTTGACCAAGGATGCGGCCGAAGCGTTCATCAAGCGCAAGAAGCATGACTACGGCGAAATGCGCGTTTACGCGGAATCGCAGTATCACGCCTGGGAGTTCGAAGCGATAAAGTCAGCGATTCTCGACGGTACGTTGACCTATACGCCGAAACTGGCTCAGGTGGCCCATGAAGCGGACACGATAGCGGTTTGCGTGGACGTTACCGAGCCCAAGAGTTCCTGAATGGATACTGTTTAGCCTGTTATGTTGTTATGCGTACGTGTTACGATTCTGTAACGCGTTATCCGGCTACAAATCATCAAGGGCGCCGCAAGCGTCCACACAATCGAGGTTTAATAAATGAAAACAATCGTAGGCCTGTTTTGGAGCGTTTTCGCTGGGGCGTTTTTCGGATTTGGCATCATTGCTCTTTTCGAGTTCATTGGCGTTGGAGCTGAAAGACTGGGTTTCACGCAGTACACGCTCTCCTACTACATTCTCTCCCTGTGCCTGTGTGTCGCACTCCTGATCGGGTCCCGGGCAGCCCGGCAACAAATGAAATTCATGTTGTTTTTTGCGTTCGCGTTGATGCTGGTGTTTGGAATCGGTTTTTTGACATTCATTGAGCCTTCCCCCAGCAGTGATCAGTTCGCGCAGCTACAGGTCAGCACGATGGGCCTATCCATGCTACTGGCTCAGGGTGTGATGTACGCAGTGCCTGGGGCGCTGGTGGCGTTCTACGCCTACCTCGCATACAACGACTTGGTAGCAGCGCGAGCAGAAAGCCATTCCGGTGCATGAGGCCCCATCATCTCAAGCTTCTCTCGGACAGGCCGAGTTAGTAAGCGCCGCTGGCGCGGCCTACTGGGTGCGCGATGTAAAGCTATAGGGCGAAAACACTGCTATGCACAGCCCCGCCTTGTCGGGGCTTTTGCAGTGAAGAGGGTGCTGTTTTCGCGTCCGACAAAACGAGGAACTGACCATGGCGATATCGAGGAAAAAGAGTAAAGCAGAGCAGTTTCAAGAGGCGATGCTTCGATGCCGGGGAATCGAGTTTGCTCGACTCGGCATGATGGTTGAGGTCGATGGTGACATCGGCACTATCGAGGGCATGAACGACAGTGCCAACCTTAATGTCCGGTTCACGAACCAGTTGAAGTATGGAAAGCATCTGCACAACTGCCACCCGACCTGGAACGTGAAGTACTTCGACGGGGAAGGGGCGCTTATCGCTCATTTCGACGAGTGCAAATGCGTTTTTCGTCCCGACCAAGCAGCTGCGTAATCGAAGGAGTTTTAACGTGCTCACCGCAAAAGATGCTGAGATCTTCAAAGGGGTCGATACAACTCAGCCACCGCACCATGCCAAATTGGTGCCCGGCTGGACACCGCCCGCACCACCGCCTGGCTACCGCCATCTGGTTGCCATTCTGGCACCAGTCACGCTGGAAGATGGCCACAAGACGCATATGTGGGTGCTCGACTACCTCGACACGGAAACGGCGGTCTTCGCCTCTGAAGACCATGACTTCACTGTGGAATGGCCCTGGGTACTTGGCTACCTCCCGCAGCCTGGTGATTGGGATGCGATCGGAATTCCAAACCTCACTTGACTGAACACGGACACTTAGAAATGAATTTGACTGGACGCTTTTACGACCTGGACGACGGCGAGAACATTACTTCTGTTGTCTCGCGCAATGACGGCAACGAGCTGGCATTCGACCTCTCGCACTCCGATCGTTATCACTACACGGTTATTCTCAAACGGCAGGATGGAACCCTTTTCAAAGGGACCGCGACCTCGCAGCCGGGAGGTGACGTCGCTGAGCTGACCTGCCGCGTATACGAGGACCCCGTGGCAAAGATCACCTTAATTGTTGGCTCGGGCTGGCGTTACCCGGGGAAAACTCCAAATTTCCGTTGGCAGGTTGAGCTGCAAGCCGATTGACGATTGGCTTGCACCCACTCGAAAAACTTTGCACTAAACCGGAAAAACTTTTCCCCATCGACGCAGTGGTTGACGTTCACCAGCTGGACTCGACCACAGGGCTGGGCTCTTCCACTTGACTAAGCTTAATGGCAATCTGCCACTCCAAATTCAGCCGCAACAAATTCGACCGTAAAGGACAATCGTGAAAACAATCACAGACGAAGTATCCAAAAAGCAATTATATGTACTGGCGTTCGCACCCATCATCACGGTTTGGTTTTGGGTATTCTGTATCATCATGGCGGTAGTATGGTACTTATCAAAAAGTCCTCTAATAGCTTTTGTGTCGGCAATTGCTATTCCCGCCTTTATAATAAAATGGTCGGTTGATAAAAAAATAGTTGTCATCAATAAATTACTTGCCGACCTCTATGAGAGGACAATGTCATCCCTACAAAATATTGACTATTATCTATACAATGCAGATTGCTCAATTGCTGTGGATTCTAAGAGTGGCACGCTATCTTATATAAAAGTTTTGCCGACGATGGAGATTCTGCCTCCAGTGATTATCAAGGCGTCTGATATTATCGAATATTATTTTTACAATCCTGGAATGACCACGACCAAGTATTACGGCAGAGATATGGCGGTAGCACAGGAAGTCCTTATCGAAAATCTCGAAGCGATCCATGCGCGTGCGAAAGAAAGGGGTATACATATGAAGGTAAATAATCTTCAGAATCCGAAAATTGTCATCAATATGACAGCCAAAGAGGCTGAGTACTGGACGCTTATTCTTAGTAATCTACTTGATGGCTCACTTGAACCATCCAGCAGCCCGAAATTGATTCCATAGGGTCACCGGCTTGGTTATCGCACTAGCGGTCACACCACAATCGTGTGACCGTTGTATCCCTAAGAGTGCTCCAGCAAAGCAGCTACAGTAGTCTGTACATCGGCTATACCAGCCGGCTCGATCCATAAAGGAGCGAACAGATGAAGGGGCGGCTATTTCTCGTTGGCGGATCTGCATTTCTGGTCATGGTTGTCATGACCGCAAAGGTCTGGGCCCTTGTACCCGAGGTCACTATCCAGGTCGATCGAGGCAGCTACCCCATCATCCACGGGCAGACCAATATGCCGGTTGGAACCATCCTCACCGTAACAGTGAGAATTCCCGGCCAGTATGGTGGCATGCAGAACGTCGTCGTCGGTGTAAACGGCGGGTTCGCGTCGACCAGATTTAGCGTCAACGGAGAACGTCCCCTGCCATCTGGGAAGGCAAGCGTGGAGGTTTCCTCGCATTTACCTCAGCTCCAGGCTGAGTCGGTGAGGGCGGTTATCGGCCAGCGCGGTGAGAACCTGGAAGGCCCCCTTGTCTACTCTCTCCCCGGCATTGGTGGGCGAATGATCAAGACCACAAGCACCCTACAGATACCCTAACGTGGCCACCGCGGGCCACCCCGATGTAGAAGGACAGCAGCTATGGATGAAGCATTGAGGCAATTCAAAGACAAGATCAAGGCCGCCACCGGCCGGGAAGCGTTGCCCAGGGAAATATCGGCCTTTACTGAACAGGTGGCGGTGGCTTCCGCACACCATCAATCAGGCGCCATGCAATTTGGGCTCTGTGATTTCCAAACCTTGAGCGGCCGGGCCTTAACCATCGAAGTTCAGTTGAGGTGACGCCCCAATGTCTCAGGAAAAAGGAAACAAAGACAAACCACCGGTTGCATATGCGACAGTTCCGAAGCACCTGGAAGGCCTTGTGGATGCGGCATTCAGGATGGTCGAGGCAGGCGACGACCCGTGTGATGTTTTGAAGATGGTCAGCTACGGTTCGGAAAGACGACGCCCAGCTCCGGCGAAGTAGCAGACCCCTTCCTCAGGGGCAAGTGTATCCGCGCCACCAAAAATAAACCTCAAGCAGCAACTTTCCTGTATCCGTTCCATTGGTTTAGTATTCGTACGCGTTATGAATCGTTACGCCATAAGCTGTTACGCGTTCAATTGATAGGTGAAAAATGAAACCAATCCCAATTCTCGCTGGTGCCGTTGGTGTGCTGGTGTGTGTCATCGCCGTCTGGAGCCTGGCCCGCGAATTTGATCCCGCCACCGTGGAGGAACTCCAGGCGGCGATCGCCGAAGGGTCGCCGTGCGTGAAGCAAACGCTCACCGATGCGAATCGCATGGGGCACGAGATCTCACGGCGGGAAGTTGGATCGGTTAAACAGCGATGCGTGAAGATTGATCTTCAGTCAACAGCGTTTGACACAGCCAAGCGTTGATCACCCGCGCCGACGCCGAGCAATTCCACTTTTTACACCTGCATCAATGATTCCCAGCGCCGCATAACCGGCAAGGACAAATGACACATGCGCCAGTACCCCGTGAATCCCGTCCATAAATCCAGCGTAAAAAATATAGTGATCGGAGTTGGTTGCGTGATTGCAGTTGTCGGTTCCGGCTTTCTTTACCAACTGCCCGGCCTGACGCCGAAGGTCGTTTCGCTCGTGGTTGGCTACTGGGGGCTCCTACCGTTTGTGTATCTTTTCACTGGGCATGGTTTTGGGTTCAAGAAAAAGCCCGCAGATCAGGTCCAGATTGAGTGTCTTAACCAGGGTAATGAGTGACCCGATCCCTTCGATTCACCCCTCCAACCAGTTGAGCATCCGACGTCCCCATTGCCCGGGCCTTCGGGTGCAGCACAGCATGCAATTTCCTCGAAATACCCGGCGTGTGACAAACCTAATTGTTTAGAGGCATTCAGTCTTTGCCGCTTGCCGCTTGCCGCTTGCCGCTTGCCGCTTGCCGTTTGCTAGCTATGGCACCTCCTCGCGTGATACCACGACATTTAAAAAAGGCCACCATATGGCCTTCACACAATATACATACGTGTTATGATTCGCGAAAATTCCCCGGCTGTTGCGGTAGACAGGGAATCCTTCCATCGACAACTAGATGACAACAGGAATATTCAATGGCCGTAGAAGAGTCGATTACAGATCGCCCAGTGGGGCACGTGGGCTCGCAAGGTGTGTCGGCTGCTGTAACGGCCGCTTCGCTCAAAGCAACGGTTCTTCCTGAACTGTTCGCGAATACATCGAGGATCGGCGAGTACGGGAGTGCGCGGCAATTCATCGACAAGATGGACGAGCTTTCTAACCTGATGGAGAGCGGGTCAGTGGGGGCGTTGTCATCGAAGATTGCCGAAATCCTTACCGGATTAAGCGATGCGTCACCTGAGCAAATCACGAAGGCGCCGACGTGGTTCCAGCGCCTGACAGGTGCTCAGGTCGAAAAACAGGTTCGATATCAGGTCGCACGCAAAGGCCTCGAGGAGCTGATTAACGAAGCAGAAGGCCACGCCCAAGGCGTCCGCGACACACTCACTGCGATCAACAAACTCATCGCGGGCAATGAGCAGGAGGTCGAAGAGCTGAGAATCTACATCCAGGCCGGCAGCGAATACCTTGAACAAAACCCTGAAGCCGGCGTGCTGCCGGGTGACGACCTGTCCTTCGATAAGCCACGGGAGCGCTTTGCGCGAAAGCTGGCCAATCTCCAGACCCTATTGTCATCGCACCAGATGAGCGTCGCCCAGATGAAACTCAGCCGTACTCAAGCCCTGGGCATGCTTGATCGCTTCGGCGAGACGGTAACCCTGCTGGTGCCTGTCTGGCGGCAGCACACGCTGACCCTCATTCAAACCAAACACATGAGCCCGGCCATGGTGAAAGCCGCCGCCGAGGCCCATCGCCAATTGATGCAGAGCTTCGCCGAAAGCCTCAACAGCACCCAACACTAGGACATTTAGAATGACTCAGGAAATCAATGCTGTACCCGCCAGCACTGGCGTCGCTGTAAATCTCTCGGAACTTGGGTTGGTTGAGGGAGACATCGCCGAAATCCAATTGCTGGCTCAGACTATCAAAGCGGATAACCCCATGACGGTTGCCGAGTTCGGCCGTGATGCCGATCTTGAATCTGTCGGCTTTATCGACGAGCTTTTGGATCAGGTTCGAAACTCCGACCTTGATAGCGCGGGCGAGAAGCTGGACGAAGTGCTGGCTGTGGCCCGTTCGGTGAACATGAATGCGCTCACCGACCGCCGCTCAAAAATCCCGCTGATCGGACCTCTGATCGACAAGATCATCCTCAAGTCCGACAAGGTGCGGGGCCAGTTCGACACCACTCGACAGAAAATTGAAGGTCTGGTCTCTGAAGTGAGTGCCACCCAGGGAGGCATGGTTGAGCGGAACAACGGCTTGGAAGAGGCCTTCTGTTCGGTGCGCAATGAGCACCGTGCATTGGGCCTTCACATCGCAGCCGGCAAACAGCGGCTAATCGAACTGCAAGCGGACGCGGATGCAATGCGCAGTGATTTTGACGGAGGGCCGACCAAAGCCCAGGAACTGTCGGACCTGAATGGTCTTATCTCCATGCTGGACAAGCGAGTGGGCGATCTTCTGGCGTCACAGCAAAACGCCTATCAGACATTACCTGCTATCCGGATCATCCAAGCCAACAACCTGGCACTGGTCGACAAGTTTCACTCAATTCGTTCTGTAACGATTCCGGCATGGAAGCGCATTTACATGATGTCGATGGCGCTCAATGAGCAGCGCAACGCCGTAGAACTGGCGCAGAGCATCGATGAAACCACCAACCAATTACTCAGACAGAACGCAAAACTCCTGTACCAAAACTCGGTCGATACCGCCCGGGCGAATCAGCGTAGTGTCATCGATGTCGAAACGATTGAAGAAGTCCAGGACACTCTCATTAAGACCCTTGAACACACGGCGCAGATTCATCGCGAAGGCGCCCAGGTCCGCAAGGACACGGAAAGGAAACTGCTCGGCATGCGCGCCAACCTTGACCGGCGTTTGATCCAATACAACCAGCAAGAGGCTTTGCACTGATATGGATATCAAGAACATGCCCCTGGTCGATGACCTTGCCCAAAGCATCGACGCCGTTAAGGACCATTTGCCGGTCCAGACAGCCAAAGATCTCTCGGGAATGGTGGAGCGCAGTTCCAAGTTCAACAAGCTCAGCAAGATCGGCATTTTCGCCATGGGCATCACCGCAGTGGTGTCCCTTATCCTTTCCGGTCTTGGCCACTATTTTGCCCCTTCAGCTGCTATCGCGGAGTTCGATGCGCCCCGTGTTCTGATTGAAAGCTTCTCCAGCTCCTGGCAGACCGGGGGCGGGGGAGGAGGAATGTCTCAATTCGATAATGTGGAAGGCGCGCTTACCGGTTTTATGGGCGGCGCTGTAATGAAATTTATATTGCTCACGGGCACTGTCGTAGGCATAGCCGCGGCGATTGTTCGACAAACAATGGTTCCATTGATGGCTGTACTTATGCTGGGAGGGGCGACGACGGTATTGCCTATGTTGAGTTCGGTGTCTCCCTCACACGACTCTCAAGCCACACGCTCGCCGAGTCCCAGGGAACAGTTTGAAATCGCCATCAGGGAGCAAGACTCTGCAACCTTGCGAACTTTCCTGACCGGTAATTCACCAGCTGTCACCTATCTCAAGGCGCAGTTGGCCATCAAGGACGGAACCCTCAACTTACCCTCGGTTGGTGAGACCGCTAAAGCCATTGCCTCGGATAATTTAGGTTTCGTGCCGAATAGTCAGGTGGCCTATGCGATCGAGAGTGCAGCTGAGGTGAAGCTCTTTTCGGGACCATCCAAAGCGTACGCTGACCCCGCGAATGCGAAGGCTGAGTTGTTTGCTTCGTTGTCCCACTGGGTTGGCCTCGGTGCGTTGATGTTCGGTTTGCCGGGTATTGCAGTGCTACTGTTGCATATCGCCATTCAGCGCCGTATCCGCCGAATCGGTCGATTGAGCGTCTACCTGCTTGGTAATTGAACCCAAACACGCTTGGCTCATGGCCCGCAATCTGTAGGATCCGTCGGGCGCGAGCCAAGGCGTTGTTAGGGTGGTAATCTTTCGCCCGGCTTGGTTTGTTGCCGGCCGGGTTTTGCTTTCTTCATGTCCTGTCGTGCTCTCATTTTCGCAAGGCCAAACGCTTGAACGACCAACTGCATGTTTCAGCAGATGCACCAATGCCACCTGAAAGGGAACCCCCTTGTTCAGTCGAAGCTGAGCAGGCGATTATTGGCGGGCTGCTCCTGGACAATAGTGCGTGGAGCAGGGTTTCAGATCTGGTAAGGGAAAATGACTTTTACCGCGACGATCACCGGCTGATCTTCAAAGCCATCACTAAGCTGGCTGACAATGGCCGCGCCTTTGATGTGGTGACCCTCCAGGACGTGCTCGCCACTGAGGGTGAGCTCGAAGACGCGGGCGGCCCGGGGTACTTGTCTGAACTGTTTCAGAACACCCCCTCTGTCGCCAACATTTCCGCCTATGCCCGCATTGTCAGCGAGCGTGCGAGCCTGCGTCATATCGTAGGCATCAGCGACACCATTCAGAAGAAGGCTCTGCACCCGAGCGGCAAGGCCGCTGATGAGTTGGTACACGAAGCGGAGCAGCTGATCCTTTCGGTGGCCAGCAACCGGCCGAAGGCGGGTGGTCCGGTCGAGTTGAATCAGCTGCTGAGCCAGGCGGTCAGCAAGATCGAAGCCTTGCAGGAGTCGGGCGGTGAAGCCGGCGGCCTGTCTACCAGCTTTCACGATCTGGATAAGAAGCTCAATTACCTGCGGCCGGCGGATTTGATCATCGTCGCCGGCCGCCCCTCCATGGGCAAAACGACCTTTGCCATGAACCTGGTCGAGAACGCCGTATTGCGCTCGGACAAGGTGGTCCTGGTCTACTCCCTAGAGATGCCCGGTGAAGCCTTGATCTCGCGGATGCTTTCCTCGGTCGGCAGCATTGACCACACCCGGGTCCGGTCCGGGCAACTTCTGGCAGACGACTGGCCGAAACTGACCCGCGCCGCCAACCTGATCAACCAAGATGGCCGGTTTTTCATCGACGATACCGCCGGGCTGAGTCCCTCGGAAATGCGCTTCCGAACCCGCCGGGTGCAACGCGCCCATGGTGAGATCGGCCTGATCATGGTCGATTATTTGCAGCTCATGCAGATCCCGGGTTCAAGCGGGAAAAACCGTAGCAACGAGATTTCCGAGATCTCCCGATCGCTCAAGGCGCTCGCCAAAGAATTCAACTGCCCGGTAGTTGCCTTGTCGCAGCTGAACCGTAGCGTCGAGCAGAGAGCCAACAAACGGCCGGTGAACTCCGACTTGCGGGAGTCCGGGGCTATTGAACAAGACGCCGACGTGATCCTGTTCGCCTACCGCGACGAGGTATACCACCCTGATTCGAAGTTTCAGGGAACTGCTGAGATCATCATTGGCAAGCAGCGTGAGGGCCCGGTCGGGTTTGTCCGCCTTGGATTTGTTGGCCGCTTCACGCGGTTTGAGAACCTGGTGCCGGGCACTCACGATTTTACTGATGAAGAAATGGGCGTCGAGCAGATCGATCCCAACCCACGGCTTGGCCGGCTTGGCGCCCAACAGCTCGCTACAGCTGTGAAAGCGAAAAAAGAAGGCTCGCGCCCACCTACCCGTAGAGGCGGGCCTCGACGCCCTCCGTAGGGCGCTGGTGCTGGTCCCATATTCCCATCCCTCGCGCCCCCGGCTTTTGTCGGTACAACAAGATGGTTTTCCAAATGAATGACATCTCTAATCCCGAGCAATACGATCTGCAAACCGCTTCGTTGAAGGTGCCACCGCATTCCATCGAAGCCGAACAGGCCGTTCTCGGTGGCCTGATGCTGGACAACAACGCCTGGGAGCGCGTGCTCGATCAAGTATCCGACGGCGATTTCTATCGACATGACCACCGTCTGATTTTCCGGGCGATCGCCAAGCTGGCCGACCAAAATTCGCCGATCGACGTCGTGACCCTGTCCGAGCAATTGGACAAGGAAGGTCAGACCTCACAAGTGGGCGGCCTCGGTTACCTGGGTGAACTCGCGAAAAACACGCCATCGGTCGCCAACATCAAGGCCTATGCGCAGATCGTTCGGGAGCGGGCCACCTTGCGTCAGTTGATCGGCATCAGCACCGAAATCGCCGACAGCGCCTTCAACCCAGAAGGCCGTACCGCCGCCGAGATTCTTGACGAGGCCGAGCGACAAATCTTCCAGATCGCCGAGGCACGGCCGAAAACCGGTGGCCCGGTAGGGGTGAATGACCTGCTGACCAAGGCCATCGACCGCATCGACACCCTGTTCAACACCGACAACGCCATTACCGGCCTGTCCACCGGCTACACCGACCTCGACGAGAAGACC
>LNAP01001245.1_pt1 | contig 27426 bp, 26 predicted proteins | sample 602601 | NCBI WGS metagenome assembly LNAP01 (sample SAMN02440304, study PRJNA202911) | soil metagenome | biome: Subtropical and temperate rainforests or woodlands; isolation source: soil samples (1 kg each in a 20% v/v slurry with milli Q water) were... ... | reverse complement strand
CGCGCCGGCACCTGTTGCCGCCCGTCCAGCGCCGCCGCCGCAACCGGCTGTGGAACTGCCCCATGTGCCGCGGCCGCTGGCGCCCAATGAAGAACGCGTGCCGATGTCGCGGCTGCGCCGGCGTATCGCCGAACGCCTGAAGCAGGCGCAGAACAATGCCGCGATGCTCACCACCTTCAACGAGGTGGATATGGGTGCCGTCATGGCCTTGCGGGAAAAATACAAGGAAGGCTTCGAGAAACGCCATAAGGTCAAGCTCGGCTTCATGGGCTTCTTCGTCCGCGCGGCGATCCAGGCGCTGAAGGAAGTCCCCGCGGTCAATGGCGAGATCGACGGCCCGGATATCATCTTCAAGAATCACTATGATATCGGCGTCGCGGTCGGCACCGAACAGGGCCTGGTCGTGCCGGTGGTGCGCGACGCCGACAAGATGAGCCTGGCGGAGATCGAAGCGCGTATCGCGGAACTCGGCCGCCGCGCCCGCGACGGCAAGCTCGCCATCGAGGAATTGATGGGCGGTACCTTCACCATCTCCAATGGCGGCGTCTATGGCTCGCTGATGTCGACGCCGATCCTCAATCCGCCGCAATCCGGCATCCTCGGCATGCACAAGATCCAGCAGCGGCCCATGGTGGTCGATGGCAAGATCGAAGCGCGGCCGATGATGTATCTGGCGCTCAGCTACGATCATCGCATCATCGATGGCCGCGAGGCCGTGACATTCCTGGTCCGCCTCAAGGACTGCCTGGAAGATCCGCAGCGTCTGCTTCTGGAGGTCTGAGGAACAGGTATGTCGGGTCCCGGGAACGCGGCGGCGAAGCCTCGGCGCGGCGCCGTCAAGAAGGTGCCACGCCGTGTCGCAACGGCGGCGAAAGCGATTAAGCCGCGCAACATCGCCTATTACAATCAGTCGACGGGTTTTACCTGTGGTCCCTCATCGCTGATGATGGCGATGAATGAGCTCGATCCCAAGATCCGGATCGCCCGGGCGCTTGAGCTGCAATTGTGGCGCGAAGCGACCACGATTTTCATGGGCAAGGGACATGGCGGCAGCGGTGCGCTGGGCCTCGCTCTGGCGGCGAAGCGTCGCGGTTTCAATGCCGAAGTCTGGATGAATCGCGGCGGGGTCTTCCTTGCCGACCGGCTCGACGACAAGGACCGGATCGCCGTCATGCGCCTGCTGCAGCAGGCGGATCTGGCGGAAGCCAGGCGCCTGCGCGTGCCGGTACATCGCGGCGCGCTGTCGATCGCCGAATTACGCGCGGCCATGGCCAAGGGTGCCATTCCCATCGTGCTGGTATCGACCAATCTCTTCCACGGCGACGACACGCCGCATTGGGTGGTGGTCAGCCATATCGACGATCATGAAATCCGCGTCAACGATCCCTGGATCTCGCGGGAGCAGGGCCAGACACCGCGCCAGCAAACGGGGCGGGTCGTCAGCCATGCCGATTTCAACCGCATGTCGGTCTATGGGCCGAAGAAAGAACGTTCGACGGTTCTCATCCGCCGCGGCTGAGGTCGTGTGCGGGAGAGCATGCTTATAAGGAGCCGGAAATGGCGGAAGACAGTTTCGACGTGGTGGTGATCGGCGGTGGGCCGGGCGGTTATGTCTGCGCCATCAAGGCAGCCCAGCTCGGCCTCAAGACTGCCTGTATCGAAAAGCGCGGCGCGCTCGGCGGTACCTGCCTCAATGTCGGCTGCATCCCGTCCAAGGCCTTGCTGAGTTCCTCGCACAAATTCGAAGAAGCCGGCCATACTTTCGCCGGCCAGGGCATCAAGGTTGGCAAGCTCGAGCTTGATCTCGCCACCATGATGGAGCGCAAGACCAAGGTGGTCGGCGATCTCACCAAGGGCGTCGAATTCCTCTTCAAGAAGAACAAGGTCACCTATCTGAAGGGCGCCGGCAAACTGCTCGGCGGCGGCAAGGTCGCGGTCGAGGGCGAGGTCAACCAGACGGTCTCCGCCAAACATATCATCATCGCCACCGGCTCCGACGTGACACCGCTGCCCGGTGCCACCATCGACGAGAAGCAGATCGTTTCCTCGACCGGTGCGCTGGCCCTGGAAAAGGTACCCGACCATCTCATCGTCATCGGCGGCGGCGTGATCGGCCTGGAATTGGGATCGGTCTGGCGCCGCCTGGGCGCGAAAGTGACGGTGGTCGAATTCCTCGACCGGATCGTGCCCACCATCGATACCGAGATCGGCAAGCAGTTCCAGCGCATCCTCACCAAGCAAGGCATCGCCTTCAAACTCAGCACCAAGGTGACGGGCGCCAAGACGACCAAGGGCAAGGTGACTCTGACTTTGGAACCCGCGCAAGGCGGCGACAAGGAAGAGATCGTCGGCGATGTCGTTCTGGTCTCGATCGGCCGCAAACCCTATACCGAGGGCCTGGGCCTCGAGACCGCCGGCGTCGAGCTGGATCAGAAAGGCCGCATCAAGACCGATGGGCATTATCAGACCAATGTGCCGGGCATCTATGCGATCGGCGATGTGATCGACGGTCCGATGCTGGCGCACAAAGCGGAAGAAGAGGGCGTCGCTATCGCGGAAATTCTGGCCGGCCAGGCCGGGCATGTGAATTACGAGACCGTGCCGAATATCGTCTATACTTGGCCGGAACTGGCGACCGTCGGCAAGACCGAGGATGAGCTCAAAGCCGCCAATATCGCCTACAAGGTCGGCAAGTTTCCCTTCACGGCCAATTCGCGCGCCAAGACATCGGGCGATACCGACGGCCTCGTGAAGCTGATCGCCGATGCCAGGACCGACCGCCTGCTGGGCGCCCATATCCTGGGTCCGGATGCCGGCACCATGATCCATGAATGCGTCATGGCGATGGAATTCCAGGGCTCGGCCGAAGATGTGGCGCGCGCTTTCCACGGCCATCCGACGGTGAACGAAGCAATCAAGGAAGCGGCCCTGGCGATCAGCAGCCAAGCCATTCATATGTGAGATGGCCAGTCACTGTTGCAACCCCACTTTAGTGGGGCGGTCGTGATCGCTTATGCCAATTAATCTAAGGCCCAGTCAGGCCGATATTAATTTCGAAGCTATGGAGGAGAAAGGCCATTGCCTTGGCCGATCCCTGACGGATCTGTAAAGACGGATAACCACACTTGCCCAAGGTTAGGGACATTAATTGCCGGGCGGCCCGTCGTCTCTGAGTGGAAAAATCCGCTTGGGGAGGATATAGTGCAACAGTGCCTCTGTGCCGAAGTAATCCTGTTTGAAGCTGGAAACCACTCTCTTTCAACAGCGATAAAAATTTAGTCGTGCGGGTCGAAAAGTAGGTCTCTCGCTTGCAGATGCCCTGCTCCAGCCAAACCTGGACTGATCCGATTAAGGGCCGCTTTTCCTCAGCTTTCTCAGGGGCTTGAAAGGCGGCCCTTCCTATTTTCATGGCCCCGCCGCCGGTCGGCATCTCAGCGGGGCTCAGCACCCTCCTAGTCATGGGCACCTCCTTGTTCGAGACAAATCTCGACCAAAAAGACCTCGATGTCAAAACATTTCTCCGAACATATAAAGAAAAGTTCTTGTCGATAAGTTCGGGGCATGCTAGAAGCTCACATCGGAGGTGAGCTATGGCTGACATTAATGTAAAAGCCGGCCCGGAGGCGCCTAAGCCCGAGGCGCCCAAGGCAGACAAGAAGGCTCGAGAGGGTCGTAGCCCCGCATTTCCTTTTGTTGATCTTAAGACGGCGCTGGAGCGCGCAGAGCAATTCCGAGCGGCAGAAGGGAAACACCTTGCCCCTGTTTCGTCGGCAATGAAGGCTTGGGGCCTCGGCGAGAAAACTGGCTCCGGCCGCCGCACAGTGGCTGCAATGGGCCATTTTGGCCTCTTTGACGAAGAGGGTGCGGCAGATGCTCGGAAGGTTAAGCTCTCGGAGCTCGCACTTAATATTCTTTTGGATAAAAGAGAAGATTCGGCGGAGCGCGTCGAGCTAATACAAAAGTCGGCGATGAACCCACCGATTCATAAAGAACTGTGGGAAAAATGGGGCGCAGAGTTGCCTTCCGATGCAACATTTGAAACGTATCTTGTGCGCGATCGGGGGTTTAGTAGCGGTGGCGCGCAAGATCTAATGTTTGAGTATAAGAGCACTTTGGAGTTCGCTGGCCTAGATAAGTCTGTTAAAAAGTCCTCTGACAAGGATGGAAAAGATCCGATCCTTAATTTGGTAGTCAATCCTAAAGTTGGCGATCTGATTCAGATTGAGATTGGCGGAGCGCTACAACTTCCTAAGCCGGCCCGTGTTCGAGCGATTCAGGACTATGAAGGTCAGAAGTGGGTTTTTATCGAGGGGAGCGACACAGGCGTCCCGCTCGAGCAAGTGCGCATTGAACACAGTGGCCAGCCCTTTACTCCTCCGCCGAAGCTACCGGAGACAATCGCATCGCTTAAGCCGGGTATGAAGGAAGAAAAGAATTCTCTTGATGAAGGCGAGGCAATTTTGATCTGGCCGGAGAATCTATCCGCAGAGAGCGTAAAAGATCTTGAATATTGGCTGGAAGGTATTTTGAAGAAAGCAAAGCGACGGGCCGGTATTTTATGATTCCGCCAAAACCGGTCACCCCCCGCTCGATAGATCGATCTCACGCTTCAGGCGTTCAGGATCGCCCGGGCATGGGCGTAATAGACTTGGCGGGCATCGAAACCGTTTAGGCCGCCATTGATCTTCCGGGTGACGGCTTCAAGATCGCCATCATCGGCAAGCTTGTTCAATTGCCGTTCCCGCCAGAACCAGGCAGCCGATTGCGCGGCAAATTCGGCCATTTCCAGCATGGCGGGGCTGGCAACCAGATCGATGTTCAGGACCTTGGCGCAATTGGCATAGTTCTTTTTGCCGGTCAATTGGATCAGGCCGCGTCCGCGATAGCGCCAGCCGTCACCGCTGGCTTCATCGCCATTGCCCAATCGGCCGGCATAGACACGATTGGCGATGCGCTCCGGCTGGCGCTCATAGGTGGCGGCCGTCTGAGCGGTGAAATATTTGCCGAAGATCTTTTTAAGGCCCGCAGCCGAATAGTTCAGGTTTTCGACCAGATGGCGGATCTCGCCTGATTCATGAGCGATCTGGGCCAGGAACATGGCCTCGCGCAGCGGCGTGTTGATCTCCACATGGAACATGGCGGCGTTCAAGGGGCCGGTGAATTCCTCGGCCCGTGTGGTCAGCGGCATCAGCGCTTTGAGTTGAGCAGCGGTAACCGGCATGACGCCCTCCAGTGAAGGAGTACATCTGCCGATTGTGCATTATGGACAAGTTCCTCGCAAGCAGATCGCCGCGCCTCGGTACCTATTCCGCCGCCTCCGGCAAGCCGACATGCGGCAGGCGCGAACGATATTCGAGATCGTCCAGCACCAGATGATTGCGCATATAGCTCGTGCTCGCATCCCGCGACGGTTGAAAATCCCAGGATGTATGCTTGCCATAAGACAATGATTGGTAGACCATGTGGCGGCGCTGCTGGCTCGCCAGAACCTGGGCATGCAGGGCCGGGACGTCCCAGCGCCGCGCGGCGTCGGCGCGGAAATCGGCGAGCAGCTGGGCATGGGCCGGGCTGGCGGCCAGATCGTTTTTCTCCAGCGGATCCTTGGACAGATCGAAGAGCTGATCCGGATCCGGTGTCGAACAGACATATTTCCAGGTGCCGCGCCGGATCATCAGCAGCGGCGCGATGGCGCCTTCACCACAATATTCACCGATCACTTCGTCATGCCCGCCGGTCCGGTTCAGATGCGGCAAGAGCGAGCGGCCATCGATCGGCGCAGCAGCTGAGAAGGCGGCGCCATCCGCGGCGATCTCGGCCAGGGTCGGCAGCAGGTCGATCGAGGAGACCGAGGCGGCGACGCGCCCGCTCTGGAACAGTCCCGGCGCCGAGACGATGAGCGGAATGCGGCAGGCATCCTGGAACCAGTTCATCTTGTACCACAGACCGCGTTCGCCCAGCATGTCGCCGTGATCGGCGGTGAAGACGATGACCGTATTCTGATCGAGCCCGGTTTCCTTCAGGGCCTGCATCAGCTGCCCGACCTGCTGGTCGATATAGCTGATATTGGCGAAATAAGCGTGCCGGGCGCGGCGCACATGTTCGTCGCGGATCACATAGGCTTCCATGTCAGAGACATGGCGCAGCCGCGCCGAATGCGGATCGAGCGGTACATCCTCGCGCCGCACCTGCGGCAGCGGGATATCGTCTTCGCGGTAGAGATCCATCAATTGGGGCTGGGCGGCATAGGGGTCGTGCGGATGGGTCCAGGAAACCGTCAGGCAGAAGGGCCGTTCGTCCGCACTGCGGGCCACATCATAGATATGGCGGCGCGCCGTATAGGTGACTTCGTCGTCGAAATCGAGCTGGTTCGAGCGCACGGCGGGGCCGGCCTGCAGGACCGAGAGCATATTATGATACCAGCTCGGCCGCACATCGAAATGCCGCCAATCCGGTGTCCAGCCGTAATCCGCCGGATAGATATCCGTCGTCAGGCGCTCCTCGAAACCATGCAATTGGTCGGGGCCGCAGAAATGCATCTTGCCGGTCAGCGTGGTGCGGTAACCCGCGGCACGCAGATAATGCGCGAAGGTGGGTACATCGCTGCTGAAATCGGCGGCATTGTCGAAGGCGCCGATCCGCTTCGGCAAGGCGCCGGCCATCATGGTGAAGCGCGATGGGGCGCAAAGCGGGGCATTGGTATAGAAGCTGTCGAAGACCACACCCCGATCGGCCAGCGCCGTCAGATGCGGCGCCTGCACAACTTGATGGCCATAGGCGGGCAGATAGCTGGCGGCCAGCTGATCGGCCATGAGGAAGAGAATGTTGAGTTTACGCTTCGCCATGGCGGCCTGCCTCCGACTTATGCTTTGGTGCGGCTCAGCTATTTAACCTTCTAATAACCAAAACCACGACTTTTCCACGATAAGGGCTTATTTTATGCCTGTCCTCTCACGGTCGGAACGCGGCTTATCGATATGACTGATATAAGTAAATCAAATGATACGACACGGCTCCCGCCGCTGGCAACCTTGCCTGCTTTCGAGGCGGCGGCGCGCTTCGGCAGCTTCAGCAGGGCAGCCCAGCATCTCGGCTCGTCGCAGCCGGCGATCAGCCAGCAGATCCGCCAATTGGAAGCCGCCGTGGGGCAGAAGCTGTTTCAGCGCAAGCCTCTGGGGGTGGGGCTCACGCCCGCCGGCGAAGAATTGCTGCAGGCTGTCCGGACGGGCTTTACCGCCTTGCGCCAGGCCATGGCAAACCTGCGCCAGCCAATGCATCGCGCGGAGCTGACCGTCGCCACGGATTTCGCTTTTGCCGCCTATTGGCTGCTGCCCCGTCTGGCAGTGTTTAAACATCGCATGCCGGAGGTGGATGTGCGCATTCTGACTGCGCAGCATGTCGACGATCTCGGCGGTGCTGCTGCCGATGTCGCTGTCCTGTTCGGCAAAGGCCCGGCGCATCGCGGCACCGCTTCTCATCCCGGCCGCAAAATGCATCCGCTATTTGCCGAGACCGTCTATCCGGTCTGTGCGCCGGCTTATCCACGGGGTTCGAGGCAAGGCCGGCCGGATTGGCTGGCAGAGGCAACGCTGCTCAATCTCGATGATATGGCCGGCTATCCGCAAAACCTGCCAGCAGCGTCAAATCGCCGCGCCGAGCGTTGGTTCAACTGGGGGGATTGGCTACAGGATGCCGACGTCACCAAGCCGATGCGCGGTCCGCAATTGCATTTCAACAATTATACCTTGGTGCTGCAGGCCGCCATTGCCGGCCAGGGAATCGCCCTCGGCTGGGCACCGCTGGTGGAACCGCTGATTGCGTCAGGCCAGTTGCAGCAGGCACATCGTCACGTTTGCCGATCATCGCGCGGCTATTTCCTGTCGCGCACCGACCGCCATCAGACATCGCCGGTGGTCGATGACTTCGTCGCCTGGCTGCAAGCCGAGGCGAATGCCTGATCGCCGATCTCAGCCGACCGGCATTTCCATCCAGTCCAGCTCCTCGATGGTCATGGCGCCGAGGCGGTTATAGAACTCATAGGCCGCACGATTGGGCTTGAAGATTGCCCAGATCAGGCGTCTGGCTCGGCGCCGCCCGGCATGTTCCGCCGCTGCAGCCATCAACCGCCGGCCAATGCCGAGGCCGCGGCATTCTGGTTCCGTCCAAAGATCGATCAGCATCAATTCGCGCATGCCGAGATCGACATTGTAGCTGGGGCAATGCAGCAGGTAGCCGGCCGGCCGCGTATTCAGCTCCGCGATCAAGCCGCCGAAGGCCGGATCTGGTCCAAAGCCATCCGCCAGGTAACGCTGGCGATCGAAGCAATAGGGATCGGTATCACCAAGCGATCGCAGATAGAGGTTGAAACGGCGTGACATGCGGCAAATATCATCCGCATCAGTCGGCTCGATCGGCCGTATAGTAATTCCACTGGGCGGTTCACTTTTCATCGGGCCGCTTCTTCTCCAAGTTGTATCCACCAACATCCCCGTTGCCGGGTGCCAGTTATCTATCAGGTCATGTGATCAGCCTTGTTCTTATCCTGTAAGCTAGCTGCGATAGTTTTCCGGCTCTACCCTTCGTCTGACAGCAATGGGGCTGAAATAAATGCCTCCCCTTGTCAGTCTCGTCATTTAGTCATCCCATTCATCTGAGGAGAATGTCCGTGTTCAAAAAGACAATTCTTGCGGCCATTACCGTGACCGGATTGTTGACATTGCTGGGTTGTGATACGCCGCCGAGATCGGCGCAGCTCACCCAGGCGCTGCAGTCGCAGCAAGACTTCGAATCCGTCGATCATCATCCCTATGGCCATGATCAGGTCCCATAACCCAATTATGTAGAGTAGCTTGCCGCTAACCCCCGAGGGGGCTATTTCAGTCCGGTCAGTTTCGTCAAGCTGAAAGAGGCGGCATGAAGCAACGCACCATATGGGGTACCGCCCTTGGCCTCTGCGGGCTGGTGCTGATCTTCGCTACCAACGATCTCTCGCCGGTGTTTCAGACTTTCGCCTTGGCGGGCTGGGGTCTGGTCTGGATCCTCCCCTGGCGCGCTGTCTCGATTGTTACCGATGCGGCCGGTTGGCAGTGCCTGTTTCGTCCCGGCGAGCGCCCACATCTTTTGCAGCTAGCACGGGCGCGCTGGATCGCCGAAGCGGTCAATCACTTGCTGCCGGTCATGCAGGTCGGCGGTGATCTGGTGCGGGCGCGGCTGGCCTATAAGGCCGCCCTGCAAGGCGGCATACCGGTTCAGGGCGTCGCCATCGCCGCGACGTTGGTGGTCGATGTCACGGCGGCGCTGACGGCTCAGACCCTGTATATTTTAGGAGGATTTGGCCAGTTTTGGCATCGCGGCTTCCTGACGACAGGTGAAACGGCGCTTGCTGTTTCACTGACCCTGCTGCCGCTGGCAGCGCTTCTGGTCGCACAACGCCATGCCGTCCTGACCAACGCGGCAAGCCACTTGCCAAAAGCGGGGCTCCGGCGGTTCCTTCAATCGATCGGTGCCGCGGGGATCGAACTGGCTGATCAGCTCAAAGACCTGCATCAGCGACGGCGGGCGATCGCGCTTGATATCCTCTGGCATGCGGTCGGGACGGCTTTTCGCGTCGGCGAAACCTGGTGCGCCCTCTGGCTGTTCGGTCATCCCGTCTCCATCGGTGATGCCATGCTGATCAATATCATGACCGGTGTTGCGCGCGGTCTTGCCTTCCTCATTCCCGGCGGGCTTGGTGTGCAGGAAGGCGGCATTCTGCTGATCTGCCACCTTGTCGGCGTCGAACCGCAATATGCTCTTGCCCTGGCGCTGATCAAACGCGGCCGGGATCTGGTATTCGGCCTGCCGGCGCTGGCGACCTGGCTGGCGCTCGAGCGGGATTTTCTGTTTCCCAAAGTGCAGCAGGCGCCGTCCGTCTAGCGTCTTTCGGCGGCTGTCCCTACCGGGCCTTGGCCCTGGGATGCGCGGCGTTGTAGACCGACATCAATTGCGCCGCGTCGACCTCGGTATAACGCTGCGTGGTCGATAGCGAAGCATGGCCGAGCAATTCCTGAATGGCCCTGAGATCGCCACCACCCGCCAGAAGATGTGTTGCAAAGGAATGCCGCAAGGCGTGCGGTGTTGCGGTTTCCGGCAGGCCGAGAGCGGCGCGCAGTTTCTGCATCGCCATCTGAATCAGCCGCGGGCTGAGCTGACCGCCGCGGGCGCCGAGAAACAGCGGATCCGTCGGACCGCCGCCATAGGGGCAGGCTGCCAGATAATCATGGATGGCGCCGATGACGACGGGCAGGATCGGCACCACGCGTTCCTTGTTGCCCTTGCCGAGCACGCGGAGCAAAGCTGTATTGCCATCCCGATTTGGGATGGCGCTGCGTGTGAGATTCAGGGCTTCGCTGATGCGCAACCCGCAGCCATAGAGCAAAGTCAGAACGGCGATATCGCGCTTGCCGATCCAGCCTTCATCTTGCAACTCGCCGACATCGGCGATCGCATCGGCGGCTTCGTCGATCGTCAGCGGTTTCGGCAGGCTGTGCGGCAGTTTCGGGCTGCGCAAGGCGGTCAGGCCGGTACTGTCGATCAGGCCGCGTCTGGCGATGAGGCGATAGAAGCTCTTGATGGCGCTGAGTGCCCGTGCTGTTGATGTCGCCTGCAGGCCGCGCATCGTGCGGGATGCCATCCAGGCGCGGAAATCCGCTTTGGCGACCGCTGCGATTTGCGGGAGATCGGGCTCGGCGCCGAAATGCGTCGTGAGGAAGCCGAAGAAATCGGCAAGATCGCGATAATAGGCTTCCACGGTGAGATCAGCGGCGCGTCGTTCGTCGCGGAGCCAGATGATCCAGCTGGCGACGGCTTGCTTCAGATCGGCGGCGACGGCAAGGCCCGCCGCCGGTTCGGCCGCGTCCTGCTTCTGCGTCGCTTTCTGCCTCACGGGCGCGGCAGATCCAGCCATGTGCGAATGCCGTATTCGATGATCTTGCCGAGGAAGCTCAACAGTTCGGTCGCCTGACCGGCATGGAAATAGCCCGGATGGCGGGTGCCGAAGGCAATCAGGCCATGGGGCGCTGCCGGACTGATGCTCAAGCGCAGCAAGGCATCCGACCTGACCAGATCCGAACAGCCGCCGAAGATTTCCGGATCGCCATCGACATCGTCGCGCAACAGGATGTCATGAGTCTTGCCCATGATGCGATCGACGGCGCCGCGTTCCAGAATCTGCACCCCGTCGACCACCTTGCGGCTGAGCGTGAGATCGGTCATTTCGATGCAGAGATTGACCACATCGACATCCAGCATCAGCACCAGATCGCCGGTCACGATCTCGATGAACTGTTCGAAACTCTCGGCTTCGAGAAGACCGAGGGCGGCGATGTGGATGCGATCCTGGGTGTTCAGGTTGTCGCGGCTGTTGGCGATGATTTCATCCTGGTCGGCGCGCAGCCGCGCCACGTCGCGCCGCAACTTTTCCACCATTGCCTGCTGCAGATCGACGACGGCGGGGCCTTGGTGGCGTGCCGGCGCTTGCTGCAGATCCAGCAGCTCGGGATGCCGCAGCAGGAAATCGGGATGCCGCCGCAAATAGGCGATCACCTGCGCCGCCGTCGGCAGAGCGGCGCTGCCCTTCTTGCTGGAACCTTGGTCGGCCGCAGCCGGATCGCCTTTATCTACCATCTGTACAATACCATGTCGCAGAGCCTGCCATCTGCCGAATTCAGGAGTGGCGTTGAGTGATGACGGCTGGCATGGCGCTCAGCTAAAGTGCCATCTTGCAACAGCCGCCGGAGACTGGGTAAGCCTGCGGAGAGCTGCAGTCGAATCAGTCGGAAGCCGAGTCTAACCTATGCCGATGCAAACCGCCAGTTCATCCCCCGCTCCTGTGTTCAAGGCTCGTATCCTGTGAACGACCGGCCTGCAGCTTGCCGCCGAAGACCGATGGCACGGATATTTCCGTGATGGCCGGCGCGCAGGCGAAGGGTCCCTTCCTCGAAAACGAGGCGGCAGTGCCGGAGACGACGCCGGAGCTCTTTGGCGGCAAGCGCATCGGTGTCCTGCTGCCTTTGCCCCTGGGCGGGCCTGCCGGTGGCGTTTATGACTATCGCTGCTCGGCGGATCTTGCTTTGCAGCCGGGCGATTTCGTTGAGGTGCCGCTCGGCCGGCGCAGCCTGATCGGGGTCGTGTGGAATAGCGGTGCCGGCGATATTGCGGCGGAGCGGCTGAAAGATGTGATCGCCCGCATCGACCTGCCGCCCTTTCCCGAAATATCGCGCCGCTTCATCGACTGGGTAGCCGGCTATTGCATGTCGGCGCCGGGTGCGGTGTTGCGCATGGCGATGAGTGTGACCGATGCCTTTGAACCGCCGCGCAGCGTGAAGGCTTGGCGCGCCGTTTCGATGATCGCTGCCGAGCGGAAGAAATTCAGCCCGCAGCGCCAGCGCGTCCTGGACGTCTTGCAGGATCACGCGCTGCTGCAGAGCACCGAATTGGCGCGCCAGGCCGCCGTCAGTCCGGGCGTCATCCGCCAGATGGCGGAAAGCGGCCTGATCGAAGCTGTCGCCGTCCCCTTGACGCCGCCTTATGGTCAACCTGACGCGCTGCGGCAGGGGCCGGCGCTCTCGCCCGAGCAGCGTCATGCGGCTGACATATTGACCGCGACATTGCGCGCCGGCGGCTATGGCGCGATGCTGCTCGACGGTGTCACCGGCTCGGGCAAGACCGAGGTTTATTTCGAGGCGATCGCAACCTGCCTTGCGCAAGGGAAGCAGGCGCTCGTCCTGCTGCCGGAAATCGCACTCGGGGCGCAATGGCTGCAACGGTTTGAAAAGCGTTTCGGTGCCTTGCCCGCACAATGGCATTCCGAACTGACCGGCTTGGAGCGTCGCCTGACCTGGCGCGCGGTGCTGCAGGGCGATGCCAAGGTCGTGGTCGGCGCACGCTCGGCCTTGTTCCTGCCGTACCACGATCTGGGCCTCATCATCGTCGACGAGGAACATGAGGCGGCCTTCAAGCAGGAAGACGGCGTCGTCTATCAGGCTCGCGACATGGCCGTGGTCAGGGCGCATCTCGGCCAGATTCCCGTTGTGCTCGCTTCCGCAACGCCGTCGCTGGAAAGCCTGGTCAATGTGGAGAGCGGCAAGTATCAGGCCCTCCAACTACCCGATCGCCATGGCGGCGCGCAATTGCCCTCGATGCATCTTATCGACCTGCGGCGCGACAAGCCGGCGCGCGGCAGCTGGCTGTCGCCGACTTTGTTGGCGGCGTTGGATCAGGCCCTGGCCGCCGGCGAACAGGCCTTGCTGTTTCTCAATCGGCGCGGCTATGCACCATTGACGCTGTGCCGCGATTGCGGTCATCGCCTGCAATGCCCCCATTGCACCGCCTGGCTGGTCGAACACCGCTTTCATCAACGCCTGCAATGCCATCATTGCGGCTTCGCGACACAGATGCCGAGCAGTTGTCCCAAATGCGGCTCGACCGGCGGCTTCACCGCCTGCGGTCCCGGGGTCGAACGGTTGGCGGAAGAAGCCGCCTTACGGTTTCCCGATGCGCGGCGTCTCATCCTCACCAGCGATACGGTGACCGGACCTGCCAAGACCGCGGCGCTGATGCGCTCCATTCAGGAGCACGAGATCGATCTCATCATCGGCACCCAGATCATCGCCAAGGGACATCACTTCCCCAACCTCACCTTGGTCGGTGTGGTCGATGCCGATCTCGGTCTCAATGGCGGCGATCTGCGCGCTGCCGAACGCACATTTCAATTGTTGCATCAGGTCGCGGGCCGCGCCGGACGCGGCAGCAAACCGGGCCAAGTCTTCCTGCAGACATATGATCCGGACCGGCCGGTGATGCAGGCCTTGCTGCGGCACGACCGCGCCGGCTTCCTGGAGGTCGAAGCGGGCGATCGCGACATGGCCGGCATGCCGCCTTTCGGCCGCCTGGCGGCGGTGATCGTCGCCGGCAGCAACGAGGCGGCGGTGGATGAACTGGCGCGCGACCTCGCCCGCAATGCGCCGCGTATGGATGGGGTGACGATCCTGGGTCCGGCGCCGGCACCATTGGCGGTACTGCGCGGCCGGCATCGACGCCGTTTCCTGGTGAAATGCCGTCGCGACGTGGCACCGCAAACGGTGCTGCGGCGCTGGCTGCAGGGCAAGGGCCGCAAGGGCGATCCGGCGATCCAGGTCGATATCGATCCCTATAGTTTCCTATGATCCGAGAAACAGCACATGACCGATCAACCAGATGTCTCCGTCATCATTGCCGCCTATCGGGCGCAGGACTTCATCCGCACCGCAATCGACAGCGTGGTGGCGCAGGATCATGCCAGCTTTGAAATCCTGGTCGCCCCTGATGAACCGGCCGACTATCGTTTCCTCCTGGCGCACGATCCACGGATCCGGGTGCTGGAGCCGGTCGCCGCGCCGACCGGTCCGGCGCAGGCGCGCAATCGCGCCTTGCAGATCGCGAGAGGCCGCTTCGTCGCCTTGCTCGATGCCGATGACTATTGGTCCCCGTCTTATCTCTCGACTTTGCTGCCGCTGGCGGCGGTGCATGACGCTGCCTTCGGCCGGACGGTGATCGCCGATTGGCACGGGACGGAATTGCGGTCGGTGCCGGCGCGCCATCATCGCGCCATCATTGATTTTCCGACCTTCGCCACCGCTTACGGTTCGTTGCATGGCATCGCCCGCCGCGAGGCGACGCGTTCCTGGCAGGATCTGCTGGCAGAGGACGTTCTCTATGATCTAGAGAGTCTCGCTTTGGCAGGCGGCTCGGCGCCCTATATGGCGACGGCCATCTATACCCTCCGCGTCCGGTTGCAATCCTTCTCTCACAGTGAAGATTTCATCCGCGACATCGATGCGGGCTATGAGCGGCTGATCGGGCTCATTCAAAATGGGAAGACGGCAATACCACCGACTTTGCGCGAGCCTGCCAGCAATGTCTTTCGCGCCTGGCAGGCGATGAATGCGCGCTTTGCCGCGGCCTGGGCACAAGACGAAAAACTGGAATTCCACGCTTTCGTTGCCGGTTTGGCTTGACCCGATAAATCCTCTCCGTCAAATCCCCTCCGTCGCCCTGCATGCCGTTGCGGCGGCGGTATTGTTCCTGTATTGTTCTGGAAATCTTTCTAGCATTGCGGGAGTGATCCAATGAAACTGTATATCGGCCCTCTCAGTTTGTTTTCCCGCAAGGTGGAAATCGCCCTGCATGAAAAGGGCATTCCCTTCGACCGCGAAATCGTCGCCTTCACCCAGACGGCCGGCTATCAACCAAGGCATCCGGCGGTGCTGGCCGCCAATCCGAAGCGACAGGTGCCGGTGCTGGTCGACGGCGACCTCGCCTTGTTCGATTCGACGGTCATCCTCGAATATCTGGAAGACGCCTATCCGACGCCGCCCCTCTATCCGACCGAGGCAAGAGCCCGGGCGCGCTGCCGCCTGCTTGAACTGACCGCCGATGAGATCCTGTTTGCGCCGGTATCGCGCCTGCTTTACCGGACCGAGCCGCCCGATCCGTTGGCCGACCGCCAAGCCGCGCGGGAACTGGCCGGACAGGAAGCCGAAGTGGCGATCGGCCGACAGTTCACGGAACTCGACCAGCGGCTGCAGGGCCGGGACTATTTCTGCGGCGTCTTTTCTGCCGCCGATATCGCACTTTTCATGACCGTGCTTTTCACCCAGCGCCTCGGCGGTCCGCCGGTCGAAGCCCATCCGGCCCTGGCCGCCTGGTATCGCCGTATCGCTACCCGGCCGGCGGCGGCCAAGGCTGCCGCGGAAATTGCCGCTGCCGACCGCGAATTGTCACCAGCCTGACGCGCTAAGGTTCCTGACATCCCTCAGGGCCATTGCCCTTCTTGATGGTGAAGAAAGGATTACCGCCCGCCTGGGACGCCTCGTCGCAGGGCCAAGTATGGGCCCGGCGACGAGCCTGTCATTTTTGATCTTTACGATTATATTTCAATCTCTTAAGCCGTCCGTCGCGGTGCTGTTGCAGACCCTGACGGACTATGTTACACACCGCTCGCCTTTCGCGCCGCGGCAAGTGGCAGCGACGGGCTATGCGGGCATCTGTCTGAGGGGGCAGGTATCCGTTAAAAATTAAGCGATTTCAAATCGTTAATCCAACCAGGGACGGGGGCAGGAATTGGCAGCCCAGACAACTGAGCAAGGCGGGCTGGCGACGCGTTACGCCGCGGCGCTGTTCGATTTGGCCGACAGCCGGCATCAATTGGATGCCGTTGCCGGCGATCTCGCCGCTCTGGCGAAGATGGTCGCCGACAGCGCTGATCTGAAGCGCCTGATCAACAGTCCCGTTCTCAGCCGTGCCGAACAGGGCAAGGCGATGGCGGCAGTATTGCAGGCCGCTGGTTTCAGCGACCTTACCCAGAAATTCATTGGCCTCGTTGCCCAGAATCGCCGCTTGTTCGCGATCCCGGCAATGATCAAGGCCTACCAGAAGATGCTGGCCGACCGGCGTGGCGAGATGACCGCAGAGGTCACGGCCGCGCGGGCGCTGACCGATGCCCAGCAGGCCGCCGTCAGCGACGCGATCAAGCGCGTGGTCGGCGGCAAGGTTGCGATCGACGTCAAGGTCGATCCCAGTTTGCTCGGTGGCCTGATCGTCCGCATCGGCAGCCGCATGATCGATAGTTCGCTGAAAACCAAGCTGCAGAAACTGCAGTTCGCCATGAAAGGGGTTGGATAATGGAAATCCGCGCCGCCGAAATTTCCGCCATTCTCAAGCAACAGATTGAGAATTTCGGCAACGAGGCCGACGTCACTGAAGTCGGCCAGGTGTTGTCCGTCGGCGACGGTGTTGCTCGCGTCCACGGTCTGGATAATGTCCAGGCCGGTGAAATGGTCGAATTCCCCGGTGGCATCCGCGGCATGGCGCTGAACCTGGAAACCGACAATGTCGGTGTGGTGATCTTCGGCGACGACCGCGCGATCAAGGAAGGCGATACCGTCAAGCGTACCGGCACCATCGTCGACGTGCCGGTCGGCCGCGGCCTGCTCGGCCGCGTGGTCGACGGTCTTGGCAATCCGATCGACGGCAAGGGGCCGCTGGTCGATGTCGAGCGCAAGCGCGTCGAAGTGAAGGCCCCCGGCATCATCCCGCGCAAATCGGTGCATGAGCCGATGCAGACGGGCCTGAAGGCGATCGACAGCCTGGTGCCGATCGGACGCGGTCAGCGCGAGCTGATCATCGGCGATCGCCAGACCGGCAAGACGGCCGTCGCCCTCGATACGATTCTGAACCAGAAGACGATCAATGCCGCCGGCGACGAATCGAAGAAGCTCTATTGCATCTATGTCGCGATCGGCCAGAAGCGCTCGACCGTCGCTCAGTTCGTGAAGACGCTGGAAGACAATGGCGCGCTGGAATATTCGATCGTGGTCGCCGCCACGGCCTCGGAGCCGGCGCCGCTGCAGTTCCTGGCGCCCTATACCGGCTGCACCATGGGCGAGTTCTTCCGCGATAACGGCATGCATGCCGTGATCTTCTACGACGATCTCTCCAAGCAGGCCGTGGCCTATCGCCAGATGTCGCTGCTGCTGCGTCGTCCGCCGGGACGCGAAGCCTATCCGGGCGACGTCTTCTATCTGCATTCCCGTCTGCTGGAACGTGCCGCCAAGATGAACGACGCCAATGGCGCCGGTTCGCTGACGGCGCTGCCGGTCATCGAAACCCAGGCCGGCGACGTCTCCGCCTATATTCCGACCAACGTGATTTCCATCACCGACGGTCAGATCTTCCTCGAAACCGGCTTGTTCTATAAGGGCATCCGCCCCGCGATCAATGTCGGTCTGTCAGTCAGCCGCGTCGGCTCTGCCGCCCAGATCAAGGCGATGAAGCAGGTTGCCGGCAAGATCAAGCTGGAACTGGCGCAATACCGCGAAATGGCGGCCTTCGCGCAGTTCGCCTCGGATCTCGATGCGGCGACGCAGAAGCTGCTGGCCCGCGGTGCGCGCCTGACGGAGCTGCTGAAGCAGCCGCAATATCAGCCGATGCCGATCGAAGAGCAGGTGGTGGCGATTTTCGCCGGCGTCCGTGGGTTCCTCGATACGATCAACGTCAATGACATCAATCGTTTCGAGCATGCTTTGCTGGGTGAGATCAAGGCGAAGCATGGTGCCCTGCTGGATACCATCCGCAGCGAGCGCGAGCTTTCCAAGGCCACCGAGGACAAGCTGACCGAGATCATGACCAACTTCGTGAAGTCCTTCGCCTGAGCCGAAACGCATTCAGGCCAGGGACGGAACGTAACGAAGGCATTGGGAAGGGCGAGGGATGCCAAGCCTCAAGGATCTGAAGATCCGCATTAATAGTGTGAAGTCGACGCAGAAGATCACCTCCGCCATGAAGATGGTGGCGGCGGCGAAACTGCGCCGCGCACAGGAACAGGCGGAAGCTGCCCGTCCCTATGCGGAACGCATGGAACGCGTGCTGGGATCGCTCGCGGCATCGATGGCGGGGATCGACGGTGCGCCGGCTTTGCTGTCGGGTACCGGCAAGGACCAGGTGCATCTGGTGGTCGTGATGACCTCGGATCGCGGGTTGTGCGGCGGCTTCAATGGCACCATCGTGCGCGGTGCCAGAAAGCTCATCCGCGACCTGAAGCTGGCCGGCAAGACGGTGAAAATCTTCTGCATCGGCCGCAAGGGCCGCGATCAGATGCGCCGCGAATTCGCCAACGACATCATCGGCACGATCGAGGATGTGGGCAGGCCGCGCCTCAGCTTCGATGCCGCCGAGGCCGTTGCCTTGCGCATCCGGCACATGTTCGATGCTGGCGAATTCGATGTCTGCACGCTGATCTACAATAAGTTCAAATCCGCGATCAGCCAGATCGTCACGTTCCAGCAGCTGATCCCCTTCGCCGTCGGCGGCGCCGCCAATGAGAATGCGGATGCCCAGCTGGCGCAATACGAATACGAGCCCGATGAGGGCGCCATCCTGGCCGAATTGCTGCCGCGCAATATCGGGATGCAGGTCTATCGTGCGCTGCTGGAGAATGCCGCCAGCGAACAGGGTGCCCGCATGACCGCGATGGACAATGCGACCCGCAATGCGGGCGACATGATCAACAAGCTGACCATCAATTACAACCGGACACGTCAGGCCAATATCACCAAGGAGCTGATCGAGATCATCTCCGGTGCGGAAGCCGTGTGATAGAGGCCGCCGTTTAATTAAAAGACCACCGTCTCATTAAGACCTTGGGGTCAAAGGAGCTAACACCATGTCGAAGAATATCGTCGGCAAAATTACCCAGGTGACGGGTGCCGTCGTCGACGTGCAGTTCGACGGCGATCTGCCGTTGATTCTGAACGCGCTGCATGTACAGAACCAGGGCAAGCTGCTGGTGCTGGAAGTGGCGCAGCATCTCGGTGAAAGCACGGTGCGTGCGATCGCCATGGACTCGACCGACGGCCTGGTGCGCGGGACGGAAGCCGCCGATACCGGCGCGCCGATTTCCGTGCCCGTCGGTCCCGAGACGCTGGGGCGCATCATCAACGTGATCGGCGACCCGATCGACGAACGCGGCCCCGTCGGCAACAAGAAGACCCTGCCGATCCATCGCAGCGCGCCGGAATTCAGCGAGCAGTCGACCGAGGCCCAGGTGCTGATCACCGGCATCAAGGTCATCGATCTGCTGGCGCCTTATGCCAAGGGCGGCAAGATCGGCCTGTTCGGCGGTGCCGGTGTGGGCAAGACCGTCACCATCATGGAATTGATCAACAACGTCGCCAAGGCGCATGGCGGTTACTCGGTCTTCGCCGGCGTCGGCGAGCGTACCCGCGAAGGCAACGATCTCTATCACGAAATGATCGAATCGGGCGTCATCAAGCTTGATGGCCCGGGATCGAAATGCGCCCTGGTCTATGGTCAGATGAACGAACCGCCGGGAGCCCGCGCCCGCGTCGCTTTGAGCGGCCTGACCCTGGCGGAATATTTCCGCGATGAAGAAGGCCAGGACGTGCTGTTCTTCGTCGACAACATCTTCCGTTTCACCCAGGCGGGGTCGGAAGTGTCGGCGCTGCTTGGCCGTATCCCCTCGGCGGTGGGTTATCAGCCGACCCTCGCCACCGATATGGGCGCGCTGCAGGAACGCATCACCTCGACCAAGAAGGGCTCGATCACCTCGGTGCAGGCGATTTACGTGCCCGCCGACGATTTGACCGATCCGGCGCCGGCCACCTCGTTCGCCCATCTGGACGCGACCACGGTGCTCAGCCGCCAGATCGCCGAGCTCGGCATTTTCCCGGCGGTCGATCCGCTCGATTCGACCTCGCGCATGCTCGATCCGCGCGTGATCGGCGAAGAGCATTATCAGGTCGCCCGCGATGTGCAGCGTGTCCTGCAGAGCTACAAGGCGCTGCAGGACATCATCGCGATTCTCGGCATGGACGAGTTGTCGGAAGAAGATAAGTTGACGGTTTCCCGCGCTCGAAAGATCCAGCGCTTCCTGTCGCAGCCCTTCTTCGTCGCTGAAGTCTTCACCGGCACCCCCGGCGTCCTCGTGAAGCTCGAAGACACCATCAAGGGCTTCAAGGGCATCGTTGCCGGCGATTACGACGACCTGCCGGAATCGGCCTTCTACATGGTCGGCACGATCGAGGAAGCGGTCGCCAAGGCCAAGAAGATGGCGGAAGCGGCCTGATAACTGTTCTCCGGCGCCGCGATACGACGCGCGGCGCCGGTACAGACACCGACATTACCCACGGCCTGATCGCCGTGGTTTCAAAAGGGTAGGGACATGGCGGATCAGGTGCATTTCGAGCTCGTCTCGCCGGAGCGTCTGGAATTGGCGACCGATGTTGAGATGGTCGTGGTGCCTGGTGTCGAGGGCGATTTCGGTGTGCTGCCGGGACATATGCCGCTGATCTCGACGATCCGCCCGGGTATCATCTACGTCTTTCGGGACGGCAAGGTCGCCGAGCGTATTTTCGTCGAAGGCGGATTTGCGGAAGTGACACCGGAGAGCTGCACCGTGCTTGCGGAACATGCCAAGCCGGTTGCGGACATCGATCGCGATAAGGCGATGCAGGCGGTCCAGGACGCCAAGGAAGACGCCGAGGATGCCAAGGATGACGTGGCCAAGGAAGAGGCCGCGAAAGCCGTGGCGGTGGCCGATGCGCGTCTTGCAGCTGTGACGGAACCTTCCGTCTACTGATCCTGTTATTGGGGCGTCGACCGTTTAATGCCGACCGGCGTCGGCAAGGACCAGCGGTCAATGGGCGCGCATTCGTTAACACAGGTCAAGACAGCCCAATCTCAAGTTGAGGCATGTGGCTGTCACCATCTTGTCAAGTTTGCGCCGCTGACCTAGTCTGCCTCGGCTTGCGCCGGGCGGGGGCGTGCCCGGCTCTTCATCAACTAGCCAGTTCGCTGACACCGATATGAGCCATATGAGTCATTGGACGCTCGAACAGATTCCCTGGTCGTCCTTCGACCAGAAGAGAATTGACCCCGACCTGGTCAAGGTGGTCAAGGCCGCTGCCATGGTTGAATATAACGGCCGCGACTATGCCGACTATCTCTGTCGCATCTTTAAGGCTGACCCGGATTTTCAGCACGTCGTGAAGGGCTGGGCGGCAGAAGAGGTGCAGCATGGCGCCGCCTTGGCGCGCTGGGCCAAGCTCGCCGATCCCGATTTCGATTTCGACGCCTGTTTCAGGCGGTTTACCGAAGGCTATAAGCTGCCGATCGACATTACTTCGTCGCCGCGCGGTTCCTGTGCTGGTGAATTGGTGGCCCGCTGCATCGTCGAGACCGGTACATCTTCCTATTACACCGCCTTGATGGAAGCCAGCGACGAGCCGGTCCTGAAAGAGATTTGCCGCAATATCGCCGCCGATGAATTGCGCCATTACAAGCTCTTTTATCGCCATCTCCGGCGTTATCTCGAGCGTGACCGCATCGGGTCCTGGCAGCGCGTTAAGATCGCCCTCAGCCGCATCACCGAATCGGAAGATGATGAATTGGCCTATGCTTATTATGCGGCGAATCATCCGACCGAAGCCTATGAACGGCAGCGTTTCACCCGGGCCTATGCCCGGCGCGCCTATCGCTACTATCAACGCCGCCATGTCGAGCGGGCGATGGCCATGATCCTGAAAGCAACAGGCCTCAACCCGACCGGTCGGCTCAATCGCTGGCTCACCGGCCTCGCATTCTGGTTCCTGACCTATCGTGCCCAGCGACTGGCGGCGCAGAACGCTTGAGTCACGCCCCGGCAGCGATCACCGCTGCCACGCTCGGCCGGCGGCGGAGGCGTTCCCACCAAGCCCATAATCGCGCTCTGGCTTGCAACAAGTCCAAGCCTTCCGGTGCCATGACGGCATAGGCGATCATGGGGGCCGCATGCAGATCCGCCAGACTGACCTCGGGTCCCGCCAGCCAGGTGTTTTCGCCCATCAAATCCTCGATCGTTTTAAGGCAGAGCGCGGCATGCGGAACCGCGGCAGCGATGCGCCCTTCATCGCCGGCGCGTCCTTCTTTCGGCACGGAAATCCGTTCGACATAGATGTCCCACACCAATGGCCGATAGGCGTAATTGTCGAGAATGCTGGTGATCTGATTTAGCTGCGCCCGTGCCATCGCTTCCGTCGGCTGCAGCTTCGGACCGACAAAAGCCTCGTCGACATATCGCTCGATCGCCGTGCTTTCATAGAGGCGGAAGCCGTCATGCTCGAAAGCGGGTATGCGGCCGAAAGGATGCCGCTGCAGATAATCCGCCGGCGGCCCTGCGGCGGCGAAGACATCTACCTCGACAAGATCATAGGGCACGCCTTTCTCGGCCAAGGCCAAGCGGACCGCCCGGACACAGACGCTATAGGCGGCACCGAACAGAATGGGATGCGGCCGCATGGCGGCGTTCCCCGCGGTCACCGCGCGGCATCTCAGGAATCGCGCTTGAAGCGCCGGCTGAAGCAGTGCTCAAAGAAGTCATAGATCTGCGAATCCATCTTTTCGAACTTCAACGCCACTTCCCGCTTTGCCGGATCATGGCGAATGACACGCGCCTGCACATGCATGCTGAAATCCGATTTGTCGTCCGCGGCTTTGATCGCGACCTTGACGGTTTCATCCGCCGTTAGATCGCCGGTAAAGTCGGAAATGAGCAAGCCGCCAAGTGACCAGTTGACGGTCGAACAAAGCCGGCGATTGAGCCGTATCGTGAAGATCGGCAGCGGCAGGCGCTTATCCCTGCGCTTTTCCGGACCGCGCACCTGTCGATAACCCAGCGTATAGGAAGACATTGGAATCGGCGCCCCTCGAATCACCGGCCAAGACGGCACTCTAACAGAAGCCGGCGACTCCGTCTGTATTGATGGATGGCGGGATCAGAAACTGCTGCGCAGGACCCTGCCGCCGCTTTGCGCAATGGCCGAGGACGGCCAGATAGCCACCCAATGATCGCGCGCCACCCCGCGATAGATCGGCAAGGCCGGCAGGCGAATCGGGCTGCCGTCGAAATAGGTCAAGATCGCGCCGCCGGGATGCTGTGTGGCCCATCGCCAGGCGTCTTCCGGGGTTTCGACCACGTCCGGTGCCCGCAGCAGCCGGCCCTGAAAATCGAATTCGCCCCGATAAGGGCCGTAGATCGCGATCGGCTGCCCGGCTTCCTGCATTTCCTTCAGCCGGCTGGCGACAGGGGTCAGGTCGAAGAATTGCACCAGGCTGACCGGAAACTCGACATTGACGCAGGTCATCAGCAGCACGGGCAGCAGGGCGACCTGAATGGTTCGCAGCAATTGCTGGCGTGGCGAAATCTGCGCCAGGATATAGCCGGCGACCAACAATGTCAGCCCGGAGGCCAGGCCAATTCCGCCCAGCCAGATCGGCAGCGGCACGCCGAAGAACCAGCGCCAGACCACATCCAAATGCGCCGTCGGAATGATATTCATCAGGAAGAACAAAAGGCCGATCAGCAGGGCAAGAAAGCCTGGAACGACGGCATGGAAGTCTCGCGCCTTGATTTCCTGGGTCGCCAATAACCGGGCACCGATCAGGCAAAGCGGGCCCGCGACCATCAGCATGCCCTGCAATTGCCAGCCGCTCAGCAGGCCGGAGATGATGGCGGCCAGCAGATAGGCGGCACTCAGCCGCAATCCGATGCCGATCTGATCGCGCAAGGATCGCCGCAACGCGCGCCACATCGTCTTCCAGCAGATCCAGGGATAGAGGACGACCGGCAGGAACAGCAATGTCCAGACCTCGCTGCGCGTCGCTTCCGTCGCCAGGTCCAGCCAGCCATTGCCGAAGGCCATCCAGTGATCGAGCGCATGCAGCGTGTCAAGCCAGATTGCCGCCATCGCAGCAGCGGGAAACGAGAACACGAATAGATGGTACCACCATCGTCCGTTGCGGCGCGGGCGTGTCCGGTCAATGAAGGGAATGAACGCCCCGGTCAGCGGCAGCAGCAGCCAGGCCGCCCAGCCGCCGGTCATGACGATGGCGATCTGCAGCAGAATAAGGGCTGCCAAATGGAGAAAGGTTTGCCCGTGCTTCGGCGGCAAACTCCAGAGCCGCGCCATCAAGGCGAAACCAGCCAGAGTCAGCGGCAGGACAAGCATTTCCGGGACGATCATCGTCAGGCTGATGACGAAGCCGCCGAGCCCGATCAGCAGGATACGGCCGAAATACACCGTGTTCTGGCGGTGTGGCCATAGTGCCCTGGCCGTGGGACCGAAGAGCCAGAGCGTCACCAGGGCAGCAATCGGGGAGAGCAAGCGCGGCCACCATTCAACGACACCGAAGAGCTTCCAGCCGCCCAGAATGAGCCAAAGTTGTGCCGGGGGAATCTGCGGTGCCATGATCTCGTTGCGCAATGGATACCAGACGCCATCGCTCCACATATGCCAGGCAGATCCCAGAATTTCCAATTCCAGCGGCGCCGTCGGTGGTCGCAATTGGAGGGTACCGACCACCAGGATTGCCCAGAGCAGATAGGGCGCAACCTGCCCGACACGCTGCAGCGTATGCGGCACCTCGACCGCTTTTTCCGGCCTGGGGGCGGTTTCGTTCATGTCATCTCGCCATTTGCACGTTACGCCACAATCCGCCGGCATTGCGCGGCCGCTGCCTCATACCCATCTTAGCTCAAACCGCTGATCGCTACCTGCCGCCGCGTGATCGTCGCCGTCATGCCGCCGCCTTCGATCCTCCCCAGTAAACCCTTTTACCACGCCGCCCCACATTGAAACCATGCCGCAGACGCCGTTCTGAGAATAGGGCCGCAGGACCTTGCCGCCATCGTTCGACTGGCCGTCCTGACGGCACTTTTGACATGACCAGGGCGTTATTTTTGCGTACAGATTCCCATATCGATGCCGCTACAATCCACCGCGACACCAACCTGTCGATGATGATCGTCGGCTTCCTTGATCGACCATCGTCATCCGACCTGACCGCTGCCTGAGGAGTTGTCATCTTGTTCGCCCATCTCGTCGACCGCGCCGCGCATGCGGTGACCATCACGCCGATCCGCGCCGCCCGATTGGGCGATTGGCTGAAGGCGCAGCCGGCGACGATCCAGCGATGGGTCAAGACTGTCGATTTCCAGGCCAAACCGGGGACGACATGTCTGCTGCCGGATGCCGAGGGCAAGATCGACCGTGTCCTGTTCGGGATCGAAGATAATGGTGACCGCTGGTCCGCCGCCAATCTGCCAACGACCCTGCCTCCCGGTGCTTATCAATTCGACGCCGAAGCGGATTGCGATCCGACCTTGTTTGCGTTCGGCTGGGCGGTCGGCGGCTACCGGTTCCAGCGTTACAAGGCCGAGTCCAAGGTGCTTGCCCGCCTGGTCTGGCCGCAAGGGGCCGACCGGGCCGCGGTGACACGCCTTGTCTCGGGTCTGTTCCTGGCCCGCGATCTCATCAATACCCCGGCCGGCGACATGGGACCGGCGGAACTCGCCGCCGCCGCCAAAGCCGTCGCCAAAGCCAGTAAGGCCAAATATCACGAGATCGTCGGCGACGATCTGCTGAAGCAGAATTATCCGACCATTCATGCCGTCGGCCGGGCCAGTTCGCGGGCGCCGCGGCTGATCGATCTCAATTGGGGCAATGAGGGGCCGAAATTGACATTGATCGGCAAAGGCGTCTGTTTCGATACCGGCGGCCTCGATCTGAAATCCGGCCATTACATGCGCCTGATGAAAAAGGACATGGGCGGTGCGGCGCTGATGCTGGGTCTGGCCCAGGCGATCATGGATGCCAAGCTGAAATTGCGCCTGCGCCTGCTGATCCCGGCGGTGGAGAACAGCGTTTCCGGCAATGCCATGCGGCCGCTGGATGTCATCACGACGCGCAAGGGCATCACGGTTGAAATCGGCGATACCGATGCCGAAGGCCGCCTTATCCTTTGCGATGCCCTGGCCGAGGCGGAAAACGACAAGCCGGACCTCATCATCGATGCCGCCACGCTGACCGGCGCCGCCCGTGTCGCGCTGGGGACCGAGATGCCGGCTCTGTTCTCCACAGACGATGCCCTGGCCGAGGCCTTGCTGCAGCACGGACGCCTGCAGGACGATCAGCTATGGCGCCTGCCGCTCAACAAGTCCTATCGCCGTCTGCTGAACAGCGATATCGCCGATATCAACAACTGTTCGGAAAGCGGCTATGCCGGTGCGATCACGGCGGCGCTCTATCTGCAGGAATTCGTGGGCGCCGCCACCCATTGGATGCATATCGATACGATGGGCTGGAATGTCGGCAACCGGCCCGGCCGTCCTGAAGGCGGCGAGGGCCTTGCCTTGCGCGCGCTCTATGCCTTTATCGCCGACTGGGCGCAGCCCCGCGGCAAAGCCAGCGCGAAGATCATCGCCAAGACGCCGGCGCCTCGTCCGGCGCCACGCAAGCCGCAGGTCTCGCGTTTGCGCCGACGCTGACGGGCTGTCTTATTGCGTTGCGACCGCCACCCCGGCGCCGATCATCATGGTGCCGGCCGTGCGGTTGACCAGGCGCAGATATCGGCGATTGCCCAGGAAAGTACGGGCGCGGGCTGCCGCGATGGCATAGATGCCGACGATGTCGCCCACCAGGAGTATGACGATTCCCGCCATCGCCACGGCATTCGGCAGGGTCAGGCGCTGCAAATCGATAAAGGTCGGCAGCAGACCGGCATAGAAGGCCATGGTCTTTGGATTGCCGAGTGTCACACCTAGACCGGCCAGAAGATTGCCGAAAAAGCCGCGTCGTGCCGGCGCCGCGGCGAGGCCGCCATCGGGGCGCTGTTCGCTGCCGATGATGTCCAGCCGCGTCCGCCACAATTTGACGCCAAGCCAGATCAAATAGGCGGCACCCGCCAGTTTGACCACCAGAAACAGCTCGCCCATCGTATGGGCCAGCGCCGCCATACCGAGAATAGCCAAAGTGAAATAGACCAGGTCGCCAATAACCAAGCCGCAGGTCATGGCCA